>Ga0209633_10002763_pt1 | contig 16682 bp, 14 predicted proteins | sample Cruoilmetagenom1_FD_187290 | JGI IMG/M metagenome (GOLD analysis project Ga0209633, IMG submission 187290) | Oil polluted marine microbial communities from Coal Oil Point, Santa Barbara, California, USA - Sample 1 (SPAdes) (version 2) | ecosystem: Environmental > Aquatic > Marine > Oil seeps ... | reverse complement strand
GAATTTCGATATAATTCAACAAGCCGGTTTTCTTCTTTTTCAAAATTCTTGTAATCTATCGAGTTTCCTTTAACAATAAATGATTTTTCTTTGGTTGAACTATATATTGAATCAAGAATTGGTGAATGGATTGAGGTAGTAGTAGTATCAATAAAGTATTGACCTTTTGTTGTTATCAGATAATCTACTATTGATCTCTTATTGTCTTTTTTATGTTCTTTATAAATAACATTGGCATCAAAAAAACCTTTACTTATATAATATTTATATAAAGAATTAACCGATTTTTCAATTTGAATACTATCAGAAATTACCGGAGGATTTCCATTTCTTAAAAACCACCCGTTAATACCTGTATAAGATTTAGCCAGTGCATTCACTTGTTTTTCTGAAAACAGAGTAGTCAGTTTTTTTTCTTTTTCAGGAAGTTTTTTAAAACGGACTTTAAAATCAGGATTTCCCCAATTATATAAATGTAATGAAAACGGAAATCCTAATACTTTCTGGTTTGGCTTTTGTCTTAAAAAACTGATAACTTCTTGCTTTGAAGTTTTTTTATCATTTACAATTACTTTATTCTTTTCTAGTAAATACTTGCCATTTGGAACTCTCTTAGTTGCATCACATGAAATTATTATTATGAGAAATAAAATAAATACTATTATTTTAGCAAAATAGTTAAGCAATATGGTCTAAGTTTTAAGTAAACGAAAATATTTAATATTAGTTGAATAATTCTAATTTACGAATAATATTTTATTTTTTATTGTCTTTAAATAGTTATAAAAAGTTTCATATCAACAAATTCATAATAAATACCTTTAATGTTAAGCAAAAATCAATCCAAATTAATAACGAGTTTACAGCAAAAAAAGTACCGAGTACAATATCAATTATTTGTTGTTGAAGGTATAAAGGTTGTTAATGAATTGCTTTCTTCAAATTATGAACTGAATAAATTGTTTTGTACTGAAGATTGTTCTGCGTTATTTAAAAATTGTAATCTGCAAATAATATCCGAAAAAGAACTATCTAAAATAAGTAATTTATCATCACCTAACAAGGTGTTAGGGTTGTTTAAAATTCCAACTACTTATAAAATTAAAGAAGAAGGATTGATTTTGGTCTTAGATGGCATCAATGATCCGGGTAATTTGGGGACCATCATTAGATTAAGTGATTGGTTCGGAGTTTCACATATAGTTTGCTCAAAGAATACAGTTGATTGTTACAACCAAAAAGTAGTACAAGCAACTATGGGCTCTTTAGCTAGAATTTCAATTACTTATGAAGATTTGGAAGTATTTTTAAAAGAAACTCAACTACCAATTTATGGAGCCGTTATGGATGGAACTAATGTATATTCAAGGAGCTTACAACAAAATGCTGTTTTAGTTATGGGTAATGAATCTAACGGGATGTCAAAAACAATAGAATCATTAATAAATACTAAAGTTACAATTCCTAAATATAGCGAATCGACCGTTACCGAGAGTTTGAATGTAGCTACTGCTACTGCAATTTTATTAAATGAGTTTAGAAGGAAATAAATCTGTTCGGGATTTCAGACTCAAAATTTATTTGGTATTATAGCCACAAAAAATACAAATGAAGAATTATAAACCTTGAATTATTAAATTTTTAATTTAATACCTATTCAAAAGTAAAATTGATAAATACACCTCTAGTGCCAAAATAATCAATAAAACCTGTATAAGGACCGCTGAAAGAACCTGGTACATTATCAGGTATAATTTCATTATTTATTGCAAATATACCTCGGATTGAGGGTGAGAATTTAAAGAAATATAAATAAAGGTCTACCCCAATACCAACTTCATACATAAAGTTATTTTTTTTCATTCTGAATTGTCCATCTGAATTGTCATCAACATTATCTTGATTACTAGAAAAATTAAAGTCATACGATAGACCACCAATAACATATGCACGCATATTGTCTAATCTATTAGTACTAAATTTTAGTAATAAAGGCATTCTTAAATATGTGCCAGGAACTTCTCTGGTTTCATTTTGAAAGGTATAAGTCAATGTTTTCGTATTACTAGATAAACCGGGCTCAAAACGTAAATTAATGTTGTCATGTAATTTATAATCAACTACTAAACCAACGTTAAATCCAATAGCTTCTTCTACAGATAAATAATTATCGTCAGAAAAGGTTTGAGTAGCAAAAAAGTCATTATAAACTACCTTAAAACTTTTCTTATTTAAGCCTAAATAATAACCAAAATGTAATTGTTTTTTATCAAAATTGGGAAGGTATTCAACCCTTTCTTTTTTTTGTGCGATTACAGCGCTACTGCATAAAACACATGCACAAATTATACATAAAAAAGCTCGTTTCATCTACTTGATTTTTTTATTTTGTTGCTGTATAAATGGAGGCTGCTCCAAAAGTTAAAGGTTTGTTTGTTGCATTATTAAACCCATTTTTTTCTAAAATATTGTTGAACTTTTTTCCATAAGGAAAAATAGCAGCAGATTGAGGCAAATAAGTATATGCTCTTTTGTCTTTAGAAAATAGTTTTCCTATAGTAGGGATGATATATTTTGAATAAAAATTAAAGATTTGTTTGATAGGAAATTTCTCAGGTTGAGAAGTCTCTAGCACTACAAAAATGCCCTTAGGTTTTAACACCCTGTGAATTTCTTGAAGCCCTTTATCAAGATTTTCAAAATTTCGAACTCCAAAACCAACGGTTATAGCATCAAAACTATTATCTTCAAAAGGCAATTTTTCAGAATCACCTAATACCATATCAATCAATCCGTCAAGATTCTTATCTTTTACTTTTTTAATACCTATGTCAAGCATTCCTTTAGAAAGGTCTAAACCAGTAATCTTTGTCGGATTTAATTTAGAAAGCATAATTGCAAAATCACCGGTACCTGTGGCAATATCTAGAATGCTTTCCGGTTTATTTTTACCAACAAGAGCCACTACTTTTTTTCGCCATTTTATATCTATACCAAATGTCATTATACGATTTAAAAAATCGTAATTATTAGATACATTGTCAAACATCTGGGCAACTTGTTCTTTTTTACTAAGCGTAGAATCTTTATATGGAGTAACTTTTTTAGACATCAAAAAATAATTTTCGCAAAGATACATTTTCCTCTAAGAATCGAACCTTTTACGATATTAGCAATTAATAAAATAATTAACTAAATACTTGACAAGCCCTATGTTGATATTGTATATTTGCACACATTTTTTAAAAGCAGAAACATATGAGAATGAAATTATCACATTTCAAATTTGAATTACCAGAAAATTTGTTGGCTGAATACCCTTCAGAACAAAGAGATGAAGCACGTTTGATGGTGCTAGATAGAAAAACGGAAACTATTGAACATAAATTGTTTAAAGATTTAGTTGATTATTTTGAAGAAGGCGATGTAATGGTATTTAACAATACAAAGGTATTTCCAGCAAGATTATATGGTAATAAAGAAAAGACGGGTGCTAGAATAGAAGTTTTTTTATTAAGAGAACTTAATAAAGAAAGTCGTCTTTGGGATGTATTGGTAGATCCAGCTCGTAAAATAAGAATTGGGAATAAATTATTTTTTGGCGAGAATGAAGATTTGGTTGCTGAAGTTATAGATAATACAACCTCAAGAGGTAGAACTTTACGGTTTTTATTTGACGGAAGCTACGAAGAATTTAGAAAAAAGTTAAAGGAATTAGGAGAAACACCGCTACCAAAATATATAAAAAGAGAAGCAGAGCCATCTGATGCTGAAAGATATCAAACTATTTATGCGAAACATGAAGGTGCTGTGGCTGCGCCCACTGCTGGCTTACATTTCTCTAAACATTTATTAAAAAAATTAGAAATTAACGGAATTAATTTAGCAGAGATTACATTACACGTTGGTTTAGGAACCTTTAACCCTGTTGAGGTAGAAGATTTATCTAAGCATAAAATGGATTCTGAACAAATTGATATTCCTGAGAGCGCTGTTAAAATTGTAAATAACGCGTTAGATAATAAAAGAAGAATATGTGCTGTAGGAACGACAGTGATGAGAACTTTCGAAAGTTCAGTATCTGCAAATCAACGCTTAAAACCGTTTAGTGGATGGACCAACAAATTTCTTTTTCCACCTCATGATTTTAGTATTGCAAATGCTATGATTACTAATTTTCATACCCCAAAATCAACATTAATGATGATGACCTCAGCTTTTGCAGGACACGAATTTTTAAAGCATGCTTATGCGGAGGCTATTAAAGAAAAGTACAATTTTTATTCTTACGGTGATGCGATGTTGATTATATAAATTTATTCTAGAATATACAGAAAGTAAAAAGCCTTAAAATTTTATAAGGCTTTTTTGATTAAAGTTTTTTATATATTTACGACTTTAATGGTTTTTTAAGACTCTTGACATGAAAAAAATACTACTCTTGTTCTTTATTTGCTATTCTCTAACTATGGCTGCTCAGGTAACTAATGAAGGGAAACCAATAAGTTGGAAACTTAAATTACAACAAACCAAAGCTGTACAAACTATTAAATTACCTTCTTTTGATCTAAAAGCTATTCAAGAAGAAGATAAGGTTAATGATAAATTGCAAGCAAAGCCTTGGCGATTTGGTTATAAACATACGGTAGATTTTGGATTGGAAAATTCAGGGTTATGGACAGAATTATCTAATGGAGACCGAGTTTGGAGAATTCTTTTTGAATCAAAAGGAGCTTTGAGTTTGAATTTTATTTTTGATAAATTTTTTATGCCTCAGGGTGGAAAAGTATATTTATATAATGAAGATAGATCAGATTTGTTAGGAGCCTACACTGATATTCAAAATCAAATAAGTGGCACATTAGGTACTTGGCTCGTAAAAGGAGATAAAGTTTGGATAGAATATTTTGAACCTAAAAAAGTAAAAGGACAGGGTAAACTACATATTGCTAACGCTACCCACGGTTATAGATTAGGACATGATTATCAAAAAGGATATTTTAATGATGAAGAAAAAGCATTAAATGATTCAGGTGATTGTAATCATGATGTTGATTGCCCTATTGGGTCTGATTGGGAACAACATAAAGGCTTAAACAAAAGATCTGTTGCAATGATTTTAGTTGGTGGTAGTGGAATATGTTCTGGAGCTCTTATAAATAATACCAATAATAACCAAATTCCATATTTTTTAACTGCAAATCATTGCCTTGGAGGGAATCTTAATAATTGGGCATTCCGGTTTGGTTGGATTAGTCCAAATCCGGTTTGTGCCGCTACGACTACAAGTACTAATGGTCCAACAAATATGTCAATAAGCGGGGCAACACTTAGAGCAAATAATTCAAATTCTGACGTTGCACTATTAGAATTAAACGGCACTATACCTGATGATTGGGATAGAGTTTGGGCTGGTTGGGATAGAACTGATGTTGCGCCTTCATTTGTGGTTGGTATTCATCATCCCGAAGGAGATATTATGAAAATATGTAGAGATGATAATGTTCCTATTAAAATTGCCCAAAATGCTGGAGGAAGCTCACCTGTTGCCCAAACATGGGATATTACTACTGCAGGCGGCGGTTGGGAGTTAGGTGTAACCGAAGTAGGTTCATCAGGATCAGCTTTATTTGATCCAAATGGAAGAATAATTGGACAATTATATGGTGGCGGAGCAGGATGTGCAGGAACAAACGACAATGATTTACATGATTTCTACGGTAGGTTTGGTATATCTTGGGATAGCGGTTCAATAGCGTCAACGAGACTGAATGATTGGTTAGACCCTTTAGGGACTAACCCAAATACTTTAGATGCATTAGATACTGCCTTAGCAATCAATGATGAAACTTTAGAAAGAAATATCACAGTATTTCCTAACCCTACCTCTGGGGCTATTCAAATTAAGGTAAAAAATTGGATAAGTGACTTTGAATATGAAATATACAATACTCTCGGGCAAGTTGTAAGACTTAATAAACTGCAAAATAATGAAATTATAGATTTAGGTAATTTATCGAGTGATATCTATTTTATTAAGATTACAGAAATAGATACGAATAGAAGTATTGTAAAGAAAATAGTTTTAGATAAATAAGGTATACCTACTAAATTAGTAACGTCCTGATTCTAATAACGCTTAGAATCAGGACGTTTTTTATAATAGAATGCTAAAAAAACAAGATATACGCGCACTTACGAAAGAGCAACTTCGTATGTTTTTTACCGAAAATGGTGATAAAGCTTTTCGAGGGAATCAGGTCTATGAATGGTTATGGCATAAGGCAACACATTCTTTTGATGATATGACTAATCTGTCAAAAGAAACTAGAACCATGCTTGAAGAAAATTTTGTGATCAATCATATTGAAGTTGATCAAATGCAACGCTCAAATGATGGTACTATTAAAAATGCCATCAAACTACATGATAGTTTAATTGTTGAATCGGTATTGATCCCTACAGAAACCAGAACTACGGCTTGTGTATCAAGTCAGGTAGGCTGTAGTTTAGATTGTAATTTTTGTGCAACAGCTCGTTTAAAACGAATGCGTAATTTGAATCCCGATGAAATTTATGATCAGGTAGTGGCCATAGACCAACAGAGTAGATTTTATCATAATCACAAATTGTCAAACATCGTTTTTATGGGTATGGGAGAACCTTTACTGAACTATAAAAATGTATTAGCATCTATTGATAAAATTACTTCTGATGAAGGTTTGGGTATGTCACCAAAACGAATCACACTTTCTACCGTTGGAATTCCTAAAATGATTAAAAAGTTAGCTGATGATGAAGTGAAATTTAATCTGGCAGTTTCACTGCATTCTGCCATCGATGAGGTACGCTCTAAAATGATGCCTATCAATGAGAAAAGTAATTTGGCTGAATTATTAGAGTCATTACAATATTGGTATTCAAAGACCAAAAAAACTATCACTTTTGAATATGTTATTTGGAAAGGAATTAACGATACACAAAAAGATGTCAATGCCTTGGTTGCTTATTGCAAACAATTACCTTCAAAAGTTAATTTGATTGAATATAATGCTATTGATGATGGCGAGTTTCAACAAGCATCACTAGAAGCAACTGCGATGTATGTAAAAACATTAGAAGCAAATAGAGTTGTCGTCAATGTACGCCGCAGTAGAGGTAAAGATATTGATGCTGCTTGCGGGCAATTAGCGAATAAGACTTCTTAGACGTATTGTTATTCTGATTCCGAGTACTTGGGAGAAGTAATCTCTTTTTTAATTATAAGATTCTGGATTCCTATTTACACAGGAATGACATTCATATTCCCTCCCTTCGGAAGGGTTAGGTGCATAATTACTCTTCCAACAAATCATTAATAGCATCTAAATTAGGCGCTAAAATAATTTCAATACGTCTGTTTTTTGCTTTTTCTGAAATGGAAGAGTTACTAGCTACGGGCATATATTTACTTCTACCTGCTGCTGTGATCTGTTCTGCGTTTACACTATTATTCACTAAAATTCTAACGATGGCGGTTGCACGTTTTGTAGAAAGATCCCAATTATCGGTAACGGTATCTTTGCCTCCATAAGGGACATTATCAGTATGTCCTTCGATTAATACGTCAATGTCAGGATTTTGTTTTAAAACACCAGCTAAATTAACAACGGCACTTTTCCCTTGACTGCCAACAGCCCAACTACCAGAACCGAATAATAATTTATTTTCCATAGAAACATATACTTTTCCGTTTTTCCGTTCTACGGTCAAGCCTTTACCTTCAAATCCTTGTAGAGCGGCAGAGACCGCATCTTTTAAGCGTTGCATAGCGGCTTCTTTGGCCGCAATAAGCCCTTCCAATTCATCAACGCGTGATGAACGAGCGTTTAACTCACTTTGTAATTTTTCTAATCTTGCACTTTCTGAAGCTAATTTACTTTCTTTTTCTTGAAGTTGTACAAGCAGTGCTCTATTCTGCTTCTCTTTTTCCGAAAGCTGTTCAGCACTCATTTCAGACAATTCATTATACTCTTTTTCTAAGGTATTTTTCTTGTCTTCTAATTGGTCAACAGCATTGGTAAGTTTGCCTTTTTCGCTATCTAATTTATCAATTTCTGATTGTAGTTTACGTTTATTCTCTTCTAGCTCTTTTTTCTTTTCAATGAGATCTTGATTTTCACCAAATAAAGAAGAATTATTGTCTCTAAGAGCATTGTATTTATCTTCTAGTTCTGTATATACTTTTTTGGTAACACAAGAAGTAGTTAGACTTAAAGTTAAAATGATTAAAAGCAGTTTTTTCATAAGGAATAAATTTAAATTTGTTCTTATTACGATCTGGATTCCTGCCTACGCCGGAATGATAAAGTTCTCTAAATCAAAGCTTATTAATTAGAGGTTTTTATCCCCTTCCTTTTGGGAAGGGCTAGGGATGGGATATTTCAACCCCAATCGGACAATGATCTGAGTGTCTAGCTTCCGGTAAAATATACGCTCTTTTTAAGCGCTCTTTTAAAGGCTCTGAAGCCATACAATAGTCAATACGCCATCCTTTATTATTATTTCTGGCATTTGCTCTATAACTCCACCAACTATAATTATGTGGTGCGGAATTAAAATGCCTGAAAGTATCTATAAAACCACTATCAATAAACTTGCCAATCCATGCTCGCTCTACAGGTAAAAAACCTGAAACACCTTTCATTTTTGGGTTATGAATATCAATTTCTTCATGACAAATATTATAATCACCACAAATAACAAGGTTCGGAATTTCCTTTTTTAGATTATCTATATATTCTAGAAATTCAGCCATGTAATTGAGTTTAAAGTTCAATCGAGCGTCATTGGTACCTGATGGTAAGTATAGGCTCATTATAGACACATTATTAAAGTCTAAGCGCAAGTTGCGCCCTTCAAAATCCATAGACTCAATACCTGTACCATATTCAACGTGATTCGGTTTCGTTTTAGATAGAACGGCTACGCTACTGTAGCCTTTTTTTTCAGCAGAAAACCAATAATGAAAAGGATAACCTGCTTGTTCAAAAACTTCCAATTCTAATTGCTCTTTATGAGCTTTGGTTTCTTGAATACAGATCACATCAGGATCTGCTGATTGTAACCATTCTATAAATCCTTTTTTGAGCGCTGCTCTAATTCCGTTTACGTTGTAAGAGATAATGTTCATAAGCCCATTTTAATTTCCCCAAATGGGAAAGGTTTAATTTCTTAATAATAATTTTATTTTTGGTTTATTCTTTCTGATATTATAAACCCTTCGACTGGGCTTAGGAAGATAAATTTGAAAACTTCTTGCTTCGGTCTTCTTACTTAAATCACCATTTCAGGAATATCGCCATCAATAAATAAAGTACCTTCAGTTGCATTTTTAATTTCTTCAATAGAAACTCCCGGGGCGCGTTCTAATAATTTAAAACCTTTATCGGTTACTTCTAAAACTGCGAGATTAGTTACAATTTTTTTTACACATCTAACACCTGTTAAAGGGAGCGAACATTTTTTTAGCAATTTTGATTCTCCTCGTTTATTAGTATGCATCATTGCAACAATAATATTTTCTGCAGAAGCAACTAAGTCCATTGCTCCACCCATTCCTTTTACCATTCTTCCTGGAATTTTCCAATTAGCAATATCTCCATTTTGAGCAACTTCCATCGCTCCCAATACAGTTAATTGTACATGTTGCCCTCGAATCATGGCAAAACTAGTTGCGGAATCAAAAATAGAACCTCCATCTAAAACAGTCACCGTTTGTTTACCCGCATTTATCATGTCGGCATCTTCTTCACCTTCAAACGGGAAAGGTCCCATACCTAATAAGCCATTTTCACTTTGAAGTTCTATATCAATTCCTTGAGGAATATAATTTGCAACCAAGGTAGGGATGCCGATTCCTAAATTTACATACCAGCCATCTCTTAGTTCTTGAGCAATTCTTTTTGCGATTTCTTGTTTCGATAAAGCCATGATTTATAATTTAGGAGTTACTGTACGTTGTTCAATACGCTTTTCATAATCTTTTCCTTGAAAAAGACGTTGTACAAAAATTCCGGAAGTATGAATTTGATTAGGGTCTAATTCACCTACAGGTACTAATTCTTCAACTTCAGCAACTGTAATTTGACCTGCCATTGCCATCATCGGATTAAAATTGCGAGCAGTACCTTTATAAATTAAATTACCTGCAGAATCTCCTTTCCAAGCTTTTACAAAAGCAAATGAAGGTTTAAAAGCATGTTCTAAGACATACATTTTACCATTGAATTCACGAGTCTCTTTTCCTACAGCTACTTCAGTTCCGTAACCAGCGGGTGTATAAAAAGCAGGAATACCTGCGCCTGTTGCTCTACATCGTTCGGCCAATGTGCCTTGTGGAATAAGATCAACTTCTAATTCGCCACTTAACATTTGACGTTCAAACTCATCGTTTTCACCTACATATGAAGAAATCATTTTTTTAATCTGACGCTTTTGCAATAATTGACCAAGACCAAAATCATCTACCCCTGCATTATTTGAAATACAAGTTAAATCTGTAATACCTAATTTTACTAATTGAGCAATACTGTTTTCGGGAATACCACATAATCCGAATCCACCTAGCATAAAAGTCATACCAGATTTAACTCCTTTTAAAGCTTCCTCAACATTTATAACAACTTTATTAATCATAGGTTATAATTTAAAATTCATCATCACTATCATCAGTATCTTCATTACCGTTTTCACCATTCTCTTTTTTATATTTTTCACAATCTAATTCAACTTTTAGATTAGCAGGTTTATAAAAAGATTTATCACTAATTTTTAACGTTTTGTCAGCATAACATTTTTTCATATACAATCCCCAAATAGGTAGTGCCATTGAAGCTCCCTGACCTCGTCCAATATCAACAAAATGAGTGGCTCTATCATCGGCACCGACCCAAACCCCGGTTGTTAAATTAGGAACAATACCCATAAACCAACCATCAGATTGATTTTGTGTAGTACCAGTTTTACCCGCAATAGGGTTTTTAAATTTATAGGGATATCCAGATACAATACTATCAGGATAGACACCGGCAGAACTGCGTAAACGCTGACCTGAACCAGCTGTAGTAACACCTTCTAGTAAACTAAGGATCGTATAAGCCGATTCTTCACTTAGTACTTCTTTGGTTTTAGGTGTAAAATCAGATAATATGGTTCCATTTTTATCTTCAATTCGAAGAATCATCATAGGCTCAACATACATACCTTTATTTGCAAATGAACTATAGGCGCCTACCATTTCATACAGTGTTAGATCTACACTTCCTAAGGCAATAGAGGGCACCTCAGGAATTTCATTTGTTATACCTAAATTTTGAGCCAGTCTCACTACATTTTTCGGAGTGGCCATATCTATCAATTGTGCAGTAACCACATTGGTAGAATTTGCTAAGGCATTTTTTAACGTTTTCATACCGCCGTATTTTCCACTAGAATTTTTAGGTGTCCAGTCTTCGGGCATACCATATTTTTCCTTAGGTATGGTATAAGGCGTATTTGGTAATTCATAACAAGGTGATAATTGTAACTGATTGATAGCAGTTGCATATACAAATGGTTTAAAAGTTGAACCAACCTGACGTGCACCTTGTTTTACATGATCGTATTGAAAATGTTTATAATTAATACCACCTACCCATGCTTTTACATGACCCGTCTGCGGTTCGACAGAGAGCAAGCCTGCATGCATAAAATGTTTGTAATATCTAATAGAATCGATTGGAGACATAATAGTATCGATATCACCTTTCCATGAAAATATTTTCATTTCAGTTTTGGTTTCGAAAGACGCGCGAATTTTTTTCTCTGAAACTCCTGCTTTTTCCATTCGTTTCCATCGGTTAGAACGCTTCATGGCAGATTCAATAGTTTGTTTTATCTCTTTTTTTGTGAGTTCATAAAAAGGAGCTGTTCTATTTAATTTTTGCTGCATAAAAAAGACACGTTGTAAATTAGATATGTGTTCCCTCATTGCTTCTTCAGCATATTTTTGCATACGAGAATCTAAGGTTACATATACCTTTAAGCCATCTCTAAAAATGTCATAATCATTACCATTCGGTTTAGGGTTTTCTTTTACCCATCCTTTTAAAAATCCACGTAGATATTCTCTAAAATAAGTAGCTACACCAAAACTAGTATCTTCTTTATGAACATCTAAATGCAATGGTAATTTTTGTAAAGAGTCTTTTACTTTTTCAGTTATAAAATCATATTTATGCATTTGGCTTATCACGACATTTCGCCTATGTTGCACCAATTCTTCTCTTCTAAGAGGATTGTAAAGAGAGGAGTTTTTTAGCATACCTACAAGCATTGCAGCTTGTTCTTGAGTTAAATCTTTTGGTTCGACACCGAAATAAATACGTGAGGCAGAACGAATACCTACTCCTTGATTTAAGAAATCATATTTATTGAAATACATAGTGATGATCTCTTGTTTGGTATATTGACGTTCTAGACGAACAGAAATCACATATTCTTTAAATTTTTGAATGATTCTTTGAGGTAAATTTTTCGACCCTTCACCATGAAATAGTTGTTTAGCCAGTTGTTGTGTAATCGTACTGGCACCACCTTTTTTTCCTAGAAAAGCAAACGCTCTTATAGTTCCTCTTATATCAATACCTGAATGTTCATAAAACCGCACATCTTCGGTTGAGATTAAAGCATTGATTAGATTCTCTGGTAGGTCTTTATATTTAATTGGAGATCTATTTTCTTTGAAATAACTTCCTATGGTTTCATTGTCGATTGAAATAACTTGAGTGGCAAGATTGTTTTCAGGATTTTCTAATTCTTCAAAAGTTGGTAAAGTTCCAAAGACTCCAAAAGAGGCTAATAAAAACAAAAGCGCAATAAAGAGAATTCCTCCGAAGAAAAGTCTCCAAATCCATTTAGTAATTTTTTTAAAAGCTATATCTGTTGGTGATTTTTTAGTCATTTGTTGTTATTTTTTCAATTTGTAATCCTACATCGGTAATGCCTTCAAGTAATACAATACCGTTTGTATCTCCATTTTTTCGCATTGCATGTTGTACAGAAATAGTATAGTCACCAGTTTTTGGAAAAGCTACATTGGTTTTGAATTCTAATTTATTTTCTTTTAAATCGGTAAAGCCATCACCTAAAAATTTACCTTCTGCATTTGTCATTTCATATTCTAAAGTATCAACCACGCTTTTGTTATCAGGAAAATCAATACCTACAATTAGAAATAGGTTGCTATATTGATAATCATTATTATTTCTCAAATTAATATAAACATTATTTTTTGAGAGTGTATCAACAGGTTTAAAAGTAAAACTGATAATAGAATCTTTATGCCATTGAGATTTTGAAATGGGTTTATAAGTGCTAAATACGGTTGTATCATTGCAAGAAATAATACTTAATGAAATACTAATTATAATGAATAGCTTACGCATTTTTGCGAGTGTTTTTTCTTCTATTATTACGTTTTTTTCTTCCTTTTCTTCGCTTGTTACTATCAAAGCGTGTCAGACTATCTTGACCTACAACATCTGTAAAAGAAACGTCATCTTCACTTTCAAAATTTAATTCAAAAGCATAACTTTCTAAGCTTTCAACCTTTTTCTTTTGCTTGTTAATTTCGATAATTTCTTTTACCTGATCAACTTTTAATATAACCCATTGAATAGGATTGTCTTTGTAGGCATACCAAAATAATCCTTTAAAAATATCCATTTTCTGAAAGACGGCTGTGCCTTTTTCTGTTTGTAACCAAGTATCAGTTTTAGGGAAACCTTTTAGAGCATCAACATACGAGTCTAATTCATAATTTAAACAACATTTCAATTTACCACATTGTCCTGCCAACTTTTGAGGATTTAACGATAATTGCTGATATCTTGCAGACGCAGTACTTACTGATCTAAAATCGGTCAACCAAGTTGAGCAGCACAGCTCCCTTCCACAAGATCCAATACCGCCTAAGCGAGCAGCTTCTTGACGCAGACCAACTTGTTTCATTTCAATTCTAATTCTAAAAGTGGAGGCCAATTCTTTGATTAATAGTCTAAAATCTACTCTTTCATCTGCAGTGTAATAAAAAGTAGCTTTGTTCCCATCACCTTGATATTCAACATCAGAGAGTTTCATTTGTAAACCTAAGCGACTGATGATAAGTCTAGACTTTCGTTGTAAATCTTGTTCTTTATCTCTAGATGTTACCCAAATATCTATGTCTTTCTGTGAGGCTTTTCTGTAAATTTGCTTTACTTCTTCACTATCAAAACCAACACTTTTTTTCCGCATTTGAACTTTAACCAGTTCACCAGTTAAAGACACAGTACCTATATCATGTCCGGGAGAAGATTCGACGGCAATAACATCACCAATGTTAACAGGTAAATCTTTAGTGTTTTTAAAAAAATGTTTTCTTCCGTTTTTAAAACGGACTTCCACAATGTCAAATTTAGACTGCCCGCTAGGCAAAGACATATTTGATAGCCAATCGAAAACAGTTAACTTGTCACAGCTTCCTGTACCACAGTTTCCATTACTTTTGCAACCTTTTGGAACGCCATTGGCTTCTGTAGAGCAACTATTACAGCTCATAGTATGTTGTATATTTTGAAATCAAACTTTCTAAATTAAAAAGCTGATTGAAAATTCATAAATAATTTTATAATTTGTAAAGATAACGATTATTGGTAAAAGTAGAATTGTTAATTTTTTTTTAATCTATAACTATAGAATTCAACATTCTATTTCTTGAGAACCAATCTTAAAATAATATTAGTATTTTTGTTAAATATGAGAACACAAAAGAAATTGGTATTTACATTTATTTTTTTGATAAGTTCTTTATTTTGTTTTTCTCAAAAAGAAGGTAGGTCTTATGGGGGTGATTATAAATTTAATCCTGAAAACGTACCTTGTATTAGTGAAGCAGAGAAAATGAAAATATGGGATGAGATTATTAAAAATGAAAAGCAACTAAAGGAAGAAGGCAAACTATTAAAAAAAACGAGCAAATTAATTCAAAGCTTTTCATGGCCTGTTCGTAAAGCTGCTGGGATTGAATTTTTTGACGTTTGGGTCATATCTAATTATCTAGACCATGATGGAACATCACCAAATAATCTACAAGATTATAATTGTGGCACCAGAACTTATGATACTAATTCAGGATATAATCATCAAGGGACAGATATTTATTCATGGCCATTTACTTGGTATCAATTTCAGAATAATTTTACTGAAGTCATAGCTGCTGCTTCAGGAACAATAATTGTTAAAACGGATGGTAATTTTGATATGAGTTGTGATTTCAATAACGATCAATGGAATGCAATTTATATAAGACATAATGATGGTAGTACAACTTGGTACGGTCACTTAAAAACAGGAACCTTAACTTCTAAAAATGTGGGAGATACGGTCACTGCAGGAGAATATTTAGGAGTTGTAGGTAGTTCAGGAAATTCTACAGGACCACATTTACATTTTGAAGTGTATGATAATAATAATAATTTGGTTGACCCATATAGTGGGCCATGTAATAATATTACTTCTTGGTGGCAAGATCAAAAAGACTATTATGAACCAAATATTAATGCTTTACTAACGCATAATGCAGCGCCAGATTTTAACACTTGCCCTGAAACGGAAACGGTTAATCTAAGTGCTGAGTTTTTACCAAATCAAGATGTATATTTAGCTTCTTATTTTAGAGACCAATTATCAGGGACAACAGCTAATTACAAATTATATAAACCTAATGGGACTTTGTTTTCTTCGTGGACTCGAAATTTTTCTAATACTTATACTTCATCATATTGGTACTGGACATTTAATACACTTTCAGACCTTGGATCATGGAAATTTGAGTGTAGTTATCAGGGAAAAACGGAAATAAAATTATTTGATATAGTTACAGTTTTAAATATAGATGAATCTAGATTTGAAAAAATAACAATAGCTCCAAATCCTTTTAATAATACTATTAAATTATTGGGCGATAATTTTAATAAAGAAGACTATAAGCTAATTGTTTATAATAATTTGGGCCAGGAAGTATTTCTAAAAGATCAATTTTTAAATGAAATGAATCTGGATTTTCTAGTTAAAGGCGTATATTTCTTAAAAGTAATTGCTAAAGACAATAATTCTTTTAAAACTTTTCCTATTATTAAAAAATAGAAATTTATAGTCTTATTAACCTAAATTTTCACACATGCTTTTCAAGGATATCATAGATCAGACAGCTGTAAAAAAACAATTGGTTCATTCAGTTGAAAATAGTCGAATTCCGCATGCACAATTATTTGTTGCTCCTAAAGGAACCGGCGCTTTGCCCTTGGCCATAGCATATGCCCAATATATATTATGTAATAATTCTGATGGTGAGAATATTACTGGTGACCATGCTTGTAATTTAAAATTCGATAAGTTGGCACATCCTGATCTACATTTTGCTTTTCCGGTTGCAACAACAAGTAATGTAAAAAGACACCCGGTAAGCGATCTGTTTTTAGAAGAATGGCGACAATTTATTGCTAGTAACCCTTATGGAGATGTATTAGACTGGTTTCAACAATTAGGTATTGAGAATAAACAAGGGCAAATAGGTGTAGATGAAGCAGAAGCCATTGTAAAAAAATTATCTTTAAAAGCAT
>Ga0209633_10002762_pt1 | contig 16687 bp, 12 predicted proteins | sample Cruoilmetagenom1_FD_187290 | JGI IMG/M metagenome (GOLD analysis project Ga0209633, IMG submission 187290) | Oil polluted marine microbial communities from Coal Oil Point, Santa Barbara, California, USA - Sample 1 (SPAdes) (version 2) | ecosystem: Environmental > Aquatic > Marine > Oil seeps ... | reverse complement strand
ACGAGTTATATTTTGTTCTTGCCAAGGCTTGTTTTTAATCCAGAAATGACCATCACCTTGAAGGTATAAAATAGGTTTGTTGAAATCTGTAGCAGCTGCTCTAAACAGGTCTGTAAAAGGTTTAAAACTTTCTGTACCATTTTCAATCATATTAGCATGTGCAAAAACAATGGTCGTTTTCACATTGTCTTTGTGTTTTTTTAATAATTGTTGCACCCAATTGCCATCATCTGTCAATCTTGTTTGCCATTCATTTTCATCATGTACAGAACTACCAACAATATTCAAACCTATAAAGAGTACATTGTTTTGAATCCAACTAAAATTTTCAGTTCTCTCATTTTGATAATTGACTTGATGTTTAAATGTCCAATTTTCATTAAAATGTAAGAAATAACTATTCCAATAACCAAGAGCTTGATTTGGGTTGTCACAATCATTATATTCATTATCACCCAACACCACAAATGTGGGTACGTTCAATTGTTTTAAAAGCGAACTAACATCTTGATAAATATTTTCATTACATGGGTCTTTACCAGCTTTTATATCACCAACATGCACAACAAACTCTGAATTGTTTTGCGTATTGTGTTTTGCAATTAAATTTACAAAGCTTTCACGCTGTTCACTACCATACGGTACATCTCCTATCACTGTAAATACAATTGGTTCTGAAGGTTTGTTAATAGGATTTTCAGATTTATCACAAGATAAAAAAGAAAGAAAAGTAAATAAAATAGTAATGTATTTTATCATAATGATAGCAAGATAAGTCATTATAATGATTTAACCCGAATTATTACATTCGTTCTTTAATCCATTGTTTTAGACTGTAGAAATTTTGAGGGGCAACGCCATGACCTACAGGATACTCTTCATATACATTTTTAATATTTAATTCATTCAATTGCGGTTGTATGTTTCTTGCCCATTCAACTGGAATTACCTGATCAACTGAACCATGTGAGCTATAAACCTCTAAATTTGTGTAGTTCTCTTTTTCTAACTTTTCTGGCAGTAGTTGTTTATCAATATATCCACTTAATCCTATAATATATTGTATTTTTTTTGGATGATTTAAAGCAACAGCATAACTTAAAATTGTACCTTGACTAAATCCTAAAAGAAAAATTTTGTTGGTATCTACATCATAATTTTCAATAAGCTCATCAATAAAATTTGCAATAATATCTCTAGCTTTGATTGCTTCAGGGATATCAGAAAATTTACCATCATTGGTGTCAAAATGGATGGTGTACCAAGCATAACTTCCAAACCCCATCGACAGAGGTGCTTGAGCACTAACAATCAATAAATTATCGGGTAATTCATCAGCAAAAGAAAATAGGTCTTGTTCATTGCTTCCGTAGCCGTGTAGCATGATTAATAATGGAGGTTTAGTCATTGCTGTTTTCGGTTGACGTACTATATATTCTAACGATAAGTTCATAGATATTTAACTAAAAAATTTATCCTCAAAAATAGTTATTTTATTTATAAAAAAATGTATTAAAATAAGTACATAAAAAAAACCAGCATCACAATATGTTGTGATACTGGATTTGTAATTAGATGTTTATTCGTTTTATCTAAACATAATGTTAGCAATAATTATCCATATACCAACTCCAACACCTAATATACCAAGTTTACCTTGTAACGGTGCTAGTTTTGCTAATAATTGAGCTCCTTTTTCTTTAGCTTCTTCACTGCTACCTAAAATGTATTTGCTAATGATTCCATAACCTAGTATGAAACCTAAAGTCGCTTGTACAACACTACCTGCTAACCAAGTTATCCACCAAATTGGAAAAGTAGAAAGTAATCCCATATTTAGTATGGCTTGAATGATACCCCAGATACCACTAATACAAAACACCAATCCAATCCACCCTTGATAAGGTGCGATTTTGTCAAGTAGCTCTTGAGCGTTTGGTTTTTTAGCTAAAATAAGTGATGGTACTGCAATAAGGCTTAATAAAATTAATTGAATTCCGTAAAACATAATTTTTTTTTGGTTTTTAGTTATTTGTAAATATATTAAATTTAATTGATTCTCAATTTATTCTTTGCAAAAACACCTAAAACTTTACCTTTCAACTTCTTGCCTAAAAAGGCTGAATTGGTAGAGGTAGAACTTATGTGTTCTTCATTAAATTCAAATTCAAGTTCAGGGTTAAATAGTGTAATATTTGCTATTTCACCAACTGTAATACTCGGATTTTCAATGTTAAAACGTTTTCTAGGCTTATTTGTTATACAGGCGATGATATTTTTTAATGGTAAAATGGTATTTACGGCTCCGAAAAGACTTTCTAAGCCAATGGTACCGTATAAAGCATTCTCAAATTCAACTTTTTTATGTTCAACATCTATTGGGTTGTGATCTGAAGTAATCATATCTATTGTACCGTTAATCACCGCTTTCCTTAATGCTTTTGTATCGTTTTTAGTTCGTAGCGGAGGTGTTACCTTATAATTAGTATTAAAATCATTCAATTCATCATCAGTTAAAAATAAATGATGGGCACTAATACTACAAGTAACATCTAAACCTTTTTTCTTAGCATTAGAAATTAGTAGTGCAGATTTAGCTGTAGTAATTGTAGGTATGTGTAATTTTCCGCCAGTATATTCTAATAAAAATAAATCTCTAGCAATTTGTAATTCTTCAGCTAAGGCAGGATTCCCTTTTAATCCCAATTTGGTGCTTTGTACGCCTTCATTTGCAGAACCTTGATTGCTTAATGAATTGTCTTGCGGAAAACTTAGTACCAGGCCGTTAAAATTTTGAGCGTAAAGTAAAGCTATTTTCATCAAATTAGCATTGTCAACTGAAGTATTGTAATCTCCAAAAGCGATAGCTCCAGAATTGCTCATGTCATATAATTCTGCCAACTCTTTGCCTTTTGCATGCTGGGTTAAATTTGCAATAGGATGAAGAGAAACAACATTACCTTTTGCTTTGTTTATCAAATACTCAACAGCCGATTTATTGTCAATTAGAGGATGGGTATTCGGATTAAGAGCAACAGCAGTAAAACCACTTTTAGCAGCAGTTTTCAATCCGTTTTCTAAATTTTCGCGTTCTTCATAGCCAGGTTCACCTAATGAAACACTTGTATCAAACCATCCTACAGAAATATGCAAGTTTTTAGAGCTTATTTCTTTGTAATTTTTCAGGTTTTTAATTGTAGCAGCAATTTTAGTTATTTTGCCATTTTCAATCAATACATCTTGAATTTTTTGATCGAAATTACTTTGACTGTCAATTATTTTAGCTGATTTAATGAGTATGTTCATGATTTAAAAAATTTGAGCAATAAAATTTCAATTATTAAAAAAAATAATGCTAGTGAAAGAAACCATTGCCATAAACTATTGATTTTATGAGCGTTGGAAGAGCTTGTGAAAGCTTCATTTACATTGCTAGTATAGGTGATGTTAGATTGGTCTCCAAATAATAGTTTAGTATTTATGTATGACAAATCACTTTCTTCTCTTTGATAGTTGTAGGCTATATTTTTTAGTGTTTTATCATTATTTACAGCTTGTGTAAATCCGCTTTTACTTGGCTTCTCTTTTGTTGTAAGGATAACTTTAGTGGTGGTTATTTGTTGTAAAGGGATATAATCAGAATCCTTACTAATAAGGTGTATCACTTCATCTTTTTTTAGTTGTTCATGTATTTCAATACTGTTGGTGTTACCAATAGTATAATACAATTGAGACGGATGTGTACTGTGTAATCCAAAATTATAAAATATAGGAACTATTAAAGGTGAATTTTTAAAGTTTGAATTTTGAGTATGTAAAGATGCTGTAACACAATATATTTTACCTTTAGTTGTAGAGATTTGAGAAATAAAATCCTTTCCATTCTCAAAATTTAGGATAGTAGAAGAACGACTGAAATTAGTAGGATAATAACTTTTTACCGTTGGGTATTGAAAGTTTTTAATTTGTTTTTCAAATACACCTTTTAATAAAGGATGAGAAAAATTAATGGTTGTAACTGACAGTTCAGTATTCAATTTCTTAGTAAAACTACCTATTTTTAAATTAGCAAATAAGGAGTTATACATATTGAGATTTGCATTTATTGGAGGAATAATAACTAAACTTCCACCCTTTATTGTAAAATCTTTTACGGTAGTACTTAATGAAGGGGTAATATTTTCTATTTCGTTTAAAATGAGTAAGTGTTGTGTGTTGAGTGTATTATAATCTAGATTATTCAAGGTAGTACTAGTGAATTGAAACTCGTCTGTAGTATAAATTTTTGATATAAAATGATTGTCGACTCCAATTGCAGTTACATTTATTTTTTTAGGTTTGTCAATTGTAAAATAGAAATCATTATCAAAATTTAAAGCATTATCTTCAAGTTTAATTTTTCCACTAAATGGTTGGGATGCAGGAATACTAAAAATCACCTTTTCAGAGGCATTACTTGGCAAATCAACAGAAGACTTCCCTGCCAATATATTGTCATTATAAAGGCTGATAGCTGTATTTTCTTTACGTTTCCCATTATTTTTTATTAGGGTTGTAAGTTGGGTTGATTCATTGTTTTGTAGAGAAATATAGACACTATCAATACTTATGTTTGACACTTGCAAAGGTGAGAGTTGCGTGACATAATAATTAGTTAGTGTGTCAAGATTAATTTTATTTTTAATGTTAATATTTTGAAAATCAGAAATTAAAATAACATCATTTAAACTATTTTCTTTCTTTCTTTTATTTTCTATCTTTAATAAAATAGATTTTAAATCAGTTTTTACAGGTTGGTACTTTAAAGAGAGTAAAGTGTTTTTTAGATCTTTTACAGATAAATTCTCGTATACATTATCATTAGTATATAAACTTATATTTTCTAAAGTTGAGGCTCCTTCAATAACATCTTGAACTGCTCTTTTAAACAATTCACCTTCTTTACCTTTGGCTTGCATACTATAAGAATTGTCTAAATAAATACTTGTACTTGTTGTTTTTTTTGCTTTTGAGTTGCTAAAATAGGGTTGAGCAAAAGCGAAAATTATGGAGGTGAATAGTAATAAACGACTACAAAGGATTAAGAATTTTTTTAATTTTGAGCTTTTTCTAGTCTGTAATTCTAGTTCTTTTAAAAATTTAACGTTGGTAAAAGCTACTTTTTGAAAGCGACGTAACTGAAATAAATGAATGAGAATAGGGATGATAAGCAAAAATAAAGCGTAAAGAATTTCAGGATGCTTAAATTGCATTGGTCAAAAATATTTTTCAAAAATAGTAAATTACAATAGAATAAAACCTAAAAATAATATAGTATTTTTGGTAAGGAAGCGTTACTAAGTTAGACTTAAAAGAAATCTTAAATTATATACTGATGAAAAAGAGCTTTTTATTTACAATTTTCTTAGCATTTATGTTCACTTTTTCTGTTCAAGCACAGAACATGACCAATGATAAACTTGAAAAAATAATTTATGTCATTGCAGACAGTTTACGTGGCGATACTGGTAATTGGCAGTTTATGATTAAAGATAGGATTTTAGTTTGTATAACAGATGAGAAAAACAATAGAATGCGTATTATGTCGCCAATTATTGAGCAAAAAAAATTAGCATATGTTGATATGCTTAAATTGATGGAAGCAAATTTTCACACAGCTTTAGATGTAAAATATGCCATTTCTGATGATTTATTATGGTCTGTATTTATTCACCCGCTTAAAGAGTTGAGTAAAGAAGAACTATTAAGTGCAATAAATCAAGTCTATGCAGCCGCTATTACTTATGGTACTACATATAATAGTACAGGTTTAACTTTTCCTAATAAAAAAGAGGAAAAAGAGAAGTCAACCAAACGAAAAATATAATTTCTTAGTATACTTATATTTAGAAAAGGGTGTGTGTTAGGTAAATATATTGTATAGAATTAATATAGTTATTAACAATTTCATGTTTTTTCATATATTATATATAATTTTAGAGACTATTTTTAACTTATATATTAACTAAAATTTTAACTATGAAATTAACATTACCTTATGCTGCAAAGTATGTAGCAATTTTCGTTTTACTTTCTGTTTTCTCATACAACGTGTATGGGCAACAATTGAAAACAACACATGATCCTAAAGCTAATAAAGGGCATCAGCTTTACAAACAAACAAAAATTTATGATAACAATGCCAAAGCTGGTTCAGAGACTAAACCTCAGCCTGTAGGTGATAAAGCATCTGACAGAAATGAGTATGAATTTAACAGGTTAAAAAATCCATATACTAGTAAAATTCCTGAGCAAATTAAAAAACTTGAAGCTGAATTTGCGACCACTATTACAGAAAGTGATGAATTGAAAAAAGCTGTAAATAAAAAAGGAGGCAAATATTCTTATTGGAAGAATAGAGGCCCTCATAATGTTGGCGGTCGTACTAGAGCATTAGCAATTGATCGTTATAATGAAAATATTATTTTTGCAGGAGGTGTTTCTGGAGGTCTTTGGAGATCTACTAATGCTGGAGAAACATGGAGAAAAGTCACGAAGAGTAGACAATCGCCTAGTATTACAAGTATCATCCAGCATCCTACTCGTAGAAATGTTTGGTATTATACTTCTGGTGAGCGTTCTGGAAATTCAGCATCTATGGGTAGTTTTTATGCAGGTACGGGCGTGTATAAATCAACAAATGGTGGTAGAACATGGAAGTTATTAGAAGGTTCTGCTGATAATGATATTACGAGGATATCTCCTTTTGATTTGACAAATTCAATAGCGATTAATCCTACAAATAATGATATTTATGTAGCGACATTTAACGGTGTGCATAGATCGCAAGATGCAGGTGAATCATTCGAAGAAGTTTTAGGTGGAGGTTTTGATAGTTGGACAGAAGTTATCACAACCCCTAGTGGAAATGTTTATGCAACTGTAGATTTCTTTGGCGAGCCAAATACTGGTTTTTTCACCTCTAAAGATGGTGATGAGTGGACAGATATTACACCTACAAATATTGCAGGTTTTTTTAACGGAAGAACAGTAATGGCTTACGACCCTTCTGATGAGAATATTGTGTATTTCTTTTCTGAAAATTTACTTTCAGCTGCTACACCATTTCTTTTAAAATATGATGCTGCCGCTGAATTACCAGAGGATCAATGGACAGATTTAAGTGCTAATCTGCCTATTAATATTGGAGGTAGTGTTGGTAGTTTAAATCTTCAAGGACATTATAATATGTTTATTAGAATTAAGCCAGATGATTCAAATTTCATAGTCTTAGGGGGTACTAATTTATACAGGTCTACAACGGGCTTTACTACTCCTGCAGGTCAAGAAAGCTGGATTGGAGGGTATTCACCTGATAATAGTGTTAGTGTATATAAAAATCACCACCCTGATCAACATAATTTTATATTTTATCCATCAGACCCCAATAGAGCATTATCAGGAAATGACGGAGGTGTACAAGTAACTGAAGATATTACTACTGCATTTGAATTTGATGAGCCAGTTGAATGGATTTCATTGAATAATGGCTATTTAACTACACAACCTTATGTTTTCTCATTTGATCCTAAAGCTAAAAGCGAAACATTACTAGCAGGTTTTCAAGATAATGGAACTTGGTATACAGATTCGAAAAATGGCAAAGTAGGTTGGGAAGAAGATTTTGGGGGAGACGGATCTTATAATGCTATTGCTGATACTGGTAGCACAAGATATGTTTCAAGTCAGTTTGGAAACATTTATCGTTTCAATTTTGACGATGATGCAAATTTCATTTCATTTGCAAGAATTCGCCCTGCTATTATGGGAAGTCCAAGTTTTATAAACCCTTTTATATTAGACCCAAATAATGATAATATCATGTATATGCCTGATGGGAATAGAATATTAAGAAATAATAATCTTGATGAGGTTCCTGGAGGTACTTTTGCATTTGCAACAAAAAATTGGGTAGCTCTTCCTCAGACTGCAGCCCCTAATACAATAACAGCTTTAGATGTTTCAAGATATCCTCAAGCAAGCCGTTTGTATTATGCTACAAGTGGTGGAGAGATTTATAGAATGGACAACGCAAATCTAGACAATCAACTGGTGGTAGATATTTCAACTGGTAAAGGAATGCCACCAGGATATGTGAGTAATATTACCATCAATCCTTCTAATAGTGATATGGCTATGGTTGTTTTTTCTAATTACGGAATTCCTAGTTTATTTATTACTGAAGATGCTGGAGAAACTTGGGAAGACATCAGTGGTAACTTAGAAGAAAATGCTGATGGTACAGGTAATGGTTCTTCTGTTCGTTGGGCATCATTTTTTGGTAATGGACAAAGTTATTTTGTAGGAACAAGCACAGGCTTATATGTTTCTAGACGATTAAGAGGAACTAGTACTAAATGGAAAAGAGAACCTTTTAGAATTGGAAATGCTGTTGTTGGACAGGTTAAGTCTAGAAATGATGGTTTTGTAGCTATAGCAACTCATGGTAATGGTTTGTTTAGTGCAAAATTTCCAATATTTAATAGATATACAGTAGTTGACCCTACATTAAGTGTAGCTCGTTTACTTGAAGATTATATAGTAGATGTAAATAGTGCCCCAACGACAATTGATGTTTCTGGTGTGTTTGTTAGTGAACGAGATGATTACCCTGTAAATGATATTGAAATTACCAATTCTAATCCTGATTTGGTAACAGCGACATTAGATGGTGATTCATTGACAATAAGTTATGCATCTGATGCAGTTGGTGTAGCTACTATAGGTTTAATAGCAACAGCTGGAAATGAAACTGTTTCTGAAGGTTTTACAATAACAGTTAAAGAACCTGCAATTTATGAACAAGTTGATGCTATTGTTTCTTCAGCCCCTTCACAGTTATTTATTGATTTTAATGGTTTAGTACAATCTTCAGATGATTTCGTTATACCAGAAGGAAGTATATGGACAATCAATAGAGTATTAGCTTTTGGAGGTGCAAACGGAAGTCCAGATTTAGATAGTGCAACAGTTGTTGTTTATGCAGATGATAATGGTAAACCAGGAGCAGAAGTGTATAATAGTGGTGCTTTAGCACCAACTTCAGCACTAGATGACACTAATTTGAATTTGACTTTACCAGAAACAGTTCAATTAGAAAGCGGTTCTTATTGGCTTACTGTATATGCTAATTTAAACTTTAATCCTAATTTCACACAATGGTTTTGGTCAACTCAAGAGCATTTAAACGGACAAGAAAGTCATTTTAAAGACGAATTAGATTTATTTCAAACTGGAGCTGTTGATTGGACAACTACATCTACTGCTTTTAGTAGGTTACCAGCTGATCAAGTTTTTCAAATATTTGGGATGTCTAGTGATTCGTCAACCTCTGACAATCAAAATGAGTCTGTATTAACAACATTAGAGGCAAGTGTAAAAACTATCGCTTGGCCAAATCCTTCTACAGATCAGTTTAATTTCAATGTAGAAACTTTAAGTAAGAATAATGAGAAAGTAGCTATTAGAATTTATAATTTAAGAGGACAATTGGTTTATCATAAAGATAATTTATTGAGTAATAAAACTTTCTCTTGGAATGCTTCTAGTGCTTCAGCAGGAATTTATATAGTTAGTATTAAAGGTAAAAACTTTAAATATAATGGTAAAATAATTAAACAGTAAGTAATATTTAATTATTGATAAAAAGGGAGTTAATTTTTTAACTCCCTTTTTTGCATTAAGGCATTGTTTTATACTAAATAAAATGAAAAAAAATATTGTATACTTAGTCTTGATTTTAAGTTTTGCATTAAACGTAGTGATTTTAGTTTTTTTTGGAAAAACAATTTATTTAGAAAGTAGAAAGATTGTAAAGCAAATTAATAACGATAATAAAACAAAAAGTGCAGCAAATGATTTTCAATATTTTAATGGCTTAAACTTTAATGTTTATGGTAAATTTCATGAAGAAGAAAATTTTTCACGTTTACCAAATAAATATAAAAATAATGTTAGATCTGCAGTATGGAATTTGAGTGAGAAATCATCAGGTATTTCTATTTTGTTTAAAACGAATTCACCAGATATTTCTATTAAGTGGAAAGTGTCAAAACTTAGTGAATATTTAAATATGAGTAAGGTTTGTACTAGTGGATTAGATTTATACTGTTTTATAGAGAATAAATGGCAATATGTTAACTCAGGTGTTCCATTAGATTACAAAAACGAGCAACTGCTTATATCTGATATGGATACAATACCAAAAGTATTTTTATTAAACCTTCCTTTGTATGACGGTGTTGAGAAAATTGAAATTGGAATAAAAAATGGATTTAAAATATCTCAGGATTCAGATCACTTTGCATTTAAAAAACCTATAGTTTTTTATGGGACAAGTATTACGCAAGGTGGGAGTGCGTCAAGACCAGGCTTAGCTTATCCGTCAATTATTAGTAGAAACCTAAATATTGAGACAATTAATTTAGGATTTAGTAATAATGGTATGTTTGAAAAAATTGTTGGTAATGCTCTGTGTGAAATTGATGCTAGTATGTATATCATTGATTGTGTTCTTAATTCTTCACCTGAAGTTATTAAGGCAAGTGCATTTGAATTAATTATGCAAATTAGAAATTGTAAACCAAAAATTCCTATCCTACTAGTAGAAGGTGTAATTTCAGAATATTCTTATTTTCAAAAAACGGATAAATCAACTTTTGGAGGTTTAGAATATATTCAAGAACAAAATAGTGAATTAATGAATGCTTATAATAATGCTATTGGTAACGGCATGGATAATCTTTACTATTTAACAAATGATGGTTTAATAGGTAATGATCATGAAGGTACAATAGATGGAATACATCTGAATGATTTGGGTATGCAAAGAATAGCAAATAAAATAGAACAAGAAATAGTCAAAATTCTTGAATTATATAAACAAAAAACACCCGATAATGTATAGAAAAAAGTAATTTACTTCTTTACTTTTTGTTTAAGTATTGCAATATCAATAACCTCTTTCATAGTATCTACATAATGAAATTTCAATCCTTTTAAGTATTGAGGTTTTATTTCTTCAATATCTTTTTGATTATCCTTACACAAAATAATTTCTTTAATATTTGCTCTTTTAGCAGCCAAAATTTTCTCTTGAATTCCGCCTACAGGTAATACTTTACCACGTAAAGTAATTTCACCAGTCATTGCCAATTTAGATTTTACTTTACGGCCTGTAAATACAGAGACTAAAGATGTTAGCATGGTAATTCCTGCACTTGGGCCATCTTTTGGTGTAGCTCCTTCGGGAACATGAATATGAACATTTTTCTTCTCTAAATCTTCTGTGTTTACACCAAACTCTTCTGCATTTGCTTTGATAAATTCCATAGCAATGGTGGCAGACTCTTTCATAACTTTACCTAAATTACCAGTAATGGTAAGATTACCTTTTCCTTTTGATGTGATGGATTCTATAAATAAGATATCTCCACCAACACTTGTCCAAGCCAAACCTGTAACAACTCCAGCTACTTCATTGTTTTCATATTTATCACGTTCTAAACGAGCTGGGCCTAGAATCTTTATAATATCTTCATTTGATATTTTAGTGTTGTATTCTTGCTCCATTGCAATTGACTTTGCAGCATAGCGAACAACTTTTGCTATTTTTTTATCTAAACCTCTAACACCAGATTCACGAGTGTAACCTTCTATAATTTTTTCTAATTGAGCTTTGCCAATTTGTAGGTGCTTAGACGTTAAACCATGCTCTTTTAGTTGCTTTGGTAATAAATGCTTTTTTGCAATTTCAATTTTTTCTTCAATTATATAACCATTAACATTTATTATTTCCATTCGGTCTCTCAAAGCCCACGGAATATTAGAGAGGTTATTTGCAGTAGCAATAAATAGTATTTTTGAAAGGTCATAACCAACTTCTAAATAATTATCATGAAAGTCAGTATTTTGCTCTGGGTCTAAAACTTCTAACATTGCAGAAGAAGGATCACCACTGTGGCTACTTGCCAATTTATCTATTTCATCTAACACAAAAACAGGATTAGAAGTGCCAGTTTTTTTAAGATTTTGAATAATTCTACCTGGCATAGCACCAATATATGTTTTTCTATGTCCGCGAATTTCAGCTTCATCACGTAAGCCCCCTAAAGACATTCTAATGTATTTCCGTCCTAAAGATTCAGCAACTGATTTTCCTAAAGAGGTTTTACCAACTCCAGGAGGACCGTATAAACATATAATAGGTGATTTCATGTCACCTTTAAGTTTTAATACAGCTAAATGTTCAATAATACGTTCTTTAACCTTGTCTAATCCAAAATGATCTCTATCTAATATTTTTTGAGCACGTTTTAAATCAAATTTATCTTTAGAATATTCTTCCCAAGGTAATTCTAACAATAAATCTAAGTAATTACGTTGTACAGAATACTCAGCAACTTGAGGATTCATACGTTGTAAACGACCAATTTCTTTATCGAAAGTTTCACCAACTTGTTTAGACCATTTTTTCTTTTTAGATTTCGCTCGCATTTCCTCAATATCCTCATCATAAGAAACACCACCCAATTCTTCTTGAATGGTTTTCATTTGTTGATGTAAGTAATATTCTCGCTGTTGTTGATCCATATCTTCACGAACCTTAGAATGGATTACATTTTTAAGTTCTAGGCGTTGCAATTCAGCATCCATTTTCTTTAAGGTTGCTAAAGCTCTGTCTTTTAAATTGTTAATATTTAACAATTCTTGCTTTTCTTCAACATCTAAATTCATATTTGAAGAAACAAAATTCACTAAGAAAGAGTTGCTTTGTATGTTTTTAATTGCAAAACCAGCTTCAGTAGGTAGATTCGGATTTTCCTTAATTATTTTTAAAGATAAATCTCTTATAGAATCAATGATAGCGTTAAATTCAGAATCTTCGGTATCAGGATATTCTTCAATTACTTCCTTGGCATTCGCTTTAATATAAGGTTCGCTTTGTACAAACTCACCAACTTCAAATCTTTTGGTACCTTGTATGACAACCATAGTATTACCATCAGGCATTTTCAACATTCGCAAAATTCGAGCTACTGTACCAATAGTATGAAGGTCATTTTTTGTTGGATTTTCAATTGACTCATTGTTTTGTGCAACAACACCAATAATTTTATTTCCTTTATTTGCCTCCTTTATCAGCTTGATAGATTGATCTCTACCTGCAGTAATAGGTATTACAACACCAGGAAATAAAACGGTATTACGTAATGGTAAAATAGGTAAAATCTCAGGGACGCTTTCCTTTTTTATTTCTTCTTCATCTTCAGGAGTCATTAAGGGTATCAATTCTGAATCCTCGTCGAGCATATGTTGTAGTGACAAATTGTCAATATTTAAAAATTTCGGATTACTCATAAGTATATTTAGGTCAATATGACATTAAACGTTTATTCTATAAATTTCATATACAATCCTTAAAAAATTAATTAGCTAATAATCAAAATGTTGCTAATTTTAAATTGTATTATCACTTACTAAAGTTCAATAGTTGTGCCAATAATGTTTTGTATCTTTAAAATAACATTTTAAAGGTATCATATAATAATTCACTAAAAGTGTAACAAATGTATTTTTAATTTGTCTTTTAAATAGAGACGATTCTTTGCACAATAAAAATCAACATATCATCAGCCTTTTACAGCACTGTAAGAATGGAAAGCAAAGTGCTCAATTAGAAATCTATAAGTTATATTATAAAGCAATGTATAATACTTCTTTTAGGATTTTGAAAAACAGTTTTGAAGCTGAAGATGTAATGCAAGAATCGTTTCTAGTTGCATTTACAAAGTTGAGCACTTTTAAAGGAGAGGTAACTTTTGGGTCTTGGTTAAAAAGAATAGTAATCAATAAAAGTATTACACAAATAAGAAAACATGACAAATTTCAAGAAGTGCCTTTAGAGACTGCTCCTGAACAATTTGAAACGTATGAAGAAGATGAAGCATATACCATGCTAAGTGTAAAAGATATTACAGAAGGGATCAATCAATTAAAAGATAATTATAGATTGGCACTGACGTTAAACTTGATTGAAGGTTATGATAATGAGGAGATTGCAGAGATTATGCATATCACACATCAAAACTCTAGAACTACAATTTCTAGAGCAAAAAATAAATTACGACAATTATTAGTAGCGAATTATGAAAGATAATTTAGAAAATAAATTTAAAGCCTTAGCAGGTCAATTTGATACTGAGGAGCCTAAATTAGGTCATTTTGATAGATTCGAAGTTAGGTTGGCTAGACAACCTGTTAAAAAGAAAACATGGAATCCTAATACATGGAAATGGCTGGCAATAGCAGCTTCTATTGCCTTATTGATTAGTGTTGGTATTGGAAATTATCCAACAAAACAAGGATTAGAATTGGCTGATGTTTCCCCTAAAATGGAAGAAACTCAAAACTTTTTTGTCTCTACCATTCAAAATGAAGTAAAACAAATCAATTTAAAGCGTAATGATAATAATAAAAAAGTAATTGATGACGCTATGATACAACTTAAGAAATTGGAAAATAATTATGAACTTCTAACAGTTGAACTTGAAGCAACTAATAAAGATAATCGTATAATTTATGCCATGATTTCCAATTTTCAACAACGTATAGAAGTACTAAAATATTTGTTAGTACAATTAGATGAAATAGAACAATTAAAAAACACTCAAAATGAAAAAACAATTACGTAACATATTATTATTTTTACTGTGTATTCCATTTGCTGTTCATGCTTATGAGGATGTTAAATTAAAACATGAAAAATCAAAATCTATTAAAAAGGAATATACGGTTAATGCTAAGGCTCTTTTGAAAATAAATAATAGATATGGAAATGTAGATGTCATTTCTTGGAATGGGAATAAAGTGTTGATTGAAGTGAAAATTACAGTCTCAGGCAATAATGAGGATAAGGTTATTAAAAGACTTGGCATGATTGATGTCGCATTTGAAGCAAACGATAATATGGTATCAGCGAGAACAATTATTGAAAAAAAATCATCTGGATGGTCATGGTCTTGGGGTAGCAAGAGCAATGTACATTACCAAATTGATTATAAAATAAAAGTGCCAATTACCAATCGAGTAGATTTACATAATGACTACGGAAATATAACATTGAATGAATTGGAAGGTGATGCTTCTATAAATTGCGATTATGGAAAGATTATTATAGGAGATCTCCTTAGTCATAATAATAAAATTAATATTGATTATACGAGCGACTCATCAATAAGTTTAATCAATGGAGGTTCTATAAATGCAGATTATTCGAAATTTACTGTTGAAAGTGCTGGAAATATCAGTCTAAATGCAGATTATACTACCTCTGTCTTTGAAAATATTAAAACACTTAATTTCAATTGCGATTATGGAAGCCTTAAGATTATCAAAGGAGCTACTGTTAAAGGGAGTGGTAGATATTTAACTACTAAAGCAGGAAATATAACTAAAAATTTCATTATAAAATCAGGCTATGGTTCTGTTAAAATTGAAAATTTGTCTGATGGATTTAAAGAATTGATTATTGATAGTAATTATACAGGTATAAAAATAGGAGTACCCAAAAAAGATGGTTTTAACTTTGAACTGAAGTTAAATTATGGCAGTTTTAAACGAAGTGATGATTTAAATTATGAATTTACCAAACAAATTGTAAAATCGACTTCTAAATATTATGAAGGGTATCTCACCAAACAAAATAGCACTTCAACAATTAAAATAGATTCACGCTATGGATCAGTAAGTTTTTATTGAAATTATTTGTACAAATTTCTATTTTTTTAGGCATAAAGCCAAGTAGAGTTCTTTTATAAAACGACATAAATTATAAACATAAAACAATATCCAATGAAAAAAATTATCATTTTATTAATAGTATTTGCTTTTAGTTTTCATGCAAAAGCACAATGGAAAAAAGTAAGAGGAAATGGAAATGTAATTAACAGCTCTAGAACAGTACCAGCTTATGATAAAATTGGTGTGTCAGGTTCTTTTGACGTTAAATTAATTTCAGGAAAGGAAGGTGAACTTACTATTAAAGCAGAAGAAAATTTAATAGACTATTTAATTACTGAGGTCAAAGAAGGGCATTTAAAAATCAAATGGAAAAAGGGAATAAACATTAAAACTTCAAAAAAAATACTAATTACAATTCCTTTTGAAACTATTGAAGAAGTAGCACTATCAGGTTCAGGTGATATATTTTCTGACGATTTGATAGAAGCCAATAATTTTAAATTAGCCTTATCAGGTGCTGGAGATATTAATTTAAAGCTTAAGGTAAATACATTGAAATCTGCAATTTCGGGTTCGGGTGATATTAATTTAAGCGGTTCGTCAACTGATTTTGAATGTAAAATTTCAGGTTCTGGTGATATCAAAGCATATGAGCTAGTTTCGGCAACAGCAGACATTCATATAGCGGGATCTGCTGGAGTAGAAGTTGATGTTACAGAGCTTTTAAAAGTGCGTATTTCAGGTTCAGGTAATGTAAAGTACAAGAGCAATCCTAAAAAACAAGATGTTAAAATAAGTGGTTCTGGTAGTGTAAGATCATTATAAGAAACCTAATGCTTATAGAGATAATTAGAAAAAAATAAAAGTTAACTACTTTAGACTAGAAGTCCATAATTTTAAATAAAAG
>Ga0209633_10002759_pt1 | contig 16710 bp, 17 predicted proteins | sample Cruoilmetagenom1_FD_187290 | JGI IMG/M metagenome (GOLD analysis project Ga0209633, IMG submission 187290) | Oil polluted marine microbial communities from Coal Oil Point, Santa Barbara, California, USA - Sample 1 (SPAdes) (version 2) | ecosystem: Environmental > Aquatic > Marine > Oil seeps ... | reverse complement strand
CGATAATGGCCATCTTCGATCTGTTGCTCTGAAAACCCGTACCCCCGGCCGCCTTCTGCAGGCCCATAAGGGGTAGACGTTACGCAAGCCGCCATCAAAAGCGCTGCGCCGCCAATCGTCAAAATCCTGATCATCATCATCTCCCGACTGTCGCCATCCGTCGCCCATATATAATATAGACGTCAGGCGGCGGCCTGAAAAGGCGCAAAGACGCCTCAGCCTAGTTCTCTCGGATATTTGATATTGCGGCGGCATCCTCAGTCTCGAGCGCGGCCTGCAGTGCTTTTGGCGCTGATTTAATATGCAAATCACGCTGCGGGAACGGAATCTCAATTCCCTCGTCGGCCAGGAGGTCCCAGATCGCCAACAGCACCTCGCTGCGCACATTGGATGTGCCGTTGGCAGCATCGTTGATCCAGAATCTGAGATCAAAATTGACCGAATTATCACCAAACGCCATCACGTTGCAGCGCGGGGCGGGCGATTTGAGAACGCGTTCAACTTTGAGCGCAGTTTCCTCAGCAAGCTTGGCGAGACCACGCAGGTCTTTGGTGTTGTAAGAAACCCCGAACGGCGCGTGGAGGCGCACGACCCGGTCGGAGTGCGACCAGTTGGTGACGCCTTCATTGATAAACAGATCGTTCGGGATCAGATGCGCCGTGCCGTCGCGCGTGCGGATCGATACGTAACGCGCATTCATCTGCGTGACCCACCCATAGGTGCCGCCAACTTCGATAACGTCGCCGGGTTTGATCGACTTATCTGCGATCAACGTAAAGCCGGCAAAGAAGTTCGAAACCGTGCGTTGCATCCCGAGGCCGATGCCGAGACCAACCGCGCCGCCGAAGATCGCCAGCGTGCCGAACGGGAAGCCGACAATCTGGAGAGCGGCGATAAGTGCGATGATCGGCAACAGAACATCGAGGATTTTTGATAGGAGCGCTTTGAAAGAAACGGTCAGCTCATCAATCGCGCTGATGCGCCCTTTGACGAACTTTCCGGCAAAACTCGCCGCCCAGAAAAGAATACCGAAAATCGCCAGCATGCGGACGAAATCAAGCGCTGAAAAGCGTTGGATATTACCCACATCATCCTTGCCTAAGGGAACTGAGAACGCTTCAAGCTGGCGAACGACGTCGTCGAGGACGCCCAGTATATCCAGCGCAGCGATCGGCCAGGCGACAGAAATCGCCACGCGCGACCAGAAAGGCGAGCGAATAACCAGCGCGACGAGCCGGATCACAATCCACGCCGCCAGAAGGCTCGTCCCCGCCTCGACAAGCCCGTTGGAAATGCCGAGCGAGCCGAGAACGACGACCGCCGTTTGCAGAATAATATAAAGCGCAATCGCAGTTGCGATATGGGCAAAGGCGTTCGCCGCCCGGCGTAGAACCCCATATGGCGCGCGCGGCGCAATCTGGCTTTGGATCAATTTTTTGAGTTGAGGGCCGAATAAGGCCGCCGGCGCCAGCGCCAGAAAAATAATAACTGCCTGAATGGCCGCATCGACGGAAAACATCTGGCTTTGCAGCCAAAGGGCGAACTCCGTGACCTTGCCGCGCACCGTATCGGCGCCAACCAGCGTCTCGATCGCCGATATGTCCGCCTGCTCCGCGCCATCAGGCGGGACCGCCTCCGCGCCGGGTCCGTTTTCAGGCGCCGCGCCGGCGTCTTGATTTGTCTGTTCGTTTTCAGCCGGCGGGTCTTGGTCCTGGAGCATTCCGACTCTTCTTATAGCAGCGCCATCTTGTGTAGCACGGCGCCCGGCCGGCGCAAATTGCCGGCGTCAGCCAGATACTTCCACCTGCATGCCCGAAAGGGAGGCGCAGCCCTGTTTGGCCAGCACCATCAAAGCGGCGAATTGATCGTCTGTGAACGGATCGCCCTCGGCGGTCGCCTGTATCTCAACCAGGCCGCCAGAGCCGGTGATGACAAAATTGGCGTCCGCCTGCGCCGTTGAGTCTTCGTCATAGTCGAGATCAAGCGCCGGCGCGCCGGCGACGAGCCCGCAAGAGACGGCGCCGACCCGATCGACGATCGGGCTGGATTTGATGATGCCTTGCGAAAGCGCCCATTTGCAGGCTTCGTTCATCGCGACCCAGGCGCCTGTAATCGCCGCTGTTCTGGTGCCGCCATCGGCCTGGATGACATCGCAATCGACCAGGATCTGGCGCTCGCCGAGCGCTTTCAGATCAACCACCGCGCGTAAAGACCGGCCAATCAGGCGCTGAATCTCCTGGGTGCGGCCTGATTGGCCGCCTTTCGCCTCGCGCTTCATCCGCCCGCCGGTGGAGCGCGGCAGCATGCCATATTCGGCCGTAACCCAGCCGCGCCCGGACCCGCGCAGCCAGGGCGGCGTGGTTTCATCCCAGCTTGCCGTGCAAAGGACATGCGTATCGCCGCATCTTACCAGGCACGAGCCCTCCGCATGTTTGGCGTAGCCCGGCTCCAGCGAGATGGAGCGCAGCTCATTGAAAGCGCGGCCTGAGGGTCTCATATAAATCTCCGAAACAAAGAAAAGCGTTCCTAGCGCTGCGCGCGTCGGCTTGTCGACCCACTTAATCGTGAATCAGCCCCTTTGAATGCCTGCCCTTTGTATGCCCGCCCTTTGAATATTTGCGCAACTGCGCGTATTTTCCGCTAACGCCAGTTCACTGGATAGTATTCGAGCCCATGAATGCATTAAACGACATAGACGAACGCTCCCGCGATATCTTCCGGCGCCTAGTAGAGACTTATCTCGAAACCGGCGAACCGATTGGCTCGCGCACGCTCAGCAATGATGAACGCATCCGCGTCTCGGCGGCGACGATCCGCAATGTGATGGCGGACCTTACCGACGCGGGGCTTTTGCACGCACCGCATGTCTCCGCGGGCCGGCTTCCGACCGAGCTCGGCTTGCGGCTGTTTGTCGACGGCCTGATGCAGGTTGGCGAGCTTAGCGGCGAAGAGCGCCGCGCCATCGAATCGGAGGCGCGGGACGAAGATGTGGAGACGGTTCTGGAAGAGGCCGCCTCGCGCCTGTCGGGCCTCACCCGCACGGCAAGTCTCGTCCTCACGCAAAAATCCGACGCGCCGCTGCGCCAGATTGAGTTTGTCGCAACCGGACCGGGCAAATCACTTGTGGTTCTGGTCTTTGAAGACGGCCGGGTGGAAAACCGGCTGATCGAAACCCCCGAAAACCTTCCCTCTTCGGCGCTGATCGGCGCCGGTAATTATCTTAATGCGCGCCTGCGCGGCCGGTCATTGAATGAGACGCGCGTGCGGATCTTTGACGAGATTCAAAATAACCGCGCGGAGCTTGATGAGATCACCGCAAAGCTTGTCCGCCAGGGCGTCGCGGAAGTCGCCGGCGACGAGGACTGGTCGCTGATCGTACGGGGGCGCGGGCGCCTGATTGACGAAACCGCGCTGCAGGACATTGAGCGGGTGCGGATGCTGTTCGACGATCTTGAGCAGAAACGGGACGTCATTGATCTCCTGAACGCCGCAAAAGAAGGCGAAGGCGTTAAGATTTTTATAGGCTCTGAGAGTAAGCTGTTTTCCCTGTCCGGCTCATCGGTGATCGCCGCGCCCTACCGCGACGAGACCCGCAAGATCGTTGGAGTATTAGGGGTGATCGGGCCGACGCGGCTGAATTACGCCAAAGTCATCCCGATTGTCGATTATACCGCGGAAGTCGTATCGCGGATGTTGAAATAAAGCCGGGGGCCCCGTAAATGGCCCTCCTGAGTTTATAGAATTAGAGTCAAATAATGAGTGATCACGATTATCCGCCCAATTCCGGCCAGGCGCCCGGCGAAGACGGCAAACCTGTTGACCTCACAGAGGACGACCGCGCCGTGGCCGAGGCAATTGAAAACGCCGCAGACGCCGATGGCGAAAAGTCGGCCGATCAGGAAAAACAGATTTCCGAATTGAACGACCGTTTCCTTCGCCTTGCTGCGGAGCTGGAAAATACGCGCCGGCGGGCGGAGCGGGAAAAGGCTGACGCAGGACGCTATGCAATCGCCAATTTCGCGCGCGATCTTCTAGGCGTCACGGACAATTTTGAGCGTGCGCTGCAAGCGGCCGGCACGGACGACGCCTCCCCTGAAACGCTGTCCGGCATTGTTTCGGGTTTGCGCATGACAGAAAAAGAACTCCTCTCCGTGCTCGAGCGCCACGGGGTGCGCCGGATCTTTCCGGCAGGAGAGAAATTCAACCCCAATCTTCATCAGGCAGTCGCGCAAATTCCGGGCGGCTCGATCCCCGCAGGCCATGTGGTCGATGTCGCGCAACCGGGCTTTACAATCGGTGATCGCGTATTGCGCGCGGCGATGGTGACGGTTTCCAGCGGCATCAGCAACAAGGAAGAAGGCGGCGAGGGCACAAGCGGCGCGCATGTGGACACGCGCGCTTAAGGCTTGAAATTGGCGCTTAATTTTGGCGCTATGCTTTCGGCGCTGCGGTTTTGACCGCGTCGTCGACATAATCTTCATAGATCTTGAAATTGTCGACAAACATCGCCGCCAGCTTTGCTGCCTGCGTGTCATAGGCTGACTGATCATCCCATGTGTTTCGCGGGGTCAGGATTTTTGGATCAACCCCGGTCACATCGCTCGGCACTTCGAACCCGAAAATCGGGTCCATGGTCATCGGCGCGCTATTGAGAGAACCGTCAAGCGCCGAGGCGAGTAGCGCACGGGTTTCCTTGATCGGCATGCGCCTGCCGGTCCCATAAGGCCCGCCCGTCCAGCCGGTATTCACAAGCCAGCAATCAACTTGATGCTTGTCGATTAGCGCGCCCAGAAGCTTTCCGTATTCGGACGGGTGGCGCGGCATGAAGGGCGCACCGAAACAGGTGGAGAACGTCGCCTGGGGCTCATTGCCGAGCCCTTTTTCCGTACCGGCGACTTTCGCCGTATAGCCGGACAGGAACATATACATCGCCTGCGCTGGGGTGAGTTTCGCAATCGGCGGCATCACGCCAAACGCATCGCAGGTCAGCATGATGATATTGTTCGGGTGGCATGTGCGCCCGTCGAGGCTGGCATTCGGGATAAAATCGATCGGATAGGCGCCGCGGGAATTTTCCGCAAGGCTCGCATCATCAAGATCAAGCTCGCGCGTTTCCGGGTCCATCACGACATTTTCAAGCACGGTCCCGAAACGCTTGGTTGTTGCGTAGATCTCCGGCTCCGCCGATGGCGAGAGGCGGATCATCTTGGCGTAACAGCCGCCTTCGAAATTAAACAGACCATTTGGCCCCCAGCCATGCTCGTCATCGCCGATCAAGGTGCGGTTCGGGTCCGCCGAAAGCGTCGTCTTACCGGTGCCGGAAAGGCCGAAGAAAATCGCCGGATCGGCGGCGTCGCCGACATTGACTGAACAATGTTTCGGCATAACGCCTTTTTCCGGGAGAAGAAAATTCAATATGGTGAATACGGATTTTTTCATTTCGCCAGCGTAGGAGGTCCCGCCGATGAGGACGATGCGGCGCACGAAATCAACCGCGATCACCGTCTTTGTGCGGCAGCCGTGAATTTCCGGGTCAGCTTCGAAGCCCGGCAGATCGACAATTGTGAAGTCCGTGGCTCCCCCTCGCTCTGCCATGGGCGGGCGCACCAGCAAGTGCTGGATGAAGAGACTGTGCCAGGCATATTCGGTAAAGACGCGGGCGTTGATCGCATATTGCTTGTCGGCGCCGCCGCGAAGATCCTGCATGAAAAGATCGCGCTCGCTCGCATAGGCGAGCATGTCGCTGTGAAGACGGTCGAACTGATCCGGCGTGATCGCCTGATTGGCGTCCCACCAGATTTTTTCTTCAATTTCCGGGTGGCGGACAATAAATTTATCCTGTGCGGACCGGCCGGTATGTTCGCCGGTCTTAACCACCAGGGGCCCGTCTTTGGCGATTTCGCCTTCACCGCGCCTGACGGCATGCTGATAAAGGGCCGCCGCGGTAAGATTTGCGAGGTGATGCGGGGCGCATACCTCAAAGGCTGTCGCGGCGCTGGGCGCCGGCGAGACAGAAACGCTCATCAATTTTCCTCCCGATGCCCCAAAAACTGGGGCGGTACGCCCGTAACGGGTCCATGCGAACCCATTGCGACCGCAATAAGGGCTTTAATCCAAAAATCGGGCCATGACCACCACTCAACAGGGCGTTCAAGCGGCTTTGCCCGCTTGTCTCAAAAGGCCCGCCATGCAAGATCGCGCGCTAACCATATTCCGGAGGAGTTCAATGAAGAGATTCAACCAATTGGCGATTTTAGCGCCCTGTTTCGCCTTGGCCATAGGCTGCGGCGGAGAGAACGGCGCGCCCGCCGAAAAAGCGGCGGGCGATGACGCCGCAACGGCGCAAACGGCAGACGTGGCCGCGCCTTCTTTAACGAGCCCCGCCATTACCGGCGACGACCTCGCCTATCACATTGCAACGCTCGCCTCCGATGACTTTGAGGGCCGCGCGCCGGCGACGTCCGGCGGCGAAAAAACGCGGGGCTATATTGCCGACCAATATACGCGTCTCGGCATGAAGCCGGTCGGCGACAGTTTCTTTCAGCGCGTTCCTATGGTCGAAGCGACGCTTGATCCGGAGACGTCCTATTTCCGCATCAACACGCCGTCAGAAACTAAAAATCTCGAATATAAAAAAGACATCGTCTACTGGACGAAACGCGTTGAAGCAGAACTCTCCTTTGACGCGAGCGACATGGTTTTTGTCGGCTATGGCGTCATTGCGCCGGAATATGGCTGGAATGATTATGACGGGATCGACGTGGAAGGAAAAACCGTCGTGATGCTGGTCAACGATCCGGGCTTTGCAACGCAAAATTCCGATCTCTTCAACGGCAACGCCATGACCTATTACGGGCGCTGGACCTATAAATATGAAGAAGCGGCGCGCCAGGGCGCGGCCGCCGCTATTGTTATTCACGACACGGCGCCGGCCGCCTATGGCTGGGGCGTTGTTGAAGGCTCATGGTCCGGGCCGCAGCTAGACCTTGAGCGCCCGGATGGCGGCGCCGGACGGGCGATCGCCGAAGGCTGGTTCTCCAATGAAGCGGCGCGCGCGTTATTTGACGCCGCCGGACTTGATCTCGATGCACTTCAGGAAGCGGCGACGTCGGCTGATTTTAAAGCGGTTCCGATGACCGGCCTCACCGCCTCGGCGGCGCTCAACACCGCCATCCGGCGCAGCGAGGACGCCAATGTCATCGGCGTTATCGAGGGATCGGAATATCCTGACGACTATGTCCTTTATATGGGCCATTGGGACCATCTTGGGGTTAATCCGACCACGGAGGGCGACGATAAAATTCATAATGGCGCGGTGGATAACGCCACCGGCATTGCCGCGATGCTTGAGATCGCCGAGGCGTTCGCCAATGCAGAGGAGCCGCCAAAACGATCGGTGATGTTCGCCGCCGTGACGGCGGAAGAATCCGGCCTGCTGGGTTCGGCCTATATGGCGGAAGACCCGCCCGTGCCGCTCAAAAACATCGTCGGCGGCATTAACATCGACGCGATCCTGCCGGTCCCGCCCGCGAAAGACATCATTGTCGTCGGTTATGGCGCCTCGGAACTGGAAGATGTTCTGAACTCCGCCGCGGATAATCATGGCCGCTATTTGCGACCCGATGCGGAACCGGAAAAAGGATATTTTTATCGCTCCGACCACATCTCCCTCGCCAAAAAAGGCGTGCCGATGCTCTACGCCGATAGCGGGTTTGATCTTCGCGACGGCGGCGAGGAAGCGGGCAAGAAATACGGCGAAGAATACACCACGAACAATTACCACAAGCCGAGCGATGAATTTGACGAAAGCTGGAACATGGAAGGCATGGCTGAGATGACCCAGATCCTCCACGAGACCGGCGCCGCCATCGCTTATTCGGACGACTGGCCGAACTGGTATGAGGGCAATGAATTCCGCGCCCTTCGCGACGCCCAGCGCGGCGGCGAATAATCCGGCCGAGCCTCTGCAAACAAGCGCGTCGTCGCCAAAAATACGGCGACGCGCAGCGGTTGTTCAGTATGGATTAACCATAACAATTATGCGGTTTTTAACCCTGCGAGCCCAAATTTTATGAGGAGACGGGCTCTTGGAAACCATATTCGACCTCCTTGCGGGACTATTATTCATTGCGACAGCAGGCCTCTATTTCCTGCGCTTTCGCCATGAAAGCCCGCCGCTTGCGCCCTATGTGCTGGTCGGGCTAGTTTGCGCCGTCGGCAACTGGCTCGGCAATCATGGCGGCGGCGTTGCGGCTGTCGCGCTCCTGATCGCCGGCGCGTTCCTTACCCTTCATCTCGCGAGCGAGCCCTATCGCGAGACGCCGGAAGAGAAAAAATAACTTAAAGGCGCAGCGCATCGCCGATTTCATCACGATGCCCGGGACAAATTCAATTTTGACCCGCAACAGAATATGTTTAGATTCAAAGGCCTACTACAACGCTGTGAAGTTGGAGCGCATTACCGTTGAACCAGTCGGCGATTTCCACTTCAGGCCAAAGCAACCCGCCCGAGGCCGCGCCTGAAAAGCATATCGTCGATGTGCTGATCGAAGAGCGCGCAGAGAAACTGACGAGTTCGCGTTTCTGGCCGCTTTATAAAGCGCTTTTGTATCCGATATTGCTCCACGGACCTGCGGTCCGGATGGCGGATGCGGTCGCACCGCTTTCGGCGCTTGGCGTGTTTGATTATATCAGCGAGCTTCTGCACATCGACCTTGAAGTATCGGGCCTTGAGCACATCCCGAAAAGCGGACGTGTACTGATCGCCTCCACGCACCCGACGGGCATCCCTGACGGCGTCGCGATGTATGACGCGCTTAAAAATTGCCGTCACGACATGACCTTCTTCGCCAACCGCGACGCCATACGCGCCGCGCCCGGGGTTGAGGAAATGATTATCCCGGTGGAATGGACGCAGCAAAAACGAACGCTCCTGCGCTCGCGCGAAACCCTGGTCGCGGCCATTCGCGCCTTTAACGCAGATAAATGCGTCGTCCTGTTCCCCTCCGGGCGGCTCGCTTATATGAACGATGACAAAGTGCTGACGGAACAGGAATGGCTGCACTCCGTTGCAGTTTTCGCCCGCAAATATGACTGCCCGATCGTCCCGGCCAAAATCACGGCGCGGAACTCATGGCTTTATTACTGGTTCTGGAAGCTCAACGAGGAATTGCGCGACATCACGCTGTTCCATGAACTGCTCAACAAAAAAGGCAAAACGTACGAAATCACCTTTGGGCCAATGATCCCGCCTGGCGACCTGAAAGGCGACGCGGTTGAGGTGACGGCGGCGCTTCGCGCGCATGCGGCGCATGACGTGATCGCCGGCAAGAGCTGGCGGCCCCTGCAATAAGCGACGTCAAGCGATTCGTTTTGATGTCTTGTAGGTCAGCTCAAGGAACACATCCTCCAGATCGGATTCCACCGTCGATAAATCCTTGACGCCAATGCCCGCCGCCGAGATGCGTTCCAATATTCCCGCGACCTGCGCCTTACTGGGCTGATAGGGAATTGCGAGGCGCCCGTCCGGTTTCAATTCCGCCGTAAAGGGCGAAAGGTCCGGCGCCGTTGTAAGCTCCGACAAGGGCGTCACCATCAATGTTTTCTGGTCGAGCGAAGCGATCAGCTTTTCCGTCGGCTCGCAGGCGACAACCTCGCCTTCATGGACAATGGCGATTTCCTTGCAAAGCTCCTGCGCCTCTTCGAGATAATGCGTGGTCAGAACAATCGTCACGCCGGCCTCATGGAGTTCCAGCACATAGTCCCACAATTGTTTGCGCAACTCGATATCGACGCCCGCCGTCGGTTCGTCGAGAATGAGGATCGGCGGGGAATGCACCATCGCCTTAGCGATCAACAGCCTGCGCTTCATGCCGCCGGAGAGTTGGCGGACATAAGCGTCCGCCTTGTCGGCGAGACCGAGCGCACCCAGAATTTCCATGGTGCGGCGGTTTCCCTTCGCGACGCCGTAAAGCCCGGCCTGAATATCCAGCGCCTCCTTCGGCGTGAAGAAGACGTCCATGTTGATTTCCTGGGGCACGATCCCGATTGAGGCGCGCGCTTGGCGGGAGTTTTTGTCGATGTCAAAACCCCAGACCGAGACGGACCCTTCGGTCTTGCGAACCAGCCCGGCGAGAATATTGATGAAGGTTGATTTCCCGGCGCCGTTCGGCCCCAAAAGTCCGAAGATCGTGCCGCGCGGGATAGAAAGGTCGATGCCTTTCAGCGCCTCTTTCGCCGGCGTCTTTTTCCCGGCCGCATAAACTTTTCTGAGACCGCGCGCGACGATCGCATAATCGGCGTTATCCGGGTTTTGGCTCATGGCGGCGCTTTCAAATTCGTGACAGGCTGATATCGCGATGCGAGGCCCGAAGGTCAACGGCCCATCGCTCTTGACGAACGGAATTGACCGCTGCAATGCAGTTAAAGCAGCGAGAGATGAGCCCCGTCATGAGCGACAATAACACAGCGCGAACCCCGGACCCGGAAGTCATCTATGTGGACCAACGCCGCGTTTCCTGCGACGGCGGCGGCGGCGCGCTCGGCCACCCTGTCGTCTGGTATTCCCTGGACGACGGCGAAGCCGAATGCGGCTATTGCGACCGCAAGTTTATCTATAGGGCTGAAGGCGACGCTGCCCAGTAGCGATTCAACAGTCCGACGGGATTTCGCCAGAAAGAGCCATTCGTTGGCATTGCAGCGAACGGCAACTTTGAGCCCGATCAAAACAATCGATGCGCCGACCATGACACTAAATCTTGATCTGCAGCCGTCGGGCTCTGCACTTGACCGTTGAGCGTTTGCTAGAGCCAATGTTGGCTTCGTTTTCTCACCGGGATTCGCACAGAAATGACCATCAAACCTGAACGCAAACTCACCTTCGTGCGATTGCCGGAAATTTCACCCGACGAGATCATTGCGCATATGTCTAACGCACGCGTCGCGGAACACATGCCGCTGCTCACATTCAAATGGGACCATCAGGCCGTTGAAAAATTCGTTGAAGCTAAAGAAGAGTGCTGGCGTCGCGATGGACTAGGTCATTGGGCGATCCTCTGCAATGACACCTATGTCGGATGGGGCGGATTTCAAAAAGAAGGCGACGAATGGGATTACGGGTTAGTGCTGAAGCCAGAGCACTTTGGGCTCGGCGCGCGCATTTCCAGGAAGGCAATTGAGTTTGCCGTGGCCGATGAACGAATTCCTTTCGTAACATTCCTCTTGCCGCCATCGCGTAAGAACCTTGGGGGACTTGCAAGGCTAGGGGCCAGGTTTATCGAAGAAATCGAATATGATGGTGCGCAGTTTCTGAAGTACCGCCTAGACACGGAATGACCGGCGGTCGGCGCGATACTTTGGCGCTTAATCGTGTTCCAGAGAGCAATCACACCACACGGACCGACCGCATCAAATGAATACTCGGCTTGGATCGCAGATATCCAAAGGTCGCGTGTATGTCTGCACCGGGCCAATACCGGACGAAGACGGGACCTAAGCCGTTTCTTTGCGCGCCAGCTTCCAGACCTCGCGGATTTTCGGCGGCGAGGCCTGCAGGATCGCCTGGCGAAAAATCCGGCCCATAATCCGCATCAGGAATATTGTAAAAGCGAGCATCAGAGCGGTTGCGCCGAGAATTTCCCACAAAGGCGGGTCGGCGGCGGCCCGCATCATTACTGCGTAAGGCGTGTAGATCGGGATCCAGGTCAAAATGCTGGCGACAAGCCCGTTCGGGTTTTGAAACACCATGATCATGAACGGAAGCGGCGCAAAGACCAGCAGCATTACCGGCCCCATATAGGACTGCGCATCCTGCAAAGAATTTGAAACGGCGCCGATCGCCAGAAAGATCATCGAAAAGATCAAATAGGCGCAGAGGAAATAGAACAGATAGATCAGGAGAAGGTTCGTAGAAAACAGTGTTTCCACGGCGATCCCCATCAGGTTTGCATCGCCCCCGGTCGTCGCCGCCACGGCCAGACCGCCAATCAGAAAGATCGTCGGCATGGTCATGCCGACCGCCGCGATGCCAATGAGCTTGCCCATCATCAATTGATTGGCGGTCACTGAAGACAATAGAATTTCGACGATCTTGTTCGAGCGCTCTTCAATCGTGTTGGTGAGCAAAAGATTGCCAACGCCGAAAATAATCACCAGCAGCATATAGGTAAGCCCGGCGGGCAGCGCCGTTTCTATTCTGTCCTTCAAGCCCAGCTCGGCTTTTTCCGCCGACCGGTCCGGGCGAAACGCCGAGACCGGCGCATCGATGCCGGCGACTTCATCGAGGGCTTCGCGCGGCAATCCAAAATTGGCAATGGCCTGACGGCGGAGCGCCGTATCGAGGGCCGATGTCACAATCGATTCCAGCGACGGATCGGTGAGATTACGGCTCCAATATTGCGCCGGCGCCGCGGCCTCCCCGGCGCCAAACTCTAGTGGGATCAAAATAGCGGCGAATAATTGCTTCGCCCCATCGTCACCGGCGCGAATAAGCCGCTCTTCAAGGAGATAAGGCCGGAGCGCTTCTTCAACTGATGCAATGCTTGTGAGGCTTGCCGCCTCGCCCGGCAGGTCAAGGCGATGAAACAAAAGCTTCGGCGTAGAAAACGCGCCGGCGCCAGTTTTCAGATGCGGCGCCGCCGCGGCATTGGCCGCTTCAAACCCGCCTGCCGCTTGAAAGGCGGCAACGCGGCGGTCCGTCAGCTCGCCAGGCGAGAACGGCTCGGGAATTGAGCCTTCTTCCAGCGCAACCGGGTCCGCATTGACGGCAAGATAGAGATACCAGGCGCTGATCGACGACCGCAAATGGCGCCGCTCTATCTCTCTATCGATATCATCCGCGTAGGAAGCGGTCTCGTCGTAAACCACGAAATACCGCGTCGGCTTGCTCCGTTCCAGCAGACCCATTGCGACACCGACGAAAACCATGCCGAGCGGGAACATCACCAGAAAAAGCAAAAACCCGCGCGAAAACACATATTGCTTATATTCACGCCAGGCGATGAGACGGACCGAGTTCATTCCGCAGCCTCCTTGTGAAGCTGCGAGGGCGCCGCCCCCTGCCCCGCATCCTGTTCATCGCCGGCGAGCGTAACGAAGATATCGTGCAACGTCGCGCCGGCCTGCTCAAAGCGGGACACGGGGATGCCCGCGGCCACCGCCTTTTTCAGGAACTCCTGCGGATCGGCGCTATCTTCCAATTCGACCTCATAGGTCGTTTCTTCTCCGGCCCGCCCGGCTTCTTCCACCCGAATGCGCAAAACGCCGCCAAGCGCCGTCAGCGTTTCGGCCGGCGCGGTGGTGCGCACATGAATGCGCTGGGAGAACGAAGCGCGCGCCTCATTCAGCGTTCCTTCAAAACGCTTCTTGCCCTCCGCGATGATCAGGAAACGGTCACATAAGCGCTCAGCATGCTGCATCACATGGGTTGAGAAGATGATTGTCCGCCCACTCGCACGCTGATTTCTGATCAGCTCTTCAAGGGTCTGCTGGTTGATCGGGTCGAGACCGGAAAACGGCTCATCAAGAATTAAAAGCTCCGGCTCATGGGCGATGGTCGCCAGAAGCTGAACCTTCTGCGCCATGCCTTTGGACAGCGCCTCGTTTTTTGACCGGGCGAATTTTTCAAGGCCGAATTGTTCGAGCAACTCATAGGCGCGCGCCTTCGCCTTTTTAGCGGAAAGCCCGCGCAGCTGCGCGAAATAAGCGATCGATTCGACCGCCTTCATTTTCCGGTAAAGGCCGCGCTCTTCGGGGAGATATCCGATGCGCCGGCGCACCGTGATGGCGGATGTCGAGCCGAGGATTTCAATACTGCCGCCGCTCGGGCTGATGATATCGAGCATCATCCGCAGCGTTGTTGTTTTGCCCGCGCCATTGGGGCCTAAAAACCCGTAGATCTCGCCTTTCGCCACATCGAATGAGAGATCATCGACCGCCGTAAAGGCGCCATACCGTTTGGTGACGTTGTTGAGAGAAACGGAGATTTCCGTCATCGACAGGCCTTTTGAAGAAGAAATTTCTTATCTACTGATGCGCGTTAAAGAAGCAATAATAAAGGCGGCGGACCTACCAGCTGCCAATGTTCTCCATGCTCGCCCAAGGCTCGGCGGGAGCGAGGGAGCCGCCTTTCTGCAGGAGCTCAATTGAGACGCCGTCGGGCGAGCGCACAAACGCCATATGCCCGTCCCGCGGCGGGCGGTTAATCGTAACGCCGCCATCCATCAGGCACTGACAAGCCTTGTATATATCATCGACCCGATAGGCGAGATGTCCGAAATTGCGGCCGCCGTCATATTCCTCCGCATCCCAATTATGGGTGAGCTCAACGAGCGGCGCGGCGTCATCCTTCGCGCGGGCGACGTCTTCCGGCGCCGCCAGAAAAACCAGCGTGAACCGGCCTTTCTCGTTTTCATATCGGTTGACCTCAACAAGACCGAGCTTGTTGCAGTAAAAGTCGAGCGATTGATCGAGATCGCGGACGCGCACCATGGTGTGAAGATATTGCATAAAAACTCCCCTTCTATTCGCGGGCGCGAATGATTTCATCGCGCAAATAGCCCGGACGGCAGCGATGATAACGGCGCATGAAGAACGCAACGACGCCGAGCCAGACGGCAAGCACGCCGAAGAAATAATAAAACCCCGCCAAATCGCGGAGATAATAAAGCGCCGCTTCCGGCGGCGTGTCGCGGAAGAAAACCAGCCGGCCATCCTCGATCAACAGGCGGTCGGCGACATCGACCGGTTCCGGCGTCGCGCCAACGGCTTGCGCGCCCCAAAGCACCAAAGTCAGAACGGCGAATGTCACAGGCAGCGACCCAAAAAAGGTTACGACCATCGCCAGTACATAACCGGGAAAGCGCGGCGTGTGCACGCGGGCGTATATCTCGCGGAATTTTTCCTCGCTCACGCCTTCCAAAAATTCCGGCTCATTTTTTTGAAGATGCGCCCATTCGATCTCGGCGCCTTCTGCGACTTCTTCGTCAATTCCGCGCCGCCAGCGCCAGTAAGCCGCCCCGGCGCCGGCGAGCAAGAAAGCAATGATGACAAAGAACCAGACCATTATGGAGTTTCCGCCGGATAAGTTGCGTCAGGTGTAGACTAAGACCGCGCCTCGCCCAAGGCGTGCGACAAGGCTTTAGCAAAACGGCCCCGCTCCGGCGGCGACAGAAACGAGCCGAGAATAAGCGTTTTTCCTTTCGACATGACGCGCACCTGGCTTTCATGGCGCACCGGATTGTCGATCTCGATCTTGGTCCAGAAGGGCTGCAGGCGCCAGCGGGTCTCATGGCCAGAGGGCAGGACGCGGGCGACCCACATTTCTTCGCCGGTAATGCGCACCCGCTCGCAGAGCCGCCCTTGCCGGTAGCTGAGCTTGAAGGCGAACCAGACGAGGAAAATATCGAGCCCGCAAAAGCCGATGACCGGCCAAGCGCCGATTGCATAAAAATAGGTCCCGAAAAGGATATTGGCGCCGATGACGACGCTCATGACCGCCAGGAATCCGGCATTCGGCAGGGAGCGGTTTGGATAAAGGACGGCGTCGAAAAGGCTTGGCGCCTCGGCGCCGGCGAGATCATCAAGCCCGGAGCTTGACGAAGCGCGCCCCTTCGCGGCTGGCGGCATGGTCTCAATGTCTGATACGCGACGCATGGGGTGAACATAGTCTCCGGCAGGCCCGGCGGCAATTCTTCGCGCTGAACTTTACCCGCGCGCCGTTAACGCTATGGTCGCAGGCGTTTGAACGAAAGACCTCGCCCATGCCCCGGAAAATGACGCGCGCCAATGCCAGGACGTTATTTGAACGCCTCGCTGAAAAAGACCCCGCGCCGGAAACCGAGCTCTATTACAAAGACCCGTTTACGCTGGTGGTCGCGGTCGCCCTGTCAGCGCAGGCGACCGACGAGGGCGTCAACAAGGCGACCAAAAAGCTCTTCACCGTCGCCGATACGCCGAAAAAGATGGCCGCCTTCGGCGAGAAGAAACTCGGCGATTACATTAAGACCATCGGGCTCTGGCGCAACAAGGCGAAGAACGTAATTGCGCTTTCCAACATGCTCCTCGACGAGCACGGAGGCAAAGTGCCGGAGGACCGCGAAGCGCTTGAAAAACTCCCCGGCGTCGGGCGCAAGACAGCCAATGTGGTGATGAATGTCGCCTTCGGCGCGCCGACCATCGCTGTCGACACGCATATCTTCCGGGTGTCGAACCGGACCGGCCTCGCACCCGGTAAAAACCCCTTGGAAGTCGAAAAAGGCCTTGAAAAGATTGTCCCGGCGGATTTTCTCCAGCACGCGCATCACTGGCTGATCCTTCACGGCCGCTATACATGCAAGGCGCGATCACCGGACTGCGGCGCCTGCCCGCTGACCGACCTTTGTCTTTATAAGGATAAAGTGTTCAAAGAGGAAAAACCGAAACCCGCTAAACGCAAAATGGCGAGCGCGCCGAAGCTCAAAACCGCCAAGCCGAAACGAAAAGCAAAAAAGAAAGTCACTGCATGACCAGCAACCGTCTGATCATCGCCCTCGACCTACCGACCGCCGACGCGGCGCAGGAGACGATTGACGCAATCGGCGCCGCTGGCGCGTTCTACAAGATCGGCTACCAGCTGATGCCGATTGGCGGGCTCGCCCTCGCCGAACGCCTTTCCGGAGAAGGCAAGAGGGTTTTTCTCGATTTCAAATTTCACGATATCGGCGCAACGGTTGA
>Ga0209633_10002758_pt1 | contig 16711 bp, 19 predicted proteins | sample Cruoilmetagenom1_FD_187290 | JGI IMG/M metagenome (GOLD analysis project Ga0209633, IMG submission 187290) | Oil polluted marine microbial communities from Coal Oil Point, Santa Barbara, California, USA - Sample 1 (SPAdes) (version 2) | ecosystem: Environmental > Aquatic > Marine > Oil seeps ... | reverse complement strand
GTGTTAATACATGCGCTATGTGATGCTTTATTAGGTGCGTTGGCATTGGGTGATATTGGGCAACACTTTCCCGATAATGACCAAAAATTTTCAAAAATAGACAGCCGAGTTTTACTACGTCACGTTAATAAACTGATACAAAAAAAAGGTTACCAACTAGGCAACTGTGACTGCACCGTGGTCGCTCAAACTCCTAAACTTGCACCCTACATTATGGATATGCGAACCTTATTGGCAGAAGATTTAGATGTAGCAGTTAATGCAGTTAGCGTTAAGGCAACGACGACAGAGAAGTTGGGATTTGCTGGGCGGTCAGAAGGCATTGCGGCTTATGCGGTTGTGTTGTTGAATAATTAAGTAGCCGTTTTATAGTATCAGCAATTAATTCTGGCAATTTAATAATTCTGTACTATATTTATAGATGGTTATCTATACAACCATTAATGCATAATGTTTGAAACAAACCCCATTCAAATATACACATGCTGTCGATTACTAAAATCTTTGGCGCAATTATGAATAACGGAAATTATGTTACAGGTTATTTACCTGATGAAAATCATAGAAAATCAAGTCTTAAAAAACTAGTAATAAAAATTCTATTTTTATTCTTATTAGTATTTGTATTATTTTTGTTTTTTTAATTATGGACTAAATTTAATTATTCTACCGATATAGACTATAGTATATCGGTATGGGAGACTTTGAGTTAAATAATAATAAACCACAAACTATAAAGGCTTTAGAATCAAGTCAGAATGATGCCTTGCGCACTTCGTTATCTCTCGAACCCAATACACCCCTTTGGCAACGTGTCCCGACTAAAGATGAAACGGGTCAATACCTTGGAGATTTTATGATGGTGATTCCGGGCTTAAAAAAGAAAAGTGCTGAAAGCAGGAAGCAAATCATTAATGCTTTATCGTCGGTGCTTGAGTTTTATGAAGGAACAGTAGTATTCGCTGATTTAAATATGAAAATGAATCTTTTGTGGGTTTCAATTAAACCGGTGAAAGGTATGATGATTGAAATACCTGCGGCGATTATTGCGTCCGTGCCCGAAGCTAAATTGATTTCAGATCGTCCGCCTGATAAGTAGCCATAGGTATTGATTTAATAATCTATTTCTTTATCAAAGTACCCACGCCTTCATCTGTCAATAACTCTAATAAAACAGCATGTGGTACACGTCCATCAATAATACAGGCAGATTCTGTGCCAGCGTTTACCGCATCTAATGCACACTGAATTTTAGGGATCATACCGCCTTGGATCGTTCCATCATCGGTCAGTGATTTGATCTTTTGTTCATTTAAACCTGTGAGTAATTGTTCACTTTTATCCAGTACACCAGGCGTATTGGTGAGTAACAATAATTTTTCAGCTTTAAGAATAGCCGCCATTTCGCCTGCCACTATATCAGCGTTGATATTGTAAGAAGTACCGTCCTCGCCAACTCCCACAGGTGCAATTACAGGAATAAATTTTTCATTATCCAAGATATTAACAATACCGGGGTTGATCTTTTTTACAGAACCGACATGTCCTAAATCTATAATTTCAGGTGGTTGATTTTTAATTGCCTTGCTTTTAAGTTCTAATTTTTCTGCGACAATCAGATTGCCATCTTTGCCTGTTAAACCAACCGCGCGCCCGCCCGCTTGATTAATATCATTCACGATTTGTTTGTTAACTAAGCCGCCCAATACCATTTGTACCACATCCATGGTTTCGCTATCGGTGACACGCATACCGTCAATAAAGTGGCTTTCTTTACCAATTTGTTCTAATAGACTACCAATTTGTGGACCACCACCGTGCACAATTACGGGGTTGATACCCACTTGCTTTAACAACACGACATCGCGTGCAAAACCCTGTTTTAGTTTTTCGTCTGTCATTGCGTTGCCACCGTATTTAATGACAATGGTTTTACCCGCATAGCGCTGAATATAGGGTAATGCTTGAGTCAGAATATGAGCAGTGAGTTTGGCGTCTGTTGAGTCTGATGTTGTAGGTATTGTTGGCATATTTGTTTCAGTGTAGGTGATTGGTCCAAATTAGAAGGGTACAGTATATCCGCTATTGATTTCAGCAAAAACCGATCGAAACTGTGCTTGAATTTGTTCAAGGCGTTGTTGGGTTTCAGCTTCAAAACGAAACGTTAAACATGCACTGGTATTAGATGATCGCATTAATCCCCAGCCATCATCATAATCGACCCGAATGCCATCAATTAATGACAGGCTAGCTCCAGAAAATTTGGCATGATGAATAAAAAAATCAAGTAACTGTTGTGCTTCTTCTGAGTCATCACAATCAAGTTGGTATTGGGGGGTTGAATAACTATCGCCTATTTGCGCAAAAACTTCAGTAGGCGAAAGCTGTTCTAGTTCTTGTTTTTTGTTTAATAATTCAAGTAAACGTGCCGCAACGTAAGGCGCATCATCAAAATCATTCCAACGATCTGGTAACACGATATGACCACTAAATTCGCCACCCATGGAAGCATTCAAGCGTTTCATCTGCATTTTTAAAATAGAGTGACCGCTGGCACACATGGCAGGTTGTCCACCTGCTTGTTGAATTGATTTTGGTAATAAATAACTGCATTTAACATCAAAAATTATACTGGAAGAAGGGTTTTGTTCTAATACTTCTTGGCCTAATAAAATCATTAAACGGTCTGGCCAGATGATCTTACCATTACCATCCATTGCGATAAGACGATCACCATCACCATCAAAGGCAATGCCTAAGTCTAAATTATTATTTTTTACTAAATCACTTAAGGCGTTCAGATTTTCGGGCACAGTGGGATCGGGTGAATGATTGGGGAAATTCCCATCTAATTCACAAAACAGTGGGCTTACATCGTGTCCAAGTTTGCTAAATAAAGATTCTGCGAATAAGGAAGTTGAACCGTTGCCACAGTCGATGCCAACTTTAAGGGGGCTGCTATTGTTGTTTGATTTGATATTTTCAACAATGGCGTGTTGGTAATCATCGAGTATCGAATCATAGTGTAAATGCTTGCCCGTGTTATTTTTATCAAAGCCACCGATTTTAATATCGTAGTAAAGGCTTTGAATGACAACAGCACTGATCGGCGTAAATTCGTAAACCACTTTAATACCGTTGTGATCAGCGGGATTATGGCTTCCAGTAATCATTACGCCATTTGCAATCGCAAGATGGTTAATTGCAAAATAAAGAACAGGTGTTGCCGTAATGCCAAGATCGGTAACAATACAACCTGCTGATAGCAGTCCACGTGTGAGCTGTTCTGCAATCATCGGGCTAGAATTGCGGGCATCGCGACCGATAATAATTTCAGCCGATTGACGTTTAATTAATTGGCTACCAATAGCCTGACCAATTAAAAAAGCATCAATAAAATCGTTATTTAAACACCATTCTTTGCCTATCCTGCCGCGAATATCATAAGCACGAAAAATATCTTTTGAGATGCTAATTGCTGACATTAATGATTAATAGCTATGATCAATGTTTAGCTTTTGCCGGAATGTCCAAAGCCACCTTCACCACGATCACTATCATCAAATGATCTGACCTGATTAAGCGTAACTTGTACCACAGGAATAATGACTAATTGAGCAATGCGATCGCCCATTTCAATGGTAAATTCGGTGTCGCCACGATTCCAGCATGAGATAAATAATTGCCCTTGATAGTCCGAATCAATCAGTCCGACTAAATTACCGAGCACAATACCGTGTTTATGCCCAAGACCTGAACGTGGCAAAATCGTGGCGGCTAATGTTGGATCTTCAATATGAATAGCAAGACCAGTAGGAATAAGATGTGTTTCACCCGGTTTTACGGTAAGTGGTTCATCAATACATGCGCGTAAATCCATACCTGCAGAACCTGCTGTGGCATAGCTTGGTAACGGGATAACCTCGCCGATACGCGGGTCTAAAATTTTATAATCTACGGTTTTGTTCACGCTATACATTCCTTGTTTATCATTTTATATTTTGGGAATGTACTTTATCATAAATTTTATATTAGACAGATAATTCTATTTCTCAGTACCCACCACAATCCCCGTATGATGAAAGCGCAATAAAATTCGATGCCCATCGTGAACCACCTCATCTGGATTAGGGTGCTGCATTTCATCGGCTAATTGCGTTAGCAATGATTTCCCTGATTTAGGTTTATTAGAACCATCATCATCCATTTGCAATATTTCCATAATTCTAGCCGTTACAGGGTCGGCTGAAACAAATTGAATATCATCATCTTTATCTCGATATATGAGGACAAAAGAAGGTTGTTCAGGTTGTTCTGTGGGTTGATAGTCTGCGCTAATTTCGTGAACTGGCCATTGATAGGCAAGACAATAAGCAGTTGGAGATAGTATCGGCCTAGCTTCTAATAAATCTCCGTGTGGGTCGATATTTTCCCAGTCCGATTCTTCTTGATCGACCATTAAGGCCACTTCTGCCCATTCGAAATGGGCGAGGTCAAACAAATAAGTGGGGTCATCAGCTGAGGGTTTGTGTTCACTTTGTAAATACAAAATAAACTCTTTGGAAATATCAACAAACCAAGGGCTGTGGCTATCGTGGGTTGAGAAAAAAGCTCTCACTAAACGTTGCCATGCATCATCGTCATAATGGGTGCGCAGTACCGGAAAACTGTTTTCTAAAAAGCCGTTGACGTTGTTAAAAAATAGTTCGCGATAAATTTTCATGCGTCGATCTTCAAGTCCATCGGGGGATGAAACGGTATCTGGATCACGAATATGAGCAGTAAATGCGTATTGTTTCTTCTGGAAATCAGGCAGGTCGCTATCTGTTTTAAGCCTATTGATCGTCTTGGTTGTCATTAGCCATTGGTTCCTGTTATTTTTGTTGGTGAAACCTCTGTCGTATATTTGGCTTGGTATTCGCGTACGCGTTCAATTTCTTTAATGAGTTCTTTTAGTGGCGGTATATTAAAATCGCGTTCAACTAAGGTTGGGAATACGCCAAATTCCTGGTAGGCAATATCCAATAAATCCCAAACAGATTCTATGATGTCGGCACCGTGTGTATCAACGATAAGATCGTCGGCTTCGTTATAATGTCCTGCGATATGCGCGTAAACAATACGTTCACCGGGGAGTTGTTTGAGAAACGCTCTGGCATCATATTGGTGATTGACTGAGTTAACGTAAATATTGTTTATATCAATATGAAAATTGCAATCTGCTTCTGAAATAACCGCGTTTACAAATTCAATTTCGCTGAGTTCTGTCGATGGCATGGCGTAGAAGGATACGTTCTCCATTGCGATACGTTGTTCTAAAATATCTTGAACGGTTCGAATGCGGTCAGCAACGTAATGCACTGCTTCTTCTGTGAAGGGAATAGGTAACAAATCATATAAATGCCCATCATCCGAACAGTAGCTGAGGTGTTCGCTGTAACAGCGCATATCAAATTCCTTCATGAATTTGCCGACTTCTTTTACAAAGTCGGTATCCAGTAGACTAGGACCACCGATTGATAATGATAAGCCGTGGGTTACAAAAGGTACTTGTTCGCTAAAGCCTTTGAGCTTTTTCTTTAAGGATTTACCCATTGGAATCCAGTTTTCTGGTGCGACTTCCATAAAGTCGATAGTGTCGGGCAGGTTTTTCTCAAGTTCTTCCATGAGTGTGCCTCTCCGAAAGCCAAGACCTGAACCTTGTACTGGGAATGATTTCATTCTTTGAACCTTTACTTTTTTGTATTAGATGGGCTAGTTTTTATTTAGTTTCTAAACCATTTTTTAATGTAATAATCTAAGCTGAAATATTTACCTGCACCAATAAAGAACAGTGCAAGCAACATAATGAAATAAGTTGCAGAAAATTCAATGCCGTTATTGAGTATGACTAAACTGCCATTTTCTGTCAGCCAATCATAATTAGCATTTTCTTTTAAAATATCTTTTGCTTTGTCTAGGCGATCAATTGCACCTGCTGTACGATCGGATGAGAAAATACCACTACCTTCTGCAATCGCTAGCCAGCCATTTTTCATATGTACCGTCACAGCCGCAACGACCATGGTAATCATTAAAGGAATAGAAATCCAACGAACTGCAAAACCAACTAAGAGAAAGATTGCTCCACCGACTTCGGTCAATGTTGCCAACCAAGCTAACAGTTCAGGAAAGGGTAATCCTAAACCCCAATCAGGGTTTCCAAACCAGCCAATGGTACTTTCCATATCGGCTAATTTTTTGGTGCCTGCCATCCAGAAAATGGGAACGAGATAGAGTCTTAAAAGAAGAGGCGCTAAAAAATCGAGTGAGCGGAATTTATCTAAAATATCTTGAGCCCAGTTGAAAAATCGAAGCATCATAATAGTCCTTTGTTTTTCTTGATATTTATTATTATAGGTTTAGTTTTATAAGTTTTGTTAAATTTAGGAATGTTTATTCCTCGTATGAACGAGGAATAAACATACGGATTTTATCGCTTATTTACCACCACCGCACTTACCTTCGCCACATTTGCCTTCTTTCTTAGCTTTGTCGCCACCGCACTTACCTTCACCGCATTTGCCTTCTTTCTTAGCTTTGTCGCCGCCGCACTTACCTTCACCGCATTTGCCTTCTTTCTTAGCTTTGTCGCCGCCGCACTTGCCTTCGCCACATTTGCCTTCTTTCTTAGCTTTGTCGCCGCCGCACTTGCCTTCGCCACATTTGCCTTCAGCCATTGTTTTAGGTGTTTCTGCGTTAACTTCAGCGAGAATGTCAGATGCAGATGTAATGTTGGCATAAGTCATCATGCCACCTGCTAGGGTAGTACTTACTGCGATATTTAACATAGTTTTACGTGAAATCATTTTAATTCTCCATGAATTATTTTATAAATTAGTTTGGTCATTCTCACTCGGATTAATTATTTTTTAAATTAATAAGAGTCGTTTACCTTTACGTTATATTTGGATAAATTGGATGCAATTTATTTTAAATTTCCATAATTGTTATATGCAAGCGACTCAGTATAATAGATGGTTTAGCGAGAGAGACAGAAATTAAAAAATCTCGTAGATAATTATTTAACAAATGAAGGAGTGGTATATGAACATATTGGCATTTGGTCCTAATGGAAGCGGAAAAGGTACACAGGGTGCGATTGTTAAAGAAAAGCACGGACTTGATCATATTGAATCGGGCGCAATTTTTCGTGAACATATCAAAGGCGGAACAGAGCTGGGTATGAAGGCAAAAGCTTATATTGATAGTGGAGATTTAGTACCCGATGAAATTACTATTCCAATGGTGTTAGAAACATTAGCCAAATCAAAAGAGAAAGGTTGGTTGCTTGATGGTTTTCCGCGCTCTTTAGTGCAGGCAGAAGCGTTAGATAAAGCATTAGATGAATCGGGTATGGCACTGGATGCTATTCTTGAAATCGAGCTTGATCGTGGTATTGCTAAAGAAAGAATCATGGGTCGCCGCTTATGTGCGAATGATAATAATCACCCTAACCACATTGCATTTGATGCAATTAAGCCAGTTGAAAAAGACGGTAAGTTAGTCTGTCGTGTATGTGGTGGCGAGCTTTCTGCACGTGCCGATGATCAGGATGAAGATGCGATCAGCAAACGCCATGATATTTATTATGATGATGTGACTGGCACAATGGCGGCTGTGAATTATTTTAAAAATAAAGGTGCAGCTAAAATTATATCGGTTGATGGAACACAAGCAATTAATGCAATCTCTGAAGAGATTATGAGCCAGATTAGTTAGGCTGCGTGTTTGATTTATAAATGCCGATTAGATTTCAATTTGATCGGCATTTTTTGCCAAGAATATCTTTAATAGAACATTGGCTAACACTTAATGATGTATCTTTTCTGTTTTTGTTAGAAATAGGGAAAAATTAATGGATTTTGGTAATGGAAAGTTTACTGAAACTATTTTTAACTCAGGCTAGACATTTTTTGTAACAATTCCGAGTTTTACAGAAACATTTTGCAACACTTTAGGTCTTTGCAGAAATATCTAAGTAACACCTTTCAAGCAGAATACTCCTTATCTTTATACAATCAAAAGGGGCATTCAAATGCATATAGTTAATAATAAAAAAAACTCAAACTCAAACTCAAACTCAAACCGACCTCAAATGCGGTTTAAATTTCTTGGTTCTACAGCATTACTTCTCACATTAGCTTTTACGACTGTAGCTGTGCAAGCGGCACCCGGCCATAAAAGCCCAGCTAAACATCATCATAATCCAGGTTATGTAAATCAGGATGGGCTTGTGAGTGATAATATATACGGAATCAAAAATCTGGCTTACTACGGTGATTGGGATTCTAATCGGGTGTTTGTTATTGATGTTGATAATATGGAGCTACTGAAGACAGTAGACGGTATGGGTGATGGACCTTATGGCATTGATCAGCAGGGCATATCAAAGGCCTATGCTTTAACGCGTAAAACAGAATCCTTGACGGTAGTGGACAATAAAAATATCGAAAATGTTGGTAAGATTCCACTCAAACATAAACCACGCTCTACAAACTTCAATACGAACACTGGATTATCTTTAGTCTCTGGTGGTGATAAGGCGATGACTAGTATTATCCGTGTTGATCACGATAAAGTGACTAAAGTAGTCGGTTATGATGAACTTTCAGAACCTTATGATTACGGCGGATCACTGGCAACAGGGCATCCTTTGTGGGCTGATGACCATCGTTTCTTTATGCTAGATCGTGCTGCACGTCAGATTCAGCTATGGAATCGTAAGGGTGATTTACTCTCAGTGCTCTCCGTACCAACGTCAGTTCATCATATCTTTCAATCACCTTTAGAAAAGGCAGACGATATTTTTTTTGCTGTCGCGGAAGGTAATCAGAAAGAACGCATTTCCCCATCAATTTTACGTTTTAAGCTTAACGGAAAAAGAATGGTAAAAACGGGCGAAGTTAGTCTTAGCAGTTTTGATCCTGAAATACTTGATCCGGCGGAAATGGGTGCCCATCATGCTGATTTTCATCCCGATGGAATTCATATCTATATCGGCTCTACTGAAGGCCATACGTTTGTAATAAACAAAGATACTATGAGTGTTGTAACCATGATTGATACCGGTATTGGTTCTGGTCATACAACCTTTGCACCGATGCGAAATCTGGCATTTGTAACCAATCATAATGACACCTATATGACGGTGATTGATACTACCAATCATAAATGGTTGAAGAATATTGAGGTTGCTGAATCTGCATCACCCAATTATAAATCACAAGCGCATACTTCGGGTGTCAGTCTTGATATGAAATACTTCTATAGCGCCGCGAGTCACGATGGCGTGTTCTTTAGAATTGACATGGAAACGCTGGAAGTTGATGGAGAGGTTAAACTTGATGGTAACGTCCTGATGGGGAGTTTCATATGGGACGGTGATGGTGTGAATATGTAATTCCTAACAATAAATACCTTCGATGTAATTTTGACCGCCTTTTAGGCGGTTTTTTTTGTCCAGTTAAAGGAGTTCTATGCTTTTCGTAAGTAGTTAATTGAGGTGATATATTGACTCATACGTTGCTTTAATATCGCTAAATCCTAACTACAGTGATAGCTCTGTTTTTGCAACAGCCTGTAACACTTTATAACAAGCGAGAAATATTTAAGTAACAGCTTAAACCTATCATTTATCCACGTTAAGTCGATACCATAGGGGTATCTAAATTAAATGGAGAACGTTATGAAACATAGTAAATTGGTATTAACTGCACTCGCAACAGGACTATTGATGGGAAGTGCTCATGTAATGGCAAATGATCAACAACAAAGCAGAGATCAATTCCGTTTTGAAGATCATCAATCAATTATGGATGAAAATCATGTTACTAAAAACGATGCCACTAAAACCCAAACTCAAGTACGTGATCAGAGCCATGATCAAGTTCGTGAAAATCAAAAAATAGGTGATGCATCTCATCAAGCTAAACATCAGTATCAAAAACAGAATAATGATTCAGGTTTTCATAATGGTGAACAGGCTAATAATCAGCACCAATACCGAAATGAGTATCAGCAACAACTAGAAAATGGTAGTGCCTTTCAAGATAATGAAAAGTCTGCTGTAAGACAGAGTAATAGATCAAGCAATAGTACATTCCAGGATTCATCCAAGAAGAACCGTTCGGATAATTGGGGATCATCAAGAGAGTCTTTTTCTAGAGGTGATTTTGGCGGTGGTAGCAGAGGTAGTAGTAGAGGCGGGGGACGTCATTAAAACTACATCGTTGCAAGGGGAGCCGTCTTGATTGATGAAGATCAGGGCGGTTTTAATGTTTAGAACTTACAAAATAAAAAAATGAAAGGGTAATAGTATGAATATATTAAAAAACCATTGCCTGTTTCTTTATGGTAGTGCTCATAGCTATAGTTTTAGCCTCTATGCGTGTAACTCAGAATAAACAATCTAAAGTGGTTTTAGAAGAAGCGGGGTCAACTATGTTTATATAGGTGCAGAAGGTTTTGATAAGCCAAATGAAGTGTTTTTTTATTTTTTGAAATTTTCTTTCGATATGTTTTGAAACAATTTGAAACATTTTTTAGCAAGTCTGAAATAATTGTGTAACAGGTTTATTTTAATATTATTAAAAGTAGTGGCGGTATCATATAAAAATAAAGACAAACTTAAAGAATGATGCGTCGTTTTCCATCTAAGTATAATGATGAGTAAGACCAAAATTCTCATGTTGTGATGTATGTGAGTGCAGGTGCTCACTTAAAAATAGTATTGAATAAGGTCATCCTTTGTTATTAAGGGCCTTTTTAAATTAACCATTTAAACAAGTTGTTTTTCTGAATGGGCAGATAATCAACAGAAATTTTTAACCCATACAATTAATAAAAATAAGGTATCGATATGAAATGTAAAAATTTAATAGCAGGTCTTTCTGTGTCCACACTTCTTCTTTTGTCTACTGCATCTCATGCGGAAAAGTTAAAGAATAAAAGAGTAGCAAACAATAATATTTCTACTTCTACACAAGTAACAGAACAGCTAAGCAGTGATGAAGTTGATAAGTTATTGTTTATGCGTGAAGAAGAGAAAGTCGCAAGAGATGTCTACCTGACATTGCATGAAAAATGGAAGAATCCTGTATTCATCAGGATTTCTCGTTCTGAACAAGAGCACATGGATGCTATGGCATTGTTGTTAACGAAATTTCAGTTGGATGATCCAGTGGTAGATGACACCATTGGTGTGTTTACAGATCCAGAGCTGGCGCATATGTATCACGATTTAGTTGAGAAAGGTCAACAATCCATGTTGGATGCATTATACGTGGGTGGCTTAATCGAAGAAGTTGATATTGAAGATATACAGCATGGTATTGAAGAAACCGATAATTCTCTGATTATTAGTGTTTATGAAAATTTACTCAAGGGGTCAAGAAATCATCTTCGTGCATTTGTTGGTCAGATAGAGAGTAAGGGTATGGAATATGAACCTCAGGTTCTAGAAGAAGCAACTATTTTTGATATTGTTGACTCACCTGTGGAACGTAGCTAATAGTGGATTTACCATAGCAAGGGATTAAGCTATCCAAAGGTTACGTGCTCAGTGCGTAACCTTTGATTTACGAATAATAATTTTAATTTTGTTCATTTGGGAGAGAAGTACCATTAATTTCAAGTCGGGCAATCGTTCCACCTCCTTGCCTTGATAGTAACTGGATTTGCCAGCCATTGGCCTCACACAGTTGCTTTACAATTGCAAGACCTAGACCACTGCCACCTGTTGCTCTGCTTCGTGACACCTCTAGACGGTGAAAAGGTTGGAATACCGTTTCTTGTTGATCAAGCGGAATGCCTGGTCCTCTATCTAGTATCTTGATGACACTTACATCTGGGTTGCATTCATATAGGATGGTAATTTTATCTTCAGCATCATTACATGCATAATACAATGCGTTTTCTAATAGATTAGTCACTACTCGGCGTAATGCAATAGCATTCAGATGCTGCAAACAAGTCTTGTGCGGTTTCCAGATTATCCTGTTTACATCTTCACTCTGATATTGTGAAACGATGCGATCAATGAGTTCAGATAGGTCTATTTCCTGTGTTTCTTCATTTCTGTTATCAAGGCCTTTGGCAATTTCCATGGTACGCGCAATGAGTTCTGTCATTTCATCTAAGTCTTTGAGGACCCCTGCCACAAGTTTCGGCTCTGCTGTTTCATTTAACATAGCCATTGCCAGTTGTATACGAGTGATTGGTGTACGTAAATCGTGAGATATTCCGGCCATTAATGTGGTGCGATTTTCCATTAGCTCATTAATTTGCCGTGTCATTTCATTAAAACTGTGCGTAAGGTTTGCAAGTTCGTGAGGTCCAGACTCAGGAATTGGTTCGAGTTTATTACCGCCGGTAAAGGCCCGTGTTCCGACATATAGACGTTGTAACGGAACGGTTAATCGTCGCACCAGAAATAAACTGGTGAGAATAGAGACTATGATTCCTCCTAAAATCCCCCATATAATTACTATTGATGGTTGCACTCCTATGCGAGAATGGGGAAATCCAAACCTGAATGTATGATCGCCGATAGGAACGTCGACCCATAGTCTTAGTTCATCATGTGGACGTGTTTTTATAGAAATAGTCATCCCCGTACGTTTAGTAAGTGCCTCCTCTAAAAAATGCATGTAGGGGGTTTCTAGTGGATGACGCTTTAGCAGAGGTGTTTTTGTCAATAATGTCAGGCCGTGATTAGCGTAAAGTTCTTCTGTAAAATCTTTTCGGGTATCTGGAGGGAGTTCTGTCCAAGTCTGTGCAGAAAATAAAATAAGTGCTGCGAGATCATCGGCAGATTGGCGTGACATAGGAGCTAAAATATAGTAGAAGACTGCTCCAAAAGTGATAACGAAAAAAACCAGCAGAGATAATGCAATTGTGTAACCAGTACGACTAAAAAGTGTACCTGTGCGCTTTACGATCATTGTTAGGGAGTACTTTGACCATCGGGTGTAAACATATAACCCGATCCCCATATAGTGCGGATATAATGAGGGTTTGTCGGGTCAGATTCCATTTTACGTCGTAAGCGAGTCACTCTGACATCAATGCTACGGTCAAAAGGAGAACGATCAAAACCTTTTAATAAGTCAACCAGAGTATCACGACTGAGTACCCGGTTAGGGTGTTCAACAAATACTTTGAGAAGCTCAAATTCGCCGCTGGTGAGAGAAATTTCATTATCACCATGATTAAACTGGTGGGTGGTAGTATCAAGCTTGAAACTATCAAAAGCATATATTTTATGTTCAGAAGATTCAGTCGTCTTATCAGATTCTAGCTCTGACTTATCATGTCTGCGTAACACCGATCGAATACGCGCCAGTAGTTCTCTTGGATTAAAAGGCTTTGGTAGATAATCATCAGCTCCCATTTCCAGACCAACTATTCGATCAATTTCATCACCACGCGCAGAAAGAATCAGAATTGGAATAGTACTACTGGCACTTAAACGGCGGGCAATAGAGAGTCCATCTTCTCCAGGTAACATCAGGTCCAGAATAATCAGATCGGGTTGGTTGGTTGTAAGATAGTCATCCATTGCAATACTATCTTCAACTGCTGTTACGGAATAGCCCTGTTCTTTTAAATAACGTTCAAGAAGCTCTCTAAGTGAAAGGTCATCATCAACGATCAATAATTGTATATTTTGAGTTTCCATAATAATATCCAGCTTATCAGATCAAATTAATTCCTCACACATTATCTATGTTTTTGTAACATTTTGTTACATTCTTCCTATTTACAGAAATAGTCTAGAAATACATTATAGTTAGCATCTATTTTAGAGAATGAATGATGCAATAACGCGTTGAAGAAGAGTGGAAAGTTAAATGTTGAACGTTAAATTACTAACCGTCGGTGCCTTTGGGATTGTAGCCGTATTCTGGATGAATTCTGCTTGTGCAGACGAAGCCTCTATTCTTGATACTTTTAAGGAAAATGGAGCCGAAAGCCTCGAAACACACCTTGAAATAGAAAAGCTTAAAACAAACGAGCCATTAACAAAGAAAGATTTAAGTGAACCCCTTGACCAGCACAGTCGTGATAATAACAGTAATGATGAGACCGAAAGCAAGAATCAAGCAAAGCGTAAAGCAGTTCAACGTAAGACGCATTATGGTATCGGTTATGAGTTCCGCAAGAGCTTGCGGGAAAGAGCAAAAAGAATAGAGAAGGGAGAGCGTCCCGAGAAAATACAACGACCTGAACGTATTGATATAGATAGGCCGGAAAGAATTGAACGACCAGAACGTGTTGAACGACCAGAGCGACCAGAGCGACCAGAGCGACCAGAACGGTCGGGTCGTTGAAGCATCACTTAAACGTAATAGACATATGAGATGTAAATGATAAAAATACGGCATAAAACTTACGTAACTGTGTACGAAATTAATAAGCGGATGAAACTTATTCTAGTGATTTTCATTGCAAGTATCGCTTCTACATCCGTTAGCGCAACTGACAGTAGCGACTCCCTAAAGTTTTCTACAGGTATTGAATACAGTTCAGGGAGCTATGGCTTATCTAGCGATACCGATATTACGTATATCCCTTTCTCTGTTAAATACCAGACGTTTCCTTGGAGTCTCAAATTGACCGTTCCCTTCGTACGTATCAGCGGGCCCGGGGGAGTGGTTGCGGGAGTCGATGGCCCAATAGTTATTGGTGGTGTAAATGAAAATAAAAGAACAACAGAATCAGGTTTAGGGGATGTGGTCGCTTCAGCTGCTTATTCTCTGGATAGTTTATTTGAAACATCTTTGTTACTTGATCTGAAAACGAAGGTAAAGCTAGGAACAGCAAATGAAACCAAAGGATTAGGTACTGGAGAGAATGATTACTCAATTCAGTTGGATATAGCTAGAAAATTTGGCAAAGCAACGCCATTTGCAACACTTGGACATAAAGTTACTGGCGACCCTGATAGCGTTGAACTCAACGATATTTGGTATAGCTCACTCGGCTTAGATTATAAAATAAATCCTTCTCTCAGTAGTGGTCTAAGTTTTGATTACAAAGAAGCAACGTCATCAACCTCCGAAGACTCCCAAGAAGGAGTTGCTTATTTGAACTGGAAGGTTAATCCGAAAACATCTGTTATGGGATACGGTGTTGCAGGGTTTTCTGATGGGAGTCCGGATAATGGGGTTGGTGTTCAAGTGACGATTAAACAGTAATGTTAAAACTGTAGTTTATAGAGGCCTTTGTACGAGAGATATGACGGATAAAAATATGTTTCTGGTCGCTTAATATTGTCTTCTTAACTAACATAAAAACAATATAACATCATCGAATGATACCCGTATTAAGGAACTCGTATGGATATTAGCCCTACACCTGTATTCCTGGAAAATTTATATTGGATTACGCTAATCGCTGTAATTGTTCCCTCTGCATCGGCAGTACTTAAAGCGGGTGTTAAGCAATTCGACTTGTTTGGTGTCTTCATCATTGCTATTGCAACGGGTCTTGGTGGCGGCTCATTACGCGACATGTTACTGGATAGGGAAGTGTTCTGGATTAACGATCAAATATTTTTTATTGTTTCTTTGGCCAGTGCCATCGTGGTTTTTCTTGTTACATGTCTGGTAATAATTTCACATCGCCTTTTTCTGATTCCCGATGCAGCTAGGCTGGCCTCTTTTGCAATTGCAGGTACACTGGTTTCGTTGTTAGTAGGAGCTCTCTGGCTGATTGCCAGTTTCATTGGTGTTATGACAGGTGTTTATGACAGGCATCATGGGAGGCATCTTCTGTGACATACTCTGTAATGAAACACCGCTAGTATTTCATAGCTACTTTACGCGATTGCATCATGGCTAGGGTCATTACTGTTCATTGTGCTGATATATATACAACTGGACATTAAAATTGCTGGTCTGATTATTTTTATTACGTGTTTATTAAGGATTAAATAAAATTGGAATTTACCCAAGTTTCGTTTTAAGAACTGAAAACTTCATCAAAAAATTAAGGGGGAGCAGCTATGAGCACCATGACAATAGATTTGTTAAACAAAGAATACGCCATCCACAATCAATTGAGTTTTTTAGAAGGGGTTAATACAGGGGCTAAGGGCGAAGATAAACACGGCTTTCCTTTTATAAAAATAGACAATAATTATGCTAGTGCTGTGATTTCTATTTATGGTGGACAAGTATTGTCTTTTCTGCCTAAAACTGAGAAAAAAGATCTTTTGTTCGTCAGTGACAGTGCCTTTTACAAGACGGGAAAGGCTATCAAAGGCGGTATCCCCATTTGCTGGCCCTGGTTCGGTAATGATCCTGAAAATCAAGGGCGAGCAGCTCATGGTTTTGTTAGAAATCGCATGTGGTCTGTACAGGAAACAGCAACAACTGATAACGGAGAAACACAGGTCAGTTTATGTTTGGTTGATACTTCAGAGACTCGATTAATCTGGCCCTATGCTTTCAATCTTACACTCAAAATTACAGTAGGTAAGGAACTAAAAATAGAACTCCTTATTCGTAAGGTCATTACAGCGTAAAACACACATACTAATTATATATGGAAAACTCCGAAAAACTTACCCGCTTCGACCATGTTGTAGTACTAATGCTCGAAAACCGTTCCTTCGATAATATTCTAGGCTATTTATCCACTGACGTGGATGGTGTGATTGGTAAAG
>Ga0209633_10002757_pt1 | contig 16712 bp, 17 predicted proteins | sample Cruoilmetagenom1_FD_187290 | JGI IMG/M metagenome (GOLD analysis project Ga0209633, IMG submission 187290) | Oil polluted marine microbial communities from Coal Oil Point, Santa Barbara, California, USA - Sample 1 (SPAdes) (version 2) | ecosystem: Environmental > Aquatic > Marine > Oil seeps ... | reverse complement strand
GGCCAGTCCATCGACGTCTTCCACAAGGTGCCCGCGCACCAGCGCAAGATCCTCTCCGATCCCAAGAACCTGCCGCACAAGGCCCTCATTCAGGTCGGCCCCGAGACCCTCGATCTGTTGGTCACCGCCATCCACGACCCGAACGGCAAATACATGGGCCCGATGCTCACCTGGAGCGTCGTCACTGCCAAGGTCAAGGCCGATGCAGAGAGCGCCCGGCTGGTGCGGATGATCGAGGAAATGCCGATCAACATTATGACCTTGGATCCTGCGACCTTCGCCATCAATTATGTCAACAAAACCAGCCTCGAGACCCTCAAGCCGCTGGAGCACTTATTGCCTGTGCGGCTTGATGAGTTGGTTGGCTCCAATGTCGACGTCTTCCACAAGAACCCGGCGCACCAACGCAAGATCCTCTCCGATCCGAACAACCTGCCGTATAACGCCAAGATCACGCTCGGCGATGAAACCCTCGACCTAAGGGTTTCCGCTATCAACGGGCCGGGCGGCGAATACATTGGTCCCATGCTCTCCTGGGCGGTCATCACCGGCCAGGTGCGCATGGCCGATGACTTCGAGACCAATGTGAAAGGTGTCGTCGAGATCGTCTCATCCTCCGCGACCGAGATGCAAGCAACCGCGCAAAGCATGGCGGCTACGGCGGAGGAAACCAACCGTCAAGCGACCTCGGTCGCCGCTGCCGCGGAGGAGGCCTCCACCAACGTGCAGACGGTGGCCAGCGCCGCCGAGGAGCTAGCCAGTTCGATCTCCGAGATCGGCCGGCAAGTCTCCGAGTCCAGCCGCATCGCGGGACAAGCAGCGACTCAGGCAAAAGATACCAACGCTCAAGTGGAAAGCTTGGCCTCTGCGGCGCAGAAGATCGGCGAGGTGGTCGAGTTGATCAGCGACATTGCTAGCCAGACCAACCTCTTGGCGTTGAATGCTACGATCGAGGCGGCGCGCGCCGGCGAGGCGGGCAAGGGCTTTGCCGTGGTCGCTAGCGAGGTCAAGAGCCTGGCGACGCAAACGGCCAAGGCCACCGAGGAGATCGCCGGCCAGATCACCGCGATTCAGTCGGCGACCACCGATGCGGTCTCGGCGATCAAGGAGATCAGCGCCACCATCGAATCGATCAACGATATCGCCGGCAACGTTGCTTCGGCGGTTGAGGAGCAGGGCGCGGCGACCAAGGAAATCGCCCACAGCGTTCAACAAGCCTCGGCCGGCACGACGGAAGTCTCGAGCAACATCACCGGCGTTACGCAAGCCGCCAGCGAATCCGGCACCTCCGCGACGCAGGTACTCGAAGCGGCATCCGAATTGGCCAAGCAGTCGGAGAACCTGCGCGGCGAGGTCGACAAGTTCCTGGTCCAGGTCCGTGCTAGCTAAAAACTGATGCGGCCCCGGGTCGGAGCGGGGCGCCGGCTGTTCGAACCGCCTCGTCGGCTGGCGCCGCCGCACCGATCCGAAACGAGATCCTGCCGTCACGCAGGGCGAGGGATGCGATGACAACAACAATAAGCCTTGAGGCGCTGAGCATCCTGGTCGTTGACGACAACAAGCACATGCACTCGGTCGTCAAGGCAATCCTCAACTCGATGCGGATCAAGAACATTCGTTTTAGCGACAACGCGGCCGATGCGTTCATGGAGATGCGGCAGTGGCATCCGGACATCATCATCACCGACTGGGCCATGCAACCCCTCGACGGCCTCGATTTCGTCCGCCTGGTGCGCAAAGGCGCCGATAGCCCGAACCCCTATATCCCGATCATTCTGCTGACCGGCCATACCGAGATGTGCCGCGTCATCGAAGCACGGGATACCGGGGTGAACGAAATCCTGGCCAAGCCGATCTCGATCAAATCGCTCTACTCGCGCATTGCCGCGATCGTGCAGAACCCACGGCCGTTCGTGAAATCGAAGAACTACTTCGGGCCCTGCCGCCGGCGAGCCACCAATCTGAACTACAAGGGTCCAGAGCGGCGGCAAAGCGAAATGGTGGCCTAGGCCCACGGCAAGAGGTGCGCTTTGGATGGTCTATATTCGCAAACACGGGGAGCGAATTCATGAGTGATGACGATGGGGCCCGCGTTTTTACGCCGCCGAACTTGCTGCGTGCAAAGGTGGGCAATAAGTCCGGTCCCAATCTCGACCAGATCGTCGCCAAGGCGGAAGCCGCGCTGACCGGGCTGCAGGACGACTATGAGGTATGGATCCGCGACGATTTAAAAACTTTGCGCGATGCGGTCGCCTCCTTGCGCCAGGAGGTTGACCCGACGGTGCTTGAGCGCGTCAAGATACTTAGCCACGAGATCAAGGGACAGGGTGCGACCTATGGTTATCCGCTGCTGACCACCGTCGGTCACTTGCTGTACGGCTTCATCGACCGCGACGCGGACGTTGCGGCCCGGCATCTCGATCTCATTGACGCCCACGTGGATTTCATGGCCTTGGTCCTAAGCGAGAAAATCGACGATCAGGGCGGTCTCCAAGCACAAGGCATCTTGGCGGGTTTGGAGGATGCGGCGAAGAAGGCGCATGGCGAAGGGCCGCGTGCCGCAGGCGCAACACGATCGGCGAAATAGCGTTCTAGAGATCTGGACTCGCCGCCAAGACGACGCGGCCTTGCGCATCAACTTCCACCGGCACCGATTGCAAGCGTGCGCCGATGCACGGCCCCGACAGGCAAATGCCGTCGGCGATAGCGAATTGCGCCCCATGGGTTGCACAGAGGATCAGGCCGCTGTCTTCGCTGATGAATCGATCCGGCGTCCAATCCAGGGGCGTGCCCTGATGCGGACAGCTATTCACATAGCCAAAAACCCACAGCCCCTGGCGAACGACGAGAATATCGCAAGCGTTCGCGTCGTCGCCTAGGGTGAAGCCCTTGCCCTCGCCATCCTCGATGTCCTCCAGACGGCAAAGGATCCGCCCGGAAGCCAGAATGGCGGGGTCGGTCATACGGCCGTTTCGCCCATTTTGCAGATCAGGCGCCACTCCGCGTCGGCAACGGGCAAGACCGACAGGCGCGACTGACGCACCAGGGCGAGGTTTGCCAGCTTCGGCTCGGCCTTAATCTCGTGCAAGGTTACCGGCCGCTCCAGGGGTTTGACCGTGGCCACCTCCACCATGCCGAAGCGGCCGCTTTGATCGCTCGGGTCGGGCCGGTATTCGCCGCTTACCTCGACGATGCCGACGATGCGTTTCTCATCCACCGAGTGATAGAAGAAGACAAGGTCGCCGCGCTTCATGGCCTTCATGTTGTTGGCCGCCTGGTAGTTGCGCACGCCGTCCCAGTGGGTCGTGCGTTCGCGCACCTGATCGTCCCAGGACCAGGAGCCTGGCTCCGTTTTCATCAACCAATAGGCCATGCACCGCCTCGTTCGCGCAATTGTGACTGGGTCATTTGCTGATAGACTGTTAGCAGGTCATCCGGCGGGTGAAAACCGTCCCCGCCTTTCGCCCCGCCACTCGCCCGCCACTCACTGGGATACCAGCACTGTCGTGATCGGAAACACCAAGTGGGGATCCCTGGCGGTCCTAAGCTTGTGCGAAGTAGCGGCGATGGCGCTGTGGTTTTCCGCCTCGGCGGTCTTGCCGGCGCTGACCGCCGAGTTTCACCTCAGCGGCTTCACCCAGTCGCTCTTTACCAGCAGCGTGCAGGCCGGATTCGTCGTCGGCAGTCTGACCAGCGCCGTGCTCGGCCTGGCCGACCGGCTCGATCCGCGCCGCTTTTTCATGGCCGCCGCCCTCGTCGCCGCGGCGGCAAATTTGGCGATCCTGGCGGTCGCGCCCACGTCCGCGTGGGTGCCGGTCTTCCGCTTCATCACCGGCGCCTGCATGGCCGGCATCTATCCGGTGGGCATGAAGCTCGCCTCCACGTGGGCGCGCGGCGACATGGGTCTGGTGGTGGGATTGCTGGTCGGCGCCTTGACCCTGGGCACGGCGGCACCGCATCTCTTCAACGCTCTGGGCGGCATCGACTGGCGCTTCACTATGATCGCGGCGTCGGTTTCAGCCGTCGTGGCCGGGCTGGCCATCAACCTGGCGGGCATCGGCCCGAATGTGCAGGCCGCCCCGCCGTTCCGCCCGGCCTTTGTCCTTTGGGCCTGGAAGATCAAGCCGTTGCGTTTGGCCAATCTGGGTTACCTCGGCCACATGTGGGAGCTTTATGCCATGTGGGCGTGGATCGGTATTTTCCTGCACGCCAGTTTCGCCCGCACCATGGCGCCCGAGACGGCGGCCATGGCGGCGAAGCTGGCGGCCTTCGCCACGGTCGGGATCGGCGGTGTCGGCTGCCTGGCCGGCGGATTTTTCGCGGATCGTTTGGGACGCACGACCCTGACCATGCTGGCCATGGCGATCTCGGGAACATGCGCCGCGACGGTGGGCCTCTTCTTCGATGGCGCGCCGTGGCTGGTCACCGCGATCTGCCTGCTCTGGGGTTTTTCGATCGTTGCCGACTCGCCGCAGTTCTCGGCCTCCGTCGCCGAACTATCCGACCGTTTTCTGGTCGGCACCATGCTGACCCTGCAGACGTCCTTGGGCTTTACGCTGACCCTGGTGACCATCCACCTGATGCCGTTGTGGATCGAGTGGCTGGGTTGGCGTTATGCCTTTGCACCGCTGGCCATCGGCCCGGCGCTGGGTGTGTGGGCCATGGCGCGCCTGCGCGCCCACCCGGAGGCGACGCGCCTGGCCGGGGGGCGACGGTAGACCGGGCTTAAGGAAATACCTTGCGCCAAGCCTTAATGGTCACGCTTTCGAACAAGCCGGCCTGGCTGTAAGGATCGCCAGCGGCAAAGGCTTTTGCGGCGGCGAGATCGGCAAAGTCGAGAATCAGCAGGCTGCCGGTCGGCGTTTCGCCGTCTTCGGTCAGCATGGGGCCGGTGACGAGAATCTGCGGCCGGTGCTTTTCCAGGTACTCCAGGTGCGCCGGCCGGGCGTTCTTGCGGATTTCACCGCTGCCGGGCTTGTCGATACAGATGATGGCGAAGTGCATGATGGGCTCCTATTTCGTGTGATCGCTAGCGAGTCTCGGCCGCAAAGGGCCTGGTAAGCAAGGCGGCGATGGTCTCGTCAATGCTCGCACCCTGTTCAAGGATGCCGGCGATACCGGCGGAGATGGGAACCTCCACGTGGTGCCGTGCCGCCAGGCCAACCACAGCCGCGGCGGAATGCAAACCTTCGGCAACGGAGCGCCGCCCAGCCAACGCCTGGTCGAGCGACTGTCCGGCCCCTAGTGCCTGACCAAGGGCGAAGTTGCGCGACTGGGTGTTGGTGCAGGTCAAGGTCAAGTCGCCCAAACCGGAGAGACCCATAAGAGTTTCGCGCCGACCGCCCAAGGCCCGACCCAGGCGCGCGATCTCGGCTAGACCTCGGGTGATCAGGGCGGCCCCGGCGTTGGCGCCCAGGTTGCGCCCGGCAACGATGCCACAGGCGATGGCGATGACGTTCTTCACGGCACCGCCAATCTGCGCGCCGACCGGATCGTCCGACAGATAGGGTCGAAAGGTTCGACTGCCCAGCGCCTGCACCAAGGCGGCGCCCAGCGCCGCATCGGTCGTTGCCAAGGTCACCGCCGCCGGTAGGCCGCGCGCGACCTCGCCCGCAAATGTCGGGCCAGAGAGAACGGCGACCGGGCGTCCGGGCAGGACCTCGGCCAGAACCTCAGACATGAGCGCGCCGCTGCGCCGCTCGATGCCTTTGGCGCAGACGACCAGCGGCCGGTCACCGGGCAGCACGGCAGCGAAACCCTCGGCGATGGACCGCAGGTGCTGCGCCGGTACGGCGAGCAGCAAGGCATCCGCCGTTGCCGCCTCGGCCGCCTCGGCGGTGGCCCGGATCGCTGGGTCAAGGCGCACGCCCGGCAGGTATTCAGGATTTTCGTGTTGTGCGGTCAGGCGCGCGGCCAAGGCCGGGTCACGGGCCCAGACCAGCACATCGCGGCCGGCCCGGTGTGCGGCAATGGCCAGCGCGGTGCCCCAGGCGCCGGCACCGATGATGGCAATGCGCTGCAGGGGTTTGCTCATGCCGGTACGGGTCCGCGAACGTCCCCTAACGGCCAACGCGGCCGGGGGGCGAAATCCAACGGATCACGCAGGCCCAGGCGCAGGCGCTCGATCCCGGCCCAGGCGATCATGGCGGCGTTGTCGGTGCATAAGGCCGGTGGCGGTGCGACCAGGTGCGTCCCGCCTGCCGCCGCCACTTCGGATAATCGGGCGCGCAGGGTTTGATTGGCGGCAACGCCACCGGCAACGACCATTGGTCCGAGGCGGCCCCAGCGCGCCTGAAATAGGGTAAGGGCGCGGGCGCACCGATCGGCAAGCACGTCGGCAACGGCGGCGTGGAACGAGGCGGCCAGATCGCGCGCGGTTTGCGATTCCCCTCCCAAATTGTCTGGCGCCAATTTGTCTGGGCCGATATCGGCGATGCGATGGCGCACCGCCGTCTTCAGGCCGGAAAAGGAGAAGTCCAAAGTCTCCCGCCCCATCATGGGCCGCGGCAGATCGAAGCGCGCCGGATCGCCGCCCTGTGCTAAGCGCTCCAGCGCCGGCCCGCCGGGGAAACCGAGACCAAGCATCTTCGCGCACTTGTCGAAGCACTCCCCGACCGCATCGTCGATGGTGGTCCCCAGGCGGTGATAGCGGCCGATGCCCTCCACGGCCACCAACTGGCAATGGCCGCCGGAGACGAGCAGCAGCAGATAGGGGAATGCAACGTCATCGGTCAGGCGCACGGTCAACGCATGCCCCTCCAGATGATTGATGGCCAGGAACGGCAGTCGGCGGGCCGCGGCGATGGCTTTGCCGGTCATGACGCCGACAAATACGCCGCCGATCAGGCCCGGCCCGGCGGTGGCGGCGATGCCGTCGATGTCGTCGAAATCGAGGTCGGCCTCGGTCATGGCGCGGGTGATCAGCGTATCGAGGTGGTCCAGGTGGCTGCGCGCCGCGATCTCGGGCACTACGCCGCCATAGGGCTGGTGCTCGGCCAGTTGGGCGAGCACCAGGTTGGCGCGGATGCGCCGTTCGCTGTCGACCAGGGCCGCAGCCGTATCATCGCAGCTTGTTTCGATGCCGAGGACGATCATGGCGGCGGAGACTAGCGCGCAGCCCCCATCATGGCCACCGCCATGACCACCGATCCTCCCAACCGATGTTGCCGGTCGTCCTTGCACGCCCGGCGCCCAGGCCGTAATGCTTTGCTCATGAGCGCGCAGCCACCTTTTCGCCTTGGCACGCGAGGCAGTCCCCTGGCGTTGGCGCAGGCGCGCGAGTTGCGCGCGCGGCTTGCTGCCGCGCACTCGGCGCTGGCCGCCGAAGATGCGGTTGAGATCGTGGTGATCAAGACCACCGGCGACCAAGTGCAGGATCGCGCTTTGGCCGAGATCGGCGGCAAAGGCTTATTCACGAAAGAGATCGAAGAGGCGCTCCTGGACAAGCGCATCGATGCCGCCGTGCATTCCATGAAGGATGTGCCCACCTGGCTGCCGGATGGGCTGGTCATCGCCGCTGTCTTGCCGCGCGAGGATCCGCACGACGTGTTGCTCGCTCCGGGTGCGACCAACCTGGCGGCGCTGCCACAGGGTGCGGTTGTCGGTACCGGTTCGTTGCGCCGGCAGGCGCAGGTCTTGCTGGCGCGCCCGGATCTCAAGGTCGTCCCCATGCGCGGCAATGTCGGAACGCGGATGCGCAAGCTGCGGGCGGGCGAGATGGATGCGACATTGCTGGCGCTGGCCGGATTGCGTCGGCTGGATCTGGCAAAAGAGGTCGCGGCGGACTCCGCCGTTCTCGGCGCCGAGGAGATGTTGCCGGCCGCCGCGCAAGGCGCCATCGGGATCGAAATCCGGGCGAGCGACAGGCGCGTGCACGATGTGATCGCGACCCTCGACGACGCGCCGTCGGCGGTGTGTGTGGGGGCCGAGCGCGCCTGTCTCGAGGTTCTCGACGGTTCGTGCCGGACGCCGATTGCCGTCTTGGCGGAAGTCGAAGGCGATGAGGTGCGTCTACGTGCCCTGGTCGCCATGCCGGATGGCAGCCGCGCCCACCGCGCCGAGCAGCGGGGCGCCGTCGGCGACGCAGTGGCCCTGGGCCGTGCCGTTGGGGCTGAGTTGCGGGCCGCCGCCGGCCCGGCGTTCTTCGCCGCGCTGGCCGATATCTGAGTCGGCGCAAGAAGGGAGGCAAGAGATAAGGACATGCGCGTACTTGTGACCCGCCCGTTGGAAGATGTCGGCCCGCTGGTCGCGGCGCTGAAAGCACGCGGCCATGAGGCCGTGATCGAGCCCATGCTTAGCATCGAACGCCGCGCCGATGTATCGCTGCCCCTGCCCCTGGACGGCGTGCAAGCGCTGTTGTTCACCAGCGCCAATGGTGTGCGCGCCTTCGCTGATCTGGCGCCCGAGCGCGGTCTGCCCGTTTTTGCCGTCGGCGATGCCAGCGCCACCGCGGCGCGCGCGGCTGGTTTTGGCACGGTTGAGAGCGCCGGCGGTGACGTGACAGATCTGGCGCGCCTGGTGCGCGTCCGCCTCGATCCGGACAAGGGTGCCCTTTTTCATCCGGCGGCAAGCCAGTTGGCCGGCGATCTGCAGGGCGCGCTCGAGGATGCCGGCTTCACCTTGCGCCGAGCGGCACTATACGAGGCGCAGCCGGCGGTCGAGCTGTCGTCCGCATTGCGCCGGGCGTTGGCCGCGGGCGATCTCGAGGCGGCGGTCTTTTTCTCTCCTCGTACCGCGCGCACGTTTGTGGGCTTGGTAGAGCGCGCCGGCCTGAGTGCGGCATGTGCCCGATTGCAGGTTGTTTGTCTGAGCGAGGCCGTCGCGGCGCGCCTGCAGCCGCTGACCTGGGCGCAAGTCCGGGTGGCTGTGCGACCCGAGCAAGAAGCCGTGCTCGCCCGTCTGGATGAGGTCGCCGCCGAGGTGGACGCAAGCGTATCTGACACTCCGCCACACCCGTCGGATAACCAGTTAGACGCGCACGACGTGATCGCCAGCTTTGGGGGCATACGGCCGATGGCGAACAAGCTGGGCGTCGCGGTGAGCACCGTGCAGGGTTGGCGCGAGCGTGGCTCGATCCCGGCCGGGCGTCATGCGCAAATTCGGGCCGCCGCCAAAAAGCACGGCGTTGACCTCGAACGACAGGCGTCCTCGACCGCGCAGGTCGAAGCCCCTGGTGCACCGGAGAAGTCAGCGGTCTCTGGCGGTGCGGCAGAACCGCTGCGCGAATCGCCGCCCCACCCGGCCGCTGCCACCGCCGCAAAATCAGCACGCACCGCCTCACCCACGGCCCGCCTGTGGGGCGCATTCGCCCTGGGTGTTGTCGCCGTGCTGGTCGGCGCCGGCGTGGCCATCGTCGGCCGTGACGTGTGGTTGGTCACCCCTCCTGCGCCCGTTGCGGATGTCGCTGTAACAGCAGGTTTGGAAGCCCGGCTGGCGGCGATGGAAGGCGAATTGCGCGACCGGCCCACGAGCGTGGGGACCGGAGAGTTCGAAGCCACACAAGCGACCGTGGCGCGGCTGGAAGAAGACCTATCTGCAATAAAGAATCGCTTGCGCGGCCTGACCAGAGATGTGGCGGCCGCGGCCGACTTGCCGGGTGCCGAGATGGCGGCACAAAGCTCGGCCTTAGAAGAGGTGCAGGCGCAGATGCAGGCGGAAGTGCAGGCGCTGGGCGGACGAATCGATGCCTTCGATGACAGATTGGCCGGCCTGGAAAGCCAACTTGCCGATGTCGCCGTATCGGTTGCTGGTAGCGGCACGCAAGCCGCCGGCGAGGCGGCGCTGACCCTGGCGGTATTGCAATTGCGCGATGCGGCGAGCGGCTCGGCACCGTTCGCGGCGGAGTTGCAGGCCGTTCTTGATTTGGCGAAGTCACCGGCATTTGTCGGTAACGCCGACCTTGTCGATGCCGTTAGCCCCCTCATGCCGTATGCCGAGATGGGTGCGCCCACGCTGGCCAAATTGAAAGCCGATTTCCCGGTGGTGGCGCGCCGCATTGTCACGCAAGGGCAAGGCGCGGACGACGAAGACTGGTTAGCCGGTGTCAAACGTCGGGTCTCCGGTCTCATTTCGGTGCGGCCGCTTGGTTCGGTCGAGGGCGACAGTCCGGCAGCTGTTGCGGCTCGTGCCGAAGCGGCACTTGCGGCCGACGATTTAGCCGGTGCGGTGCGCGAGTTGTCGGTTTTGCAGGGTCCCGCCGCGGCGGCAGCCGGCGACTGGCAGGCGGGCGCGGCGGCGCGGCTGGCGGTGCATGCAGGGCTTAGCCAATTGGGCCGCGGGCTAGTTATCCGGCGCGGTTCGGCCCGGCCCGGTTCGGATAGCGAATAGGTTAGGGGCTTTCACCCATGATTCGCATCGCCCTCTTCTGCCTCAAGGTCGGGGTCGTCGTTGCGCTCGCCTTTTGGTTGGCGGAGCGGCCGGGGGATGTGTCCGTCGAGTGGCTGGGCTACCGGGTGGACACCACCGTCGGCGTGCTCTTGCTGGCGGTTGCTGTGGTTGCCGGGCTAGTGGCGCTTGCCTATCGTTTTTGGCGCTTTCTCTACCGCTCGCCGCGTGATCTTGGCCGCCGGGTTCAGACCGGGCGGCGCCGGCGCGGCTATAAGGCGTTGACCCAGGGCATGGTCGCGGTCGCCGCTGGCGAACCGGACGAGGCGGCACGGTGGGCGCGCAAGGCCGATACCCTGCTCGACGAGCCGCCCCTGACCATGCTGCTCTCGGCCCAGGCGGCGCAGCTCAATGGCGACGAGGCGGCGGCCAAACGCTATTTCAACGCGATGCTGGAGAACCAGGAGACCCGGTTCCTGGGCCTGCGCGGCCTGCTCAACCAAGCTCTGCGTGCCGGCGACCAGACGGCGGCCCTCGAATACGTCCGGCAGGCGCATGCCATGCGCCCGCGCACGCCCTGGGTGCTCACCTCGCTCTTCGATCTCAGCGAGCAACACGGTGATCTGGATACGGCCGAGCGCGCCTTGCGCGATGCGACTCGAATCAAGGCCCTGCCGGCACCGGAATCGGCCCGTCACCGCGCCGTGCTGCTGCTCGAGCGGGCGATAAAGTGCCGCGCCGCCGGGGATTCCGGCGCGCTCAAGCAAGCGCGTGAGGCGCGGCGTCTGGCTCCTGATCTCGCTGCTGCCGGGGCCCTCGAGGCCGAGCTTCTGATTGCCGCCGGCAAGGGCCGCAAGGCCGCGCGCGTTCTGGAGGAAACCTGGGCCCGGGCGCCGCACCCGGATCTGGTGCGGCTCTATCTTCAGGCGTTGCCGGCCGCTGATGATCTTGGCCGTTTGAAGCGCTTGGGTAAGCTGACCGCCGGCCGTGCCGAGCACCCGGAAAGCCAACTAGCCCTTGCCCGCGCCGCCCTGGATGCCAAGCTGTGGGGCGAGGCGCGCCGGCATCTCATCGTCGCCGCCGGCCCCGACGGCCTGGATGGCGCGCCGAGCGAATCGGTCTGCCGCCTGATGGCGGCCCTGGAAGAGGCCGAGCACGACGATACGGCGGCCGCGCGCGCCTGGCTCGACCGGGCCGTCACGGCGCCCGCTGATCCAAGCTGGGTATGCCGCGCCTGCGGGGCGGTGGCCGAGGTCTGGAGCGCCCGATGCGGTGCTTGCGAGGCCTTCGACGGCCTGCGCTGGCAGCAACCGCCACGGGTCGCCCCGGCGGTTATCGGCGGCACGACAACAGTAGCCGGCGAACTCGCACCGCCGGTGGCAAGCACCGGTGCCAACCTACCAGCGGTTCAGGACGAGACCTGACCTGCCGTTGACGTGACTCGGGGCCTCGATTACCTTGCCGGCAGCCGCGCCGGCAGTGTCGATGCCGCAAAAGCTCAGGCCGCAGTAGCTCAGTTGGTAGAGCATCGCATTCGTAATGCGGGGGTCGGGGGTTCGAATCCCTCCTGCGGCACCACGCTGATAGCAAAGTTGGGCGTTTGCCATCATGCCAGGCACAATTCCGCAACCAACGCCCATATTTCACATTACGAACATCGACAACCTGCCCCTGATCATGGCGAGCGGGACCTTGCGGACAATCGCAGATATTAAGGCCAACGCCGTGGGGTATACGAGCATCGCCCACCAGAATATTCAGGATAGGCGTGCCTACACCCAAGTTCCATGTGGTCCGAGAGGCTGCCTACATGACTACGTGCCGTTCTATTTCTGTGTTCGCTCACCGATGCTCTACACCATCAGTCACGGAAATGTTGAAGGTTACGAGCAAGGCCAGGAAGCCGTTGTCTATCTCGAATCCACAGCCCAAAAGGTAAGAGCTGCAAATCTTGGCTTCGTATTCAGCGATGGCCACGGCATCATGGGATTCACTGATTTCTATCACGACCTTGCTCTCCTCTCCGAGGTTGATTGGCCGCTGATGAAGGCCAGGTATTGGCGCGATACAGACCAAGACCCCGACCGAAAGCGCCGTAGGCAGGCTGAGTTCCTGGTGCACGGGGGATTCCCATGGGCTCTCGTAGAGGCTATTGTGGTTATGAACGATGCCCGAAAGGCTCAAGTGGAGGGGTTCCTGCAAGATCTCGCCCATCAGCCGCCAGTCAACGTCAAGCGTGCCTGGTACTATTGAGGACACGGAATGATCCAGCTTCAAGAAGGTGACCTGCTGAAGGCGGATGCCGAAGCCCTAGTCAACACGGTCAACTGTGTTGGCGTAATGGGAAAGGGTATAGCGTTGCAGTTCAAGCAGGCTTTTCCGGAAAATTTCGTTGAATACGAGAAGGCATGTAAGGAGGACGAAGTGCGCCTCGGTCAGGTTCATGTGTTTTCAACCGGACGCCTCCTTAACCCGAGATACATTATCAACTTCCCGACAAAGAAGCATTGGCGCGCAAAGTCACGACTAAGGGACATTGAATTGGGACTGGATTCGTTGGTTGGGGTCATCAAGCAACTGAACATCCGCTCAGTTGCCTTACCTCCGCTTGGATGCGGGTATGGTGGACTGAAGTGGTCGGAAGTGCGGTCACTGATCGAGCAGAAATTGGGGGCTCTCCCAGAAGTCACCGTTCTACTGTTCGCTCCGTACGGGGCACCCAAAGCCCACGAAATGCGCGTTGGGACGAAACGGCCAAAGATGACGAGAGGCCGGGCCCTCCTAATTAAGTTGTTGGATTTGTATGGGGAACAGGGTTACCGGCACAGTCTCTTAGAGATACAAAAACTCGCGTATTTTCTCCAAGAAGCGGGGGAGCCACTAAAGCTCAATTTCGTGAAGTATCACTATGGCCCTTATGCGGAAAACCTTCACTTCGTGCTTCAACGAATCGAGGGCCATTTCATTCGAGGGTACGGAGATCGGAGCGGGGGCGCACAAATCTTCCTGCTACCGGGTGCCAAGGAGGAAGCTTACGAATTTCTTGAAGGCGATAGAGGGGCCGAGGCTCGCGTGAATCACGTGCGGCGTCTAATAGAGGGTTTCGAAACGCCATACGGTGTGGAGCTCCTTTCCACAGTACATTGGATTACCAGAACGGACAGCGACGCCGCTTGTGATCCCGATCACGCAACAAAATCAGTCCAGCAATGGAGTCCCCGAAAACGTCAGATGTTTAAGTCTCAGCATATCCATGCGGCCTGGAAACGGTTGCGGTCTGAGGGCCTTGTAGCTGCCTGCTAGTCCGCATTCGTAATGCGGGGGTCGGGGGTTCGAATCCCTCCTGCGGCACCAGGCCGGCTTTTTCAGGGAATGGCAGACAAAAGACCGTCATCCGTCGGTTGTCATCCGCGCCCTCCCTTGGCCGTCAGTGCTTTCCGCCGGTTCCAATTTCTTAGGATTCATCCGCTAGTCTCTTAGTGGTTGAATTTCCACCAGGGAAATTCTCGCGCGTATCTCTAAAATATATTTAATATCAATGGGTTGAGAGTCATCGCGCTGGTCGATGAGAGCTTGACTTGTCGAGAACATAAATATATCTTTATGTAGTTATGTCGAATTCTCAAAGACCTGGTACGGATACTCTGCTTCTCGGCCTGCGGGCGGCCGCCGAGGCGACGCGGCTGCGTATTCTGGGGCTGTGCGCTCATGCGGAGCTGACCGTGAGCGAACTGGTGGAAATTCTCGGGCAAAGCCAGCCGCGCGTTTCGCGGCATTTGCGCCTGCTGGTCGAGGCCGGCCTGCTGGATCGGCATCAGGAGGGTAACTGGGCTTGTTACCGCCTGAGCCCAGGGGCCGGCACTGGCGAGCTGGGGCGCCTCATCGTCGATCTCATGCCTGCCGATGATCCGGTGCACGCCCGCGACCTGGAGCGTCTGCAAGGCGTCAAGGAGGCTTGGGCGGTCAAATCGGCGGCGTATTTCCGTCGACACGCCTCGGACTGGTCGCGCATGCAGGCGCTGCACGTAGACGAAGCCGAAGTTGACGCGGCCTTGCTGCAAATTCTCGGCAAGGCGCCGGTGGGCGACTTGCTCGACATTGGCACCGGGACCGGGCATGTGCTGGAACTGGTCGGCGGCCGTGCCGAAAGCGGCATTGGCATCGACCGTTCCATCGATATGCTGAAATTCGCTCGCGCCAACATCTGGCGCGCCGGCTTGCGCAACTGTCAGGTGCGCATGGCCGATATGCTGCGCTTGCCCTTCCCGGCGGCCTGCTTCGATACGGTAACCTTGCGCATGGTGCTGCACTACGCCGAAAGCCCGGCATCCGCCATTGCCGAGGCGGCACGGGTCTTGCGCCCGGGCGGACGCCTGATCGTCATCGATTTTGCCGCGCACGATCATTCCGAGCTGCGCGAGGCGCATGCGCACAGATGGCTCGGCTTCGACGATGCACAGATCGCGCAGTACGTGGAAGCAACCGGTCTGGCCGCGGATCCGGCGCTTTGTCTGGAAGGCGGCGCGCTGACCGTGCGTATCTGGTCGGCGCGGCAGCCGGCCAACGACTCGCGCGGCACCTCCGCGACACAGGCTGTTGGGTAAGCCATGAGCACACCGCCCGCGGTTTCATTTGAATTGTTCCCGCCCGCCAACGACGAGTCGGAGGCGCAGCTGCAGCAGACTGTCGGTCGTCTGGCGGCATTCAACCCGGCCTTCGTTTCCGTTACCTACGGTGCCGCCGGCAGTGCCCGCGAGCGCTCCGACCGCATCGTGCGCGCGCTTTTGCAGCGGAATGATCCGGTCACGGCCGCACATATCACCTGCGCCGGGGCAACGCGCACCGAGATCGACGATCTGGTGCGTGACTGGGCGAACGCCGGCCTGCGCCGCATTGTCGCGCTGCGTGGCGATGCGCCGGGCATGCAGGGGCCATTCCAGCCGGAAAAAAATGGCTATCGTAATGCCGCCGATCTGGTCGCGGGTTTACGCAAGATCGCCGACTTCGACATCTCGGTTGCCGCCTATCCGGAGAGCCATCCCGACTCGCCCGACGCCCAGGCGGATATCGATAATCTGAAGCGCAAGCTGGACGCCGGCGCGGCGCGAGCCATCACCCAATACTTTTTTGAAGTTGAAGACTTCCTGCGCTTTCGCGAGCGGGCGGCGAAGGCCGGTATTGCCGCGCCCATCGTTCCCGGCATTCTGCCAATCACCAATTTCGCCAAGACTCAGGAGTTCAGCCGCCGCTGCGGCGCGACTGTGCCGAACTGGTTGGCCGCCCGTTTCGAGGGCCTGGACGACGACGCGGAAACCCGTGCTCTGGTGGCCGCCACCACCGCCTGTGAGCTATGCCAGCGCCTGCTCGCCGAGGGCGCCACCGCCTTTCACTTCTACACCCTCAACCGGTCCACGCTCAGCGCCGCGGTTTGCCGCATGCTGGGCCTGCGGCCACGCCTGATGGAGGCCGCCTGACATGCGTACCCTGCGCGAGGCTCTCGACAACCGGGTCCTGCTCAGCGATGGCTCGGCGCAGCGCCAACTGCGGGCGCATGAGCTCAACCCGGTGCGCGATCTCTACGGCGCCGAAGCCTGTATCGATGTTCTGAGCCTTACCCGAGCGCCCCTGGTGCGCGATGTGCACATCGCTTATCTGGAGGCCGGCGCCGATGTGATCCGCACCAATACCCTGGAGGCCTCGCCGCTTACCTTGCAGGCGCATGGCCTGGCCGAGGATGCCTTCTGCATCAACTACTCGGCGGCGCAAATTGCCTGCGAGGCGGTTGACAGCGTGCCCGGCCGCGGTCGCCGCCGATTTGTCCTCGGCATGGTCCGCGACCAGGGTTGGGATGTGCCCCCGGCCATGGTCGAGGAGGCTGTCTCCATCCAGGTGGAGGGACTAATTGCCGGCGGGGTTGACGGGGTTGCTTTGGACATCGTGCCAGGCACCGGCCGCTCGCGCATGTTCTTGCGTGGCGCCCAGCGGGCCAAGGAACGGCTGCGCAGCCGGGCACCGGTGTTCCTGCAACGGGTCGCCGGCGCGACCGAGTTTTCCGACCGCATGCGGGCGCTGGCGGATGGCATCATTCGCTTCCGCAACGGTCAGGCCAGCCGGCCCAACCGGCTCGATACCGAGGTTTTGGCGCAAGGCGTCAACCTGGTCGGCGGCGGCGATACGCCCGAGGATACGGCGGCACTCGATCGCCTGCTGCGGGCTCGCGCCGAGGATGGGCTGCGTCCCCTCGCGCCCTGGCAGGCCGCTGCGCTGGCCGACGAGGTGCAACCGGCCTCAAGTACCCTCTACCCGGCTCCCGAGCGGGCCGTGGCACGGGCCCGCTAGGCGGACCGGGTTTTATCTCGCTATGAGTGAACGGGCCAAGCGCCGAACGG
>Ga0209633_10002756_pt1 | contig 16717 bp, 14 predicted proteins | sample Cruoilmetagenom1_FD_187290 | JGI IMG/M metagenome (GOLD analysis project Ga0209633, IMG submission 187290) | Oil polluted marine microbial communities from Coal Oil Point, Santa Barbara, California, USA - Sample 1 (SPAdes) (version 2) | ecosystem: Environmental > Aquatic > Marine > Oil seeps ... | reverse complement strand
AGCTTTTTGTGGGAGTAGGCGATAAGCTTGGTGCCTTTCTGAAAGAGCTTAATAGAGTCCTCTAGAGGGAGGTTTCCGCCCTCGAGTTTATCTATAATTTCCCGAAGCTCTGTCGTTGCTTTCTCAAATGATTTCACAGGGAAGTATTGTATCTTTGATGAAGCCCTCGCACAAGATGCAGTTGTGCAGTACTACCATATGATTATTCAGGCTGTCCGGTCATGGGGTCGAGAAAGAGCTTATCGGTCCTGCGCTCTGAGAAATCGAACATATCAAGTAGCGAGTTTGCTTTATTGTCAAAAGAAATGTCCGTCAGACGCTGCCCGCCGAGCCAGTTGTCTTCTATGAAACGCGTTATGGAGGTCTGGTCTTTAATCGCGCTTGAGACGAAGTTTTCCTTAGCGTATGGGGATATGACAATGAAAGGAAGCCTGGGTCCATAGCCGCATCGCCCCCCCGGGCCGTCCGAGGTCTCGCCGCAAAGAAAGTCATACACTGTTGCGGACTTGTTTATTATCGGCGGCATTACATGATCATACCAGCCGTCCGAGTCATCCCAGGCGATGAATATGGCCATATCTTCCCATTCGGGAAGAGCCATGAGCTTGTTGACAGTCTCCACGATAAAGACCTGCGCGTCGAGTGGGTCCGAGTTCCCCGGGTGTCCGTCTTGATATCCGGGAGGTTTTATGAAAACAACGGAGGGAAGGTTTTCGGCCTCGGCTGCCTGCCAGAGGTGTGATGTGTCGTAGAGGTGGTTTGCCTGATCGGTGCGCCCGATCATGCTTACGGAAGTCGGGGGCAGGTGCATCGGGTTTGCCGTTGAGCGGAAGTACTGAAACGGGTTATGGTGAGGAATATAGTCAGGTATCCTGAGCGGATCGGTCTCGGGGTCTACCCCTGTGGCAAGATCGAAAGCCACAAGAGGGCTGCTCGAAGTGCAGTTGCCTTCAGAGTCCGTAGTGAACCCTCCCTGAAACCAACCCCAGGCAATGCCGGCTTCGTTTAGAAGATTGCCGATAGTAGGCCTGTCGTCAAAAGCGGATGTGGCCTTTGGGTTATCGTCCGAACATGTATCCCAGAAGGGGTCTGTATCTTCGTTATATGTGGCCAGGCTGCCGTTAGTGGGGGCGGCAATCTCCGTGCTGTCGGCAGGCTCTCCGCAAAGCGGTATATCGGGGCCTATAACCGCCTTCTGATACGAGCATATGACTCCATAGACATCGGCGGCTACGAGGTTAATGTGCCCCCTGGTGGACTGGCCTGAAGTAGTGCCGAAGAAGTTATCGCTCATCGCGTAGTACTGTGCGTAGTTCCATAGCGCCGTCACGGTGTTGCCGTCAAAGTAGCCCATTACCGTATCCCAGTGTCCGGCTTCGTTTTGGCTGCAGAACTGCCTTGAGATTTCGGGAGGCTCAGCGTCGAACCTTACGAACTGGTTCATGAGCCCGCCGTTTCGGGCCTGCTGCTCGCGGAGGTAGTTATGGTCTTGATCGCAAGTAAAGGATTCTGTCCTTTTGATTCTAAACGGGTTTGTCTCGTTAGGGTTATCCGTTAGCAAAACACCGTTTAAATTATTTACGCTCGGCGTTCCCGGGCGGGGAATAAACTCTGGCTCACCGGCAGGGTTAAGCGCATTAGGATATGAACCGAAGATAAGGTCGAAGGACGAATTCTCCATATAGATAACCACAAGGTGCTTAATAGGAGTCGTCGTATCGGGCTCGTTATTGCCGTTTGAGGATTTGCACCCCCCGTATGTTGAAAGCGCTATTAATACAATTAGAGGTATTAGAAGGAATCTCTTAATATAACCTGAACCATTTAAACGATCTTTCATCACTATCCCCCTGTTTATGAAGAAATGATTACTATAGTCTCTTATAATTATTTAGCATGAAGATGAGTAAATGTCACATGCTATAGAAATACTTCCGTGATTTGGTATTAGCAATTTTGTAACAAGCCCGGGATTAAAATTATAGCCGGGGAACTTTTGCGGGCTGGAAAGATATGGATTTCTTTCTGGGTAGTAATGCATGTCGCGGGCTTTGTTGCTCCCTAGACTGAGAGTGCGGCGCTTCGCTCGAAAGGAATAAAAAAAGAGCGGACGTATACTAGCTTGCCCGCTCTTAGTTTATTTTCAGTTTATCTTACTGAATGTGGTTCCGTTACTGCGAACCCGTACTCAAAATTAATGAGTGTCTGAATCGTCTCCGGCATCGTCACCGCTGTCTCCAGCGTCGTCGCCTGAGTCGTCAGTAGCTGCCGCATCTCCGCCGTCATCGCCTGCCGCATCGGCCGCATCATCAGCCATCGGGGCTTCCTCAACCACTTCTTCTACTTCTTCTACAACTTCTGCGGGTGCTTCCTCTACCTCTTCGACAACAACCTCTTCATCACCTGCCGGCTCCTGCTGCGCAGGGGGGCATGCAACGAGCGCAAGAGCGAAAGCTCCTACGAATAAGAACATGAAAAATCTGACTAATATCGACATATAACCTATACCTCCTCTAACGTGTTTATAATAATGAGAGATTTATAATTCCCTCTCTACACAAGCACTTTACAATATTTACGGCCTTAATGCCACCTTTTAATATAAAACTCTTTATAATAACTCAAGACGGCCGGCAGGCTTGGGAAGTCCGAAACTATGCATAAATTAGGAGGAGAGATTGAAAATGAGTCTGAAAAATAAGGTCGCGGTGGTAACGGGGGGCGGTAGTGGAATTGGGCTTTCGGTGGTGAAGAGGCTTCTAGAAGAAGGGGCCAGTGTGGCCGTAAACGACGTGAACGAGGACAGCGCGCGTGAGGGATTATCCACACTTAGTGATACCCAGGGCGACTTTGTATTTATAAAAGGGGACGTATCCGATGCCGCGGATTGCAAGAGCCTCATTGAGGCAGCCGCCGGGGAATTCGGGGGAGTTGACATACTCGTTAACAACGCGGGGCTCCAGCATGTTGCTCCGCTTACTGAGTTCCCTGAGGAAAGATGGGAGCATTTACTGGGTGTTATGCTGTCGGGCGCTTTTTACTGCACGAAGTACGCAATTGCGCAAATGATAAGCCGGGGCGGAGGCAAGATCATAAACATGTCATCCATCTACGGTCTCACAGGGGTTAAATACAAGGCCGCGTACGTAACCGCTAAGCACGGTCTTATAGGTCTTACAAAGGCTGCGGCGCTTGAGTGCGCTGAGCACAACATAACAGTAAACGCAGTATGCCCGAGCTTTGTGAGAACCCCACTGGTAGAGAAACAGCTGGACGAGCAGGCGCGCGTGCACGGTATCGACAGGGAAGAGGTTATAGAAAAAGTGATACTGGCCGACACACCTGTGAAAAGGCTGCTAGAGCCTGAGGAAGTGGCCGACCTATGCGTATATCTCATGTCCGAATCGGCAAAAAATATTACCGGAGCGACAATACCTATTGACCTCGGACATACGGCTAAATGAATTATGCGCCAATATGTGTAGACATACCGATCTTATTTAAATAATATTTGCGGTTAACATCATAGGACGCTCTAACAAATTAGGATTCAGAGTCACACCAATTAGGATTTGATTAATGCTTACAGAAAAAGAGCTAAGAGAAAATTTAAACAAAATAGAAGGGGCAGGATATAAGAGCTATAAGAGCCTTTTGGGCGAATATGATTTTGGGGATTACGCGCTTTTTATAGACAGCGTGCAGCGAGACCCCTTTGCCTCGCCGAGCAGGCTTCGCGTGCGTGTCTATAACGACAAGGCCGGATTCCCGAGCGACACATATACCAGCAGAAGCCGTGAGATAGCGCTAAGGGATTACTTAGCGAGAAAGTTCAATGAAAACATAAAGCTCTTCTCTCTCGGTAACCGAGGGAGCGGCGGGAGCGGCAGAATTAGTATAGACGCTCCGGGGCAGGAGATACTGGAGCGCTCTTCTGTCGTAATAACGCACCTGTATATCGAGGTAAGGTTTACGGCGGGCATGCCTGCTATAGGGAGATCCGTAGCCGCAAAACACGCAGAGGCGATGTTATTCGAAGAGCTTCCGAAGATTGTAAACCTATCGCTCAAGTTTGAGAATTTAGACGAAGCTCAGTTGTATGAGCATTTGCACTGCGCCGAGGACGCCGACTTCATACGGGGCGAGCTAGAGAACCTTGGGCTTGTCGCTTTCATCGCGGAGAAGAGCCTGCTGCCCAGAGTAAGCGGAGTGGACGATAGACCGCTGCCCGAGGAAGACGCAGTATTGTTCGAAAGCCCTGTTGAGCTTAGGGAAGATTTGTTCCTGCCGAACCTGGGCATGATAAGCGGGATGGGTATACCAAAGGGTGTGACGCTTATAACCGGCGGCGGGTTCCACGGGAAATCGACTCTTCTGAGGGCAATAGAGCGCGGGATTTATAACCACATACCAGGGGACGGAAGGGAGTTTGTGGTAACGAACCCAAACGCTGTGAAGATAAGGGCCGAGGACGGGAGAAGGGTCGAGAATGTAAACATTAAGCCCTTTATATCAAAGCTCCCTTTCGGTAAAGAGACCGAGAGTTTTTCCACCGACGACGCGAGCGGAAGCACTAGCCAGGCAGCGAACATACTGGAAGCGCTCGAGGTAGGAGCGGACGCGCTGCTGATAGACGAGGATACGACCGCTACGAATTTTATGATAAGGGACCACAGGATGCAGGAGCTGGTAGCAAAGAATAACGAGCCTATAAATCCTTTTATTGACAAGGTAAAAAGTCTGTTCAGGGAGCATAGGGTATCGACCGTGCTTGTGATTGGAGGCTCGGGAGATTATTTCGACGTAGCCGACAGGGTGATAAGGATGACAGAATACAAGCCGGAGGAAGTGACCGAAGAAGCAAAGGAAATTGCCGATAGGTTTAAAACAGAGCGTGTGGTCGAGGGCGGGGATTATTTCGGAGTGCTTACAGACAGAATCCCGATTAGAGAAAGTGTTGACGCTGCGAAAGGAAAAAGGAAAGCGAAGATCTCCCAGAAGGGCCTGCATTCGATTAAATTCGGGAAGAACCTGATAGATATCAGCGCTTTGGAGCAGTTAGTGGACATGAGCCAGACAAACGCCATAGGAGATGCGATTATGTATTCGAAGCGCTATATGGACGGGGTGAAGACGCTTAGGGAAATTACGAGCCTCGTGATGATGGATATAGCCAGAAACGGATTAGATGTGCTGAAAAAGAAAGTTGCCGGGGACTATGCCGAGTTCAGAAGTCTTGAGCTGGCTGCAGCGATTAACAGGCTGAGGACGCTTCACATGGAGCAGAAAAAATGAGGAATTTTTTAACCACGAATTAACACGAATAGGCGCGAATGAAAGGATAAAGAATTGCCGCGGCTCCTTTGGAGCCTTGCAAAGATAAATTACCACCCCCGCCTTTAATTATTTTGGGTTCAGCAATTATGTATCTGGAATTAGCAACACTTCTGCCCTTGATCTAATGAGACCTAATGCTCACTTGCTCGCATTCGTTCCCCCTCAAGGGGGAGGAGATTAAACTGCTTAAGGTAGGAAACTTAATATTCTATTTTATTAACCCGAGTAGGCGGCGACAGTGTTTTGCATTACTTCGACGTTACCCTGCTTGCCTGCCGGGCTTGGCACGATGATCGGTAGGTCAACGCCTGCTTCCCTGAAGGCCTCTAGTCTTTCGCGGCAGCGCTCGGGCGGGCCGATGAGTGCGACAGAGTCTAGCATTTCGTCTGTGAACACGTCAGCCGGTTTTTCACCCGCGCGTACTTTAGCGATTTCCCCTTCAAAGCCGTTATTTATCATGAGCCTCTGATAGAACGGGAAGTTTAGATAAGGCGAGAAACCTTTTTTGCCTGAGACCCTGGCAAGATCTAGGTCTTCAGAGACAACGGAGGGAATACCCAGAGTGATGTCTATGTCCGAGGGATCGCGCCCGGCTGTCGCCGCGCCGTCTGCTACATAGTCCTTTAGCTCTTTTATGTACTCGGGTGTAGACATATAGGGCATAAGACCGTCGGCGACTTCGCCCGCCAGAGTGGCGGCGCCTTTTGTGAGGCCCGCGATATATACGGGAACTTTCGGGAGCTCTCTTTTAAGTGAGAGCTGGGCCGCCGTGCCGTCCATGAAGGCCTTCACCTGGCCCACGTAGTCGCGCATTGAATCGACAGGGTCGCCCATGTCTATCTCGTAGCGGTCGTTTACGGGCTTGTGGCTGACGCCGAGCCCAAGGACCATACGGCCGTTTGTTATTTCCTGAATAGTAAGCGCTGTGGCCGCGCACATGACTGCCTGGCGCATATAAATATTAGTAATCCACGTACCGACGTTAATGCTTGATGTGGCCTCGGCGAATACCTGAGCGTTGGTAAGCGCGCTGAAAGGCGGCACTTCGGGTGAGAATATCGCCTCAAACCCTCCTCCCTCGGCTTCGTTCGCGAGGGCGCGAAGGTCCGAAACGCTGCATCCCCAGACAGGGGATATGGTTGCTATTCTAGGCATATGAGCTCTCCTTTAATCTGTAATATCAATACTGGTTTATCACGTCCCGGTAGTAGTCAGGACGTAGAAGATTCTCATCCCCTTTCTCAATTACTGATTTTATTTCCCTGAGCACCTTTTCCTTGTCCTCGGGGAATTTGGCTTTAATCGCAAGATAGTTGGAAATGTGGTTAGAAAAGAAATAGCCGTCGGTAAGCTCTGTGTTCTCTACGAGAACCTCAAGCTCTTTTATCATCTGGAATTTATCGGGGAGCTCGAACTCACCCCTTTGCATTTCTTCAAATAGAGGGGCCCCTGGACGAACCTGAAGGGACAAAGCGCCTACGTATTCTGGGTCTGCACCAGTTAGCAGCTTGCCCGTGGCCTCTGCGTGCTGAAGGCTACGGTCTACACCGCCCATACCCAAAAGCACCATGGCAGAGTTCTTTATGTCTGCTTCTTTTAACATTTTCGACGCCCTTACAGTCTCTTCGTGATTGGCGCCTTTTTTAATTCGCTCTAGCACTACGTCGTCCCCGCTCTCAAACCCTATGTAGACCATGTCGAGGCCGTGCTCGCGGAGCTCTTTTAGATTTTCCACACCCTGACGCAGTATGTCGCCCACATTTGCGTACATTCTGATTCTCTCTATAGCGGGATTCTTATCCTTTAAGTAATCCATAATCTCTATAAGCTTTTTCTTGGATAAAACGAGAGCGTTTCCGTCCGCTATAAAGACTCTGTCGTCGATAAGACCCTTCTCAGACGCATCGTCTATGATCGCCTTGATTTCGTCCATCGGCCTCACCCTGAACTTCTGCTCGTCCTTACGGTACATAGCGCAGTATGTGCAGGTATTGTGGGAGCAGCCGATGGTGGCCTGGAGTATGTAGCTTTTGCCTTCGCTGGGCGGCCTGAAAAAAGGCTGGACGTAATCTATCATACTTATAAAGTAACGACTCCCTAAATATTATCAAGTAAGCTCCGCTGACTTTACAAAACCAAAGAGGCCGTTATAATGTTGGCGCTATGACAGAGAAGAAAAACGAATCTCCATTTAAGCTTGAACCACACGAGAAGGAAGGAATGTGGTACATAATCGGTGTTGTAGTGCTGATCGCACTTATTGCGACACTTGCTTCACTCACGCACGTCGTGCTTCATCCTTAGGCGGCTAAGTAGACACCAGCCACCCCATTATTACCGCTATTATGCCCTCTGAGCTAAGGGTCTTGCCGGTATTATCCTTATACTCATACCCTGTATTAGTTCTTGAAAAGCTTATTTTTATGAGTTGAAGTGATTTATTAGTATTTGCTTGTATGTTACTGTCATTACTTCGCAATTTACCAATCACAGTTATTAAATCCGGGTCCTCGTCAAAGAATACGGCAAGCCTGCCGGGAGCCACGATTGCAAGCCCCCCTCTTCTGCCCGGAATGCTGAGAAATATTTCGAGAAAATCGGCCGACAGCTCGTAAACCGCTAGCGCTTCTTCATTTGCCGACTCGTTGTATATGCACACCCCTTCTTTAGAAATTCTAAGAAACTCATCAAGAACCGCCCTGAAATCAGCATCCTTTTCCCGAGTTAGACCATGTGGTTTCGCCGTCTGCTTGGGTCTTACCTGAAATTTTTCAGTCAGCCTTTTTATTTCTTCTTTAAATTCATCGCTCATAAGCTATCAGTCATTCCTTCATCTCTTCCATTAAAGCGCTCAAATCTGTGTCCGGGTCGGACAATCTGTCTACATACTTTCTGAAATCCAGGTCTTTCATTGCGACAAACTCGCGAACAGCCTTTATGTCCTTTCCGCCGGGGTTGATGAGAAGCGCACCTACTAGCCTCTTGTCTTTTAATGAGAAAGAACCGGTGGGTTTATCGTCACCCCCCCTGACTATGTGCTCGTTTCCCATATGGGGAGCGCCGATGAACATGAGCATATTGCCGAATACTTCCGTGTCGTATCCCGTGACCCTAACGTACTGGACGGAAGCCCCGGCCATGTTCTGCCCCGCTGTTCGTCCCTGAAACTGAGCATTTTCGATGTGACCCGTCATGTGCCTCGCACCGAGCGCCAGATCCAGGTATTCGGCAACGTCCCCGGCTGCATAAACATCCTGAACGCTTGTCTCAAGGTACTGGTTTACCAATATGCCTCTTTCGGTCTCAATGTCCGTGCCCGCGAGAAAATCTATATTGGGCCTCACGCCTATTCCCACACCGAAGAGATCGGCTTCAAATTCAGCACCCTCATCTGTCAAAATGGACGCCGCTTTGCCGCCCTCCCCTTTGAACTCCGCAACCTTACTGCCGGGATGGATTGAAACCCCGTTCTCTCTTAATATATCCATTAGATAATCGCCCACAGGCTCGGGGGTCAGAAACTCCCACACGTAGTCCTCAAGCATCAGGAGCTCTACTTCAAGACCAATCTCTTTTAGGGCGCAGGCAAGCTCTACTCCGATGAAGCCCCCGCCGATGACGACAGCTTTAGAGGCGCTTTGTGCGGCCTCTTTAATAGCCTTCGCGTCGTCCAGGGTTCTTAGGTAGTGAATATTAGAGAAGTCTCCACCTGGCACGGGGAATTTTAAGGGTGAAGCGCCGGTGCAGATAAGGAGCTTTTCATAGGCTATTTCGCTTCCGTCCTCTAAGCCTACTTTTTTATTCTCCGTATCTAAAGAGACAACTTGTGATCCGCTTAGAAAATTCACAGCGGCTTTTTCATAAAAATCCTCTTTAACGAGATAGATCTTATCTTCCGGGTAGCGGCCTTGAATGAAGCCTTTGGACAGGAGCGGGAGCGAGTACGTTCTGTAGGGTTCTCTGCCGACAATCGTTATGCCGCCCTCCGGGTCTTCCTGCCGGATGCCGCGCACTGCCCAGGCGGAGGCAGGGCCCGCGCCAAGAATCAGATATTTGGTTTCTAACATTGGGACTTAGTATAATGGGTCGGTACGGGAGGTAAAGAAGATAATCCAACAAAAAAGAAGCTTCAGAAACTCGATAACTGGGATTATGAAGATCATACTAATTCCCTTGACTGAGTTGGAACAGTTGATATTATAATAATATAGACTATTTAGCGCAGGAGGCGTGAATATACCAAAATTATACGGCAAGACATCGGGTCTGAGCAGGTCGGAAACAGGCAGTCTCGAAAGGCTTTACAGAAGAAAAATCCCCCCTAAAGAAATCATCACTCTAGAATTAGCCAGAACGCTAACACAGATTACACACGATATAAAAAAGGGTATAACGCTCCTGATCGACAGGAAAGGAAGGGTGCGCGTAGTGTTCCTCGGGGACGCTCACGAGTTTCCATATGATGAGCTACTGGGTAGATCCAGAGAGTCAAAGTTCAGGCTAAGGGGTTACAGGATAGTCCATACTCACCTTAAGAACAGCAGCCTGAGCCAGCCTGACCTGGTGTCGCTACTCAACGAAAGGCTGGACTTACTGGGGCTTATTGAAGTTGGGCAGAGCGGAGCACCGGGGAAGTTTGAGCTTGCGCACATTGTGCCCAAAAACGGGAATGAAGCGGATGAGAAAAAGTGGGAAGTTATAACATACAACGATTTAGGCCGAGTGGATGTACGCTGTGATGAGTTAATCACGGACATAGAGCACGGATTAGAGCGGAGCTACTATGAGCATGGAGGGGAAAGGAATAAAGAAGGAGTCCTGCTTGTAGGGTTCTCTACAAAGTTCCGGACGGATGCCGAAGAGTCATTAGAGGAGCTGCACTCGCTCGCAAAGTCTGCGAATAAGGCGGTGCTCGGAACCACGCTTCAGACAAGAAAAGAGATTGACCCTCGTTATCTCGTAGGAAAGGGAAAATTAAACGAAGTGATACTGAGCGCCAGGCACGCGGGGGCTGAAAAGATAATATTCGATGTCGAGCTCACACCCGCGCAGATGAAATCTATCACAGACGCGACTAACCTTGAAGTTATGGACAGGACACAGCTCATACTGGAAATATTCGCGCGCCACGCCACTACGAGCGAAGGTAAGCTGCAGGTAAAGCTGGCGCAATTGCGCTATAACCTGCCGAGACTTGTCGGGCAGGGAATCGAGCTATCCCAGCTCGGGGGCGGAATCGGGACCAGGGGCCCCGGTGAGAAAAAATTAGAAGAACAGAGAAGGACCTTCAGAAAGCAGATTGACCAGCTTGAAAAACAGATCACGCACCTGAGTAAAAGAAGGGAGCATACGAGGAAAAAAAGAAGAGACACCGGCATACCCACAGTAACATTTATCGGCTATACGAACGTCGGGAAATCGACCCTCTTTAACGCGCTCACGAAAAGCGGCGTTACGGTGAGGAATAAGCTTTTCTCGACCCTTGTACCTACTACGAGGAAGCTACGCCTGCCTTCGGGTAAAGAGATACTCGTAACGGACACAGTGGGATTTATTAGCGATCTGCCAAAGGAGCTTGTGAACGCTTTTAGGGCCACTCTTGAGGAGCTTGGGGCTTCATCGCTGCTGCTGCACGTGGCGGACGCGAGCGACCCGATGGTGGAAGAGCGTATCGAGAGCGTACAGAAGATACTCGAGAACACGGGTTATGACGGGATAAAGGAGCTAATCGTGCTGAACAAGGAAGATAAAGCTCCTAAAGATGAGGCCAGAAGACTTTCCAAGATATACAACGCTCCACTGGTATCGGCTAGGGAGAAGAAAGCGCTGTCGCTTGTGACGGACCTGATTGAGAACGAGATATTCCCCGATCATGAAAGAAGTAAAACCGGAAGCGATTTGGAGCTTAGTCTGAATACGGTCTAGTAAAACCGGGAAAGATGAGCAGGGAATCTTTGCGAGAAGACCCCCCGCTCGGAACTGCCAAGAACGTTTATTATCAACTGCGACTTAATCCCCTTCGTAATATCCAAGCTTTCTGGCGGCGGCTTTAGTGGCCTCTAGGTGGCCTTTAAAACCGGGGCCGACTTTTATTATCAGAGCCTTGAGCTCTTCATTTTGAGCCGAGGGTAAAAGGACCTCGTTTATCGCATCGATTACGGACTGATGGAACTGAATCTCATAAAGTAGATACGCTTTATCGAAATCCTCACCGGACTTGGACTGGAGCATCGTCACTGTCTCGGCTAGGTTCGCGATTGATTGGTCGCCCGGAGGCGGGTCGGGGAAAACTCCTAGCTTATTCGCAAGGTCCCTGCCCATTTGCTGCACGGCCATGTGATCCGTGACTACCATCCTGCCGAGCGCCCGTACTTCCTCGGAATTCCCCTTCGCAACGCCCAGCTGACCTGTGACGATGTCGGCAGTATTGGCGTTATCAAAGATCGCGATGATCATGGCGTCGGTGAGTTGTCCGCCCTTTTCGTCCGCGTTAACAAAACCTGTCGCAAAAAACACTACAGCGCTCAATATTAAGAGCGATATCGTGAGAGCTTGAAACCGTATGCTTATTCCTTCTCTAATCATAATTACTGTGCCTCCGTGTACGAAAATTTATTTGTAAAATAGGATAAAGGAGTGTAGATTTATAGTAAAATGTAATATGTAAATATGTATTATAGCCTGTGACTATAAATATGAACCTGAACTTAACACAGATGGAATATATAAAAGCGGTCGCGGAGCTGAGCTCGTTCAGTAAAGCTGCACAGGTGTGCGGAGTGAGCCAACCTACCCTTTCAAACGCCGTTGCCCAGTTTGAAAGTGAAGCGGGCGCTCCGGTATTTAAGCGCACTACCAGGACTGTCGCACTAACCTCTTTCGGCGAGCATATTTTATCTCATATAAAGGAGATACTTGACTCTAAGGAGGACCTTTCAACCGCGATTGACTTGTTCATGAACCCCGAGCACAAGATACTCAAGATCGGTGTGTCTACTCTTATAAAATTTCAACTGGTCAAAACCATGATCGACCCCTATATGCGCTCGAACCCTCACATAGATTTTGTGTTTAAAGAGTGCGGGAGAGAAGATCTACTGACCCGACTTGAGTCTGAGAACCTGGACTTTATATTCACGCTCAGGACAGAGCAGAAACAGATGTACCGTAAGATACCCTTTTACAAAGAGAGTCTTTATTATATTCCCAGGGAAGTAGAACCAAACGGCAGCCAGTCTCAAAACGGTTCCATATGCGTGAAAGAGCTTGGCGGTGACACATTTGTAATGGGGCCCGAGGTATGTGGACTTGCGGACGCAACGAGAAACGTGTTCAGAAATAACGGGGTGGAGCTGCAGGAGTACAGGGGCAAAGCACAGACCTACGGGATAATTGAGGAGTGGGCAGAGCTTGGCATCGGGTCTGCCATATTACCCAAGGGCAAGCTTACTATGCTTCATGACAGGGCAAAAGAACTGCACGACAACTCGGATGAGCCAGTCCGTCTTGTATACGAGGTTGTCTGGAATAAATACACCGAGCGCCACAAACACATAAAGGATTTTGTCTTCTACTTAAACAAAGCCGTGCCTAAACTTCTTGAGAGCATGGAAGTTTAATTTCCACTATTCTCAGAAATACATACCCGAAATAAAAAAAGAGCGATAACTTAACCTTAGTTACCGCTCCCTTTCCTATCCTTTTAGCATTTATTTTCTATTGTTATGAAATGGATACTTCAGCCGTTCCGCCTTTTATTACCTTAACGCCGTCAGACTTACGCGTGACGTCAAAGCCGAGCACCATGCTGCCGTTAAGCTCTTCTATTTCCCAGCCGTCCACGATGATCACATCCCCCGGGTACACAGGGGCCGTGAACCTGACGCCAAGTGATTTTAACCTTGCCGGGTCACTGTCGAGATAGCTCTCGATGATGGCGCGCATGGTCATGGACATGGTGCAGAGACCGTGCACGATGATGCCACTAAGCCCAGCTTCCTTGGCAACATTGGGGTCGATGTGTATAGGGTTCATGTCGTTTGAGGCTTTTGAGTATCTGTAGGTTATATCTTCGGGCATTCTGATTACGTCTCTGAAAGCAAGCTCCGGAGGCTCTGCGGGCGCTTTTGGTTTACTGCCGTTACTCCCGTTGGCTGATTTTGCGGGTTTCTGGCCGCTCCCGATGCCCCTTATAAAAAGTCCCCAGTCAGACTCCACTACTTTTTCGCCGTTCCCGTTTGTAGTGAGGACGTTTATCCTGAGAAGCTCGCCGCTCCCTTTATCCTCTATAGCGGAGACCTTGGTCCTGTAGGTGAGCTTGTCACCCGGCCTTATGGGTTTGTAGAACTTCATATTCTGATCGCCGTGAACGAGCATGAGAACGTTCTGTTTGGCCTGCTCCGACCCGCCGTGCAGATCGGGGTTATTCCAAAGCTCCTCCAGAATCGGAAGCTCGTACGTTACTGCGTAGCTGGGGGGCGCCATTCCCACCACTGATTCGTGGTTGTAGGCAAATGCGCCGTTGTAGTTAAAATAGCTCAGATTGCGGGCTCCAATGGCCCAAGCATAGTCAATTATGTCCTCAGTGCTTACAACATGCTCAAGAGGCTCAAATTCGCGTCCGATGAATTCTTTGTTTAGTCCCATTTGTTATCTCCTCGCTCCTTAAATGTATATTGGTTTTTGCACCTGACTTCACACTGATTCTTACTAATTATATTGCAACAGCTTACATACTTATAATACTGCGAAGAAAATTGACATGCTGCTTTGAGCTATATGTGTAAAACACCGTATTACCTAATAATATAGCAGGTATTAATGGATAAGTGAATATTGCTTTAGTAATGTTTGGCATGGGATATGACATTCTGAGATATAAATAAATACGAATATGCACGGATTGTCAATAGGTTTATACGCAAACGCAAAGCATTTATGCTGCGCAAAAAGATGAGATTATTGAGATACTACAAAGCTGCCCGGAAATGTCTTACTGGATTAGAGGTAAGTAGCTCGTAGCAGAGGGTCTTTTTATTGAGAAAATGAGCGGTTTTTAACTAAAATAGCGTTACTACGCCAAGCGCGGTACCGAACACTCCAAGAGGAGCCAGGTCGTCCAGGGTATCTATGCTTTTGTCTACCTTTAGGAGCGTGTCCTTGGCGTCGAGATAAAGTGAGTCGTCATTTACGAGCTGGCCCAAGGTGCCCTGGCCGGAGTTTATTTTCTCTAAGATCTGGTTTAGCTTCGTAGCCGCCCCTGTGGCTTCATTATACAGAGTATCGTCGTTTAATAGCTTACCTATGGTGCCGTTTGAGGTATTTAGCTTTTCCGTAAGACTGCCGAAGTTGGAAAGCGCGGTTTGTGTGTCTTTGTAGAGTGAATCGTCATAAAGAAGCTTTCCGAGTGTGCCTTTGCCTTCTTTAAGGGAGCCCGTAATTTCGTTGATATTGGCGAACGCCCCGGTGACGTCCGAATATAGAGAGTCGTCCTTAAAAAGCTTACCAAGAGTGCCCTCCCCGCTTTCGAGCCCTGAAAGAAGTAGATCGAGATTCTTGACTATGCTAGAGACCTGCTCTTTGTTATCGCCGAATATATCGAGCCCTCCCAAAGCATTATCCAAAGAGCTAACCGCGGAATCGACCTTGACCATTATGTCGTTTATGTCGGCAGGCTCAACGCTCTTTAGCACGGCTCCGTCCTTGGCAAGAGGGCTGTCGGGGGTACCGAACGTCAGATTTATATAGCTTGCCCCAAGAAGTGAGGTGAGTCTGATACTTGCCTCGGAATCTGCACGCACACCGCTGTCCTTTTGAATGTTCATTACAACTTCAATATTTCTGTCCGCTATTTTAACGCTCTTAACTCTGCCGATCTCAAAGCCCTCTAGCTTTACCACGGCACCTTCACTAAGCTCCGCGATGGAATTAAAGTACGTTTTGACTTTTATCTCGTTTCTAAAGAACGGCACGTCGCCCACGAAGTCAAACACTGCCAGGAGTATGAGTAATCCGACTACGAAAAATATTCCGACTTTTACCTGAGCGCCCATTTAACATGCCTCCTTGAAAATTAACCAAATTGTCATTAAGCGTTTCAAACTACTGCGCCAAACATCAACCGAACTGCGGAGCTATGAATTCCTGCACCGCCGCGTCCCTTGAATTGCGAATCTCATCCGGGCTGCCGACCTGGAGTATCCTGCCCTCGCTAAGAACCGCTATCTTGTCAGCTACATAGAAAGTAAGGTCTATATCGTGCGTGACGACTATCTGAGTGATTTCCACCTGGGATTTCAGATCACAAATCAGATCGCCGATGGTGCGTGTCATCATTGGATCGAGTCCCGAAGTAGGCTCATCGAAAAGAATGATGTCAGGGTTCATGACGAGAGCCCTTGCTGTAGCGACCCTACGCTTCATACCTCCGGAGAGGACAGAGGGCATTACTTCCTCTTTCCCTCCAAGCCCTACGAGCTCAAGCGCGCTTGAGACTATTTCATTAATACGCGAGTCGTCGTTAATGATCTTGTGCTCCTTCAGATAAAGCCCTACGTTTTCCCCTACAGAAAGGGAGTTAAATAAAGCCGAGGACTGAAACACCATAGCTAGCACGTGATGCTTGCTGAAATCCGGGTTGTGTACGTCTTCACCCGCAACCCTGATGGAACCGGCATCGGGATTATCAAGCCCGATGATGTGGCGCAGCAGCACGCTCTTGCCGGCGCCGCTTTTGCCCAGAATTACCACGATCTCCCCGGGGTCTATATCGAGGTCTATCCCTTTTAATACTAAATGGTTGCCGAAAGACCTCTCGAGGCCTTTTATGCATACTCCAGCGGGAGCGCATTTAAGGTAGTCAAGAAGGACGCTGCCGGTGCATTTTTCCCTGCCCTCGAAAACGCTTCCGAGCCTGCCGTTAGTTACGTTGTTGTTATCCAGTTTTTGCTCCATAATCTATCCAATAGTCTAATCTAAATTTAAGAATAACAAAACCCTTGTGACGTAGTAATCGAACACCAAAACCAGTACGAACGAGAGTACCACCGCTTTTGTTACAGAGCGCCCTATCTCCCTTGGGCCGCCCGATGTCTTGAGCCCTACGTAGCAGCAAACGATGGAGATTATTACGCCGAAAATCATGGCTTTAACGAGCCCGTTTACTACGGCTGTGAAATCTACGAACTGGGCTAAATTATTATAATATATATCGATTGAGAGTTTTACTTCGGGGTTCACTGCGGATACCAGAGCGCCCCCGAACCAGCCTATGACGTCCATGTAGATTACGAGTATAGGAAGGGCTATTACCGTTGCTATGAACCTTGGCATTACGAGGTAGCGGACAGGGTTGATGTCCATGGTCTTGAGGGCGTCGATC
>Ga0209633_10002755_pt1 | contig 16717 bp, 17 predicted proteins | sample Cruoilmetagenom1_FD_187290 | JGI IMG/M metagenome (GOLD analysis project Ga0209633, IMG submission 187290) | Oil polluted marine microbial communities from Coal Oil Point, Santa Barbara, California, USA - Sample 1 (SPAdes) (version 2) | ecosystem: Environmental > Aquatic > Marine > Oil seeps ... | reverse complement strand
CGCCTGGCCCGACTCATTCTGCGTTATGTCTCTCAGGAAAATATTACCCATAATTCCTCAGGTTCGGGTATTGATGTTACTTTGCTCCATGACCTGTCAAATGAAGAATTGGCCCAGATGATAAGTTCAGCCAGACAGGTTGTTAATCGTCACCTGCAAGCGATGAAGAAAGAAGGTATCTTACATTATGAAAGCCATCACCTTATCATTGATGATCTGGAAAAGCTTAAACTGCATGCTGAAATTTTGCAGCAGCAATCATAGGCTAGCATCCAAACTCCTACCAGTCAGCAAACCATTTAAACGAGTCTTTTAAATTAGCTTTCACATTAGTCACCCAGGTGACAGCAGACATCAACTTTTTCCCCTAAGCTAAAACTACTTCAGAAGTAATAATATTCAGTTAGATGAGTTAATGAGATGAAGAAGCATAGTAGTTGCATCGCTGTTTTTTCCAGATATAAAGATGCCATTGACGCTATGCGGCATCTGCTGGCTTCCGATGTGGATAAAAAGCATATTTCGCTTGTCGGTAAAGATTGCCAGGAGGGACAGCTTATTGCTGAAGGACTGGAGAATCTGGATGATGAGTTCCATCAGCTAGGTGTTCAGGAAGGTAACCTCTATTGCTACAGATGCCTTATACATAGCGGTTTATTCCTGGTCATCGTTAGTGGCAATTACAAGGAGATGGAGCGAGTTTTCAAGCAGATGGAAAAGCATGAGGAAGCGGAAGTTTCGATCCATTTCAATACCGTCTAAATAATACTTAGAAATAACGCACAGAAGCAATATACAGACAAGGAAGGTACATTCTTGGACACACAAAAACAGCATGATAAAACACTACTACACGACCCTCGCGGCTGGTTTCATCGGATTTTCGTGAGTGAGGCTCTTCTCAGTTCATTGCTGGTACTTTGCTTTATTGGCGTAGCTTACACCAATGTAGCCTCGGTACGCAGTTATCATTACTGGCTATGGATGATCCCCGTATTTGCGCTTGCCGCAATCATTTCCGAGTGGTCACGCTACAAGCGTCACGAGATAAGTGGCTATCGTTTTATTCGACAACAGGTTCTGCATTGGGCGGCTGTCTTCCTTGCTATAAAAAGCATCTTTCTACTGAATCAAATTGGACGTTTTAACAATGATGTAACTGCGTTGTCACTGATGATTATGCTGTCCCTATCGACCATCATTGCGGGGATCTATATCGGTTGGCGTTTTCTTATCCTTGGTCTTTTTATCAGTTTGGCAACTTTTTTAATTGCCTATTTAGAGGTCTATATCTGGGTATTGATACCAATAGCTATCGGCATAGTAATTGTGGGCATTACAGTTGCCTGGTGGGAGTTTCGCAAGTTATAGCAAACAGTACTCCCCGCCCGCATGAAAAAGAGAGAAATCTAGAATTTCAAACTGATTGTGTATTATCAATGCTGCAAGCATTCTATTAACCTATTATTTTACTCAAGTATTAAAGTAAAATTTAACTAGGAGATTTACCGTGGATAATCTACAACAGGAAAACCGGCTAGAAAACTTCCCGGTTTCATTTTTTTCGGTCATTATGGGGCTCGCGGGTTTAACCATTGCCTGGGAAAAAGCCCAGCATGTATTTAACATTCATTTGGGAATTAACCCCTATTTGGTAGGAATCACATCAACCGTTTTCATCATACTATTGCTCATATACGGATCGAAATTGCTTCTACGTAGGCAAAGTGTCATCAAAGAATTAAAGCATCCCGTTAAACTGAGTTTCTTTCCAAGCATATCAATCAGCTTCTTATTGTTATCAATCGCATTTCTGGATGTTAATGAGACAATCGCCCGTCCTCTCTGGATGATCGGAGCAACTTTACATTTAGGATTCACACTCTATGTCATAAGCACCTGGATGCATCATGAGCATTTTAAAGTAAATCACATTAATCCCGCATGGTTCATCCCCGCAGTGGGTAATGTATTGGTGCCCATTGCTGGTGTTGCGCTAGGTTATATGGATATTTCGTGGTTTTTCTTCAGTATAGGCATGTTGTTCTGGGTCATTCTACTAACCATCTTCTTTAACAGAATCCTATTTCATGATCCGTTGGATAAGCATTTACTACCGACTTTGTTCATTATGATTGCACCTCCAGCAGTTGGCTTCATAGCCTATATGCGTCTGAATGGCGGAATCGATAATTTTGCCCATTTTCTATATTACGTTGCGCTTTTTTTGACATTGCTGCTGCTATCACAGGTAAGGCGTTTTATCCGGTTGCCCTTTTTTCTTTCGTGGTGGGCCTACTCATTTCCGCTTGCTGCGATAACTATTGCGAGCTTTATTGTTTACGAAAACACTCAAAACACAGTGTATTTATGGATAGCCAGTAGCTTGCTTGCATTAGTAACCACACTTGTCGGGATCATTATCATTGCTACCTTGAATACTATTCGTAAAAAGGGAATATGCATTGCCGAACACTAACCAAGCGCTAGGCAGAACTACATACGAACAAACTTTTTTATAAACACTTATCGGACGATAAGAAAGAGAGGAAAAAATGAACATAGAAGTAGATGGAAAAACGATAGACACAGATTCAGAAGGCTACTTACTCAATCTGAAAGACTGGAATGAGGATGTAATGAATGCCCTGATAAAACAGCATGAAGCTGATGGTCATAAACCATTAAGCGATACTGCTATTGGTCTGGTCGAATACACGCGGGAATATTATAACGAGCATCAGAAACACCCGACTATGAATAAATTGATTAGGGAGCTTGGTGAACGTCATAAGGGAAAATTCTCCGAAGCAGAGGAATATAAACAGTTTCTCTATAGGATGTTTCCCCATGGGCCAACACAGAAGCTTGCTAAATTAGCGGGGCTACATAACCCAGGAAATGAAAATCAAGGTTAGTTATTGTACCCAGCAATATACAAAAAAAGCCCAGACTGATTTAAGTCTGGGCTTTTTTTAATCTATTAAAAGACTATAGAAATAAGTGTTTTCTTAGATTAAGCATAGACCTATACGGTATTCTTACTTGAGTATTTGTTACGCGTGTGGGTTTACAGCGATATGCATAGCAGCGTTATCGAGCACTTCGAACAGGCAGAGTTTGTTGATCAACCTTTCCGACCCGGCAAAGCCTTGAAAGAGATTGTGTTTAAAAAATGGGAATATATGACACAGCCGATGGCGATCATTCATCTACTGGCCATCTTGCCAACCTATCGCCCGATTCGATTATTCCGTATTTTTCTTATTTTCCGACTGTTCAAATTGCTACGCTATACCAATAGCCTTAAACAGTTTACCAATGTGTTGACTGAAAAACGTTTTGAGCTGTTTACTCTGGGTATATTCATTTCTTTTGTCATCTTTGCGGCCACTGCCGCGATCTATATTTTTGAAGTTGATGCGAAAAAGACCCAAATTCATACGTTGTACGATGATTTCTATTGGTCAGTGGTTACACTATCTACTGTTGGTTATGGCGATATCACGCCGCAGACAAGTCAGGGACGTGCAGTTGCGATGATGCTGATTGTCGTGGGTATTGGTGTTATCGCTTTTTTCACCTCTATCATCGTCTCCGCATTTACCGAGAAGCTCCCCGAAATCAACAAGCAACGCGTTTTTAATGAACTTGAACATCACCCTCAACATTCGATTTTGTGTGGCTATGGACGATTAGGACAAAACGTTGCTGAGCATTTGAAAAACGATAATGAAAGAGTCATGATGATTGATAATAATGACGACCAGATTGCCTTGGCAAAACAACGCGGGTTCCTCGCTTTACGTGGCGATGCAGAATCAAATGAACTACTCGAAAGCCTGAATATTAAACAGGCCAAACGCATTTTATGCCTGACAGATAATGATGTCAGCAATGTTTACATCACCTTGTCTTCACGACAGTTAAACCCGGATATTGAGATCATTGCAAAGGCGAATTCTGCCCAAAATAAAATCAAGCTTACCCGTGCAGGTGCAAACCATGCGATTGCTCCGTATGAAACAGCTGGGCTGATTGCCGCGCAATATGCGGGTCAACCTGTTGCCTTCGAAGCTTTTTTTGGTTTGTTGACTGATGATGATCCAATTACGGTGGATGCCATGCGCTTGCATGAAGGCTCGGATTTGATTGGTCAGCAAAGCGGAGCGATTGATTTCGATGCACACAAGTTGATTTTATTTGGTGTTGCCACTGAAACTGAGCATAACATCGATAGCCTCGATAGCCTTCATAACAGCGACATTTCACAAGCGAGTTATCAAATGGAAAAAGCGCACTTTCATTTTAACCCCGTGTCTTCTTTTCCTTTGCTTAAAAATGACGTACTGATTGTGTTTGGGCATAAATACAGCATTGCAAAATTTAGGGAAAACCATGGGCTTTTCAAAAACAGATGACTATAGAAGCTAATACAAAAGCCGAGCACAGTCAAAAACAATCCATTGTTATCTTCGGTGGCGGACAACAAGGCATGGCTATTGCCAAATGGTTTGGTGAACGCTCGGATGAGGTTTTGATTGTTACCACAAATCCGATAGAAAAAAATGAAGTAGAACAGGAAGGTTTTAATGCCACGGTGATGGAATATTGCCTTGATGAAAATCTTCAAGCCATCGGTATCGGGCAGTGGGTGAACACTATTTTTTGTATGTTTTCAGAAGATGCACAGAATGTGTTTGTTACGCTGTCGGCACGCGCACTCGCACCGAATCTACGCATCCTCTGTATTGCGGACACAAATGGCTCCGGTCAAAAACTCATGGCGGCGGGTGCAACCAAAGTCATAGACCCTTATGAAATTACTGGTAACCGGATCAGCGAACTAATCCGTCGCCCGTTAATGGTGGAAACACTAGAACACACCATTCTCAGCAAGGCCAACCTGGATTTATCCGAAATCAAATTTGAGAGTGAATCCTCAATCAGAGGGAAATGCCTGAACGAAATAAATCTCGACCGTTATAACCTGATCTTGCTTGGAATTGTTGATCAGGAGATGAGTGAAAAGCTAATGTTTAATACGGCAGGACTTGATCACCAGTTGGATGTTAATGATTACCTAGTGGTTATTGGGCCTTTTGAGGATATTCAACTCTTTCGAGAGGAAATGAATCTATAACCTAAAAAACGCAGTTGAATTACAAATGTCTACGCAATAATTAGTGATTTGCTTGCAAATGACATAGGAGCGTATGCAGAATGACTACTACACTACTGTCCGGTTAAGAAAAAGCCCGAACTAAATCTAGTCTGGGCCTTTAATGAACATATGGCTAAACCTCTCTTAACTGGTTTAAAGCTCTTTCTTACAGAAGTACCAGTCAGTGCACTCATAACCTTCGTTCATTCTGGCTTCTGCTGCATCTGCATCCTGAGGTGGAGGAACGATAACTTTGTCACCTGGCGTCCAGCCTTCTGGTGTTGCAATTTTGTGCTCATCAGATGCTTTCAATGCCCTAATAACACGTAGAAACTCAGGAATTGAACGGCCATTGGTCATTGGGTAATAAACCATTGCTCTCAATACGCCTTCTCGATCAATTATGAATGTTGCACGCACCGCTGATGTATCTGCCGCTCCCGGATGAATCATCCCGTATGACTTGGCTACCGACATTGATAGGTCTTCAATGATAGGGAATTTTATTTCTACACCAAACTTTTCTTTGATATTTCGTACCCATGCTACGTGGCTGTAATAACTATCAATTGATAAGCCCAATAGATCTGCACCTTCTGCTAAAAACTCATCATGATGTTTTGCGAATGCCATAAACTCCGTAGTACAGACAGGCGTGAAATCAGCAGGGTGCGAAAATAATACCAACCATCTTCCTTTATAATCAGATAGTTTCTTAATGCCATGCGTAGTTTTTGCTTCAAACGCCGGAGCAGGTTTGTTTAATTGTGGGAATGTGATTGTTTCTTCTACTGTGTTTTCCATTTTAGTCACCTTTTGTTAAATGGTTAATTATTTAGGCAGCAACGGTATTCTTAAAGTTTGTGAATCACCGTGAGCTGACAGGAAGTATATTAGAGTTTATTAATATAATGATAAAGTAGATTGTTTATATTAAAACGATTTGTTTTATAGAATGCTTGAGCTTTCTGCCCTGATTGGTCTCAAGCTGAATATTGAACAAATCTACTGCCCATTTGAAACCAGCTTTTCTATGATCACACCGTCAAGCCATGAAAATAACATCATGTATATCGCCAATAACACGGTAAAGGTTAGTCCAAAATAATGAATCAGCAAGGGCAAAAGCGGTAATTTAATCCCTCTATTATAAAGAAAAACTGCAATAAAGGCGGTACGCATTCCTTTTTCTTTTAAATCCTTGAGCAAGGCAAACCAAGGGTAGATCGACCCCACGGATAGAACACCCCCGATACTAGCTAGCAACCATCCTTTCCATCCAGAGTCTCTCCCTAAATGAGCTTTGACCCAGCTTGGCTTAAGCAGGAGATTGGAAACAAATAAAAAGAAGGGGCTGTCCCAGATAACCAGCCCATTTCTCTCTTAACCCATTGTTTAACAGTTTTAATTGAAGGTGTGGTTTTGGGTTGTTAAAATGCCACTCACATTCCTTCAAAAATAGCGGAAAATGGGCTCTAGGAACACCATTAAATTTACACATATGTCGGCTTCGCTTGATTCCAGAAATTCTCTATTCCATTGATGTGATTATGCTTGTTAGCAAACCGTTCTGAGTGGTTAATGCGGTAGTGTTTAAACTCCGTATCCTATACATAGTAACCTCGCCAACAGTCTGAATAAACAATACTATCAGGTTTAACCTTGCTCTGAATAATAGGCATCGATGTGCTTGATTTGGCATCTGGGATTACCTTTGTATAAACCCTTCCACCTCGCTTTAATAAGCCAAACACAGGGACTTTACCTGTTGCTCCACGACCTCGTTTACCTTTGCGCTTGCCTCCAAAGTAAGACTCGTCTACTTCTATATCGCCACTTAAGAATCCCCTACTTTCTTCTTCAAGATGATGACTTATTATTTCACGTAAACGATGAAAGTAATAAGACGCTGTTTTTCGATTTACACCGACTAAATCAGCCGCAACTCGCGCGGTCGTTCCCGCTACAAAATACTCAATTAACTTATCTTGTTTTACCTTGCTTAACCTGCTTTTTTTCATGTTGTCCTCGATAGTACATTATGTACTTATCTGGGACAGCCCCTAAGTCTCCTTTGGTTGCTGCATCTTTCACGATAAACACTAGAATTGGATTTATTCTCAGCATATCTCAATTTTACCTACATCTTTTTACAAGCAGGACAATTTGAATAATCAAAAAACAGTTAAAAATTGCATTGGTAATTAGAATCTGGGATTACCGCAAAAAAGTCGTAGCCAATAGAAAACAATCAAAAGGCTACGTTAAATACACCATTTATAAATATACAAACTAAAAAGGAAAGTACGATAAACACAAGGGAATGGTTTTATTAATGGCAAAGGCCCTGCCCAAAAGGGCTTTTAACATCAAAGGGAACAACTGCAAAACCTGATTTTCAAGTTACAGCTTTATTTGATATACTGCTCCAAGTTAACCGTGCTGTTGCGTATTCAACAGAACTAATTTGTACCATGAGACCCACGGGCCAAACCGTCTCGAAGCATTGTTTTTAATAACTACAGTGCTTGGCTCATCTTTCACCCTTCAGGGAATTACTTCCCTAAGGTGGTGTTTCCTGTCTTTTACTTTCAGGAGTACCACCATGAAAAAACACTTCCAGTCTGAAGAACCCGATCAAGAGTTTAATCGTCTTGATTTACCTACTGTGCTTGGCGCTATTTTCGCCTTGTTTATTATCTACATCATCATAGTTGGCTATTCGCTTATCTCATAAGCCAGCACAACTATTTTCACCCTGCGGGAATACTCCCGTTTGGGCTACGTGTTCCTGCATTCCTCACTTTTCAAATGGAGAATACTATGGAACTATTCACTCGGGCGCAGTTTGCTCTTCTTTTACTAAATGGTGAAGCATTTGATGCTGATCCAGATTTTAACCCTAAACCGATTGTAAAACTCTTTAACCCTGTTGGCGCTGCCACCTGGTTGATTGCTTCTGTTGATCCTAATAACCCTGATACTGCTTTTGGTCTGTGTGACCTTGGCATGGGATGCCCTGAACTGGGTAGCGTTAGTATCGAAGAACTTAGCAATTACAAAGGCCCTTTAAATCTGGGCATTGAAAGAGACATACACTGGCAAGCTGATAAAACACTAGGCAAATACGCTGATGAAGCAAGACAGCATCGGAGCATAGTCGCTTAATTTTTTAATTATTTTTCAACCCACGCAGGGAATCCATAGCCCTGCAAGGCATGTGTATTTCCTGCATTTTTTACTTTAGGAGATACACATGCGCACTACTACAAATCCAATTTTCTCAGGCTCTTTAGCCATTCGTGAAATTCATGGACGCAACGGACCTTTCAAGGTTGGAACTTTACATACACCTATTGGCGAATTTGCTATCAAGGACTCTCTTCTTGATCAGTACGATGAAGGCAAATACCAGGGTGAATTTCAAATTGAAAGCATTTACCAAGGTCACTATATCTCTGGTGGTCGAAGTGTTACCGAGATCAGGGCGAAACTGGCAGATATGTCGATTGATGACATTGATGCAGAAGCTCCAGCTCCGATTGAGGTTGAACCAGACCCCATAGATACAGATAAACCACAACCAGCCAAGGAAGCAAGAACCGAGGCTGAACCAGAAAGCAACTCAAACGAGAATACAGAAAATGATGATAACTCTCTGTTTGGTTTGCTTATGCCACTTGGTGATAGCGTCAAGCTTGATCCATCCGTTGACCGTAAAGTGCTTAGAGCACAAACGGTTCGTTTGAAAGAACTTGGTTATGAATTTGATGCAAAAAGCCAGACCTGGAAGAAACCATCAATTCATTAATTATTTCTAACCTGTTACCCCAGAGATTAATACAACAATCTCTGGGGTTTTTACTTATCTACAAAGGAGAAACAAAATGTCCGCATTAATGTTTCAAAGACTGGCTCATTCATTTATCAAGAATGGCTATTACCCAACCGACTCGGAAACCATGAGTCGAATTTTAAACGCCCTGCAACCAGCAGATGAAGGAACCATGAATATCATTGACCCTTGCGCTGGCGAAGGCACTGCATTGGCTGAGTGCCAGAATCATCTGGACTCAAGCCGTGTTCATTCATTTGCTATTGAATATGATGAGGAACGTGCCTGGCACGCTAAATCAATTATTGATCATTGCATACATGGTAACCTGCAGGATTGTTTAATCGCCCAAAGGCAATTTGGCTTGTTATTTCTCAACCCACCTTATGGTGACATGGTTGCAGATAAAGCAGGTTTAAGTCGCCATGAAGGAGGCAAACAACGCCTTGAGAAGCTGTTCTACCAGAAAGCTAACTCGATGTTGCAATTTGGTGGTGTGATGGTACTTATTTTGCCTCACTACACATTGGATAAAGAGCTATCAAACTGGATTGCACGTCACTTTGAACGAGTGAATGTGTTTATGGCACCTGAGCAACAGTTTAAACAGACTGTGATTTTTGGTGTTCGTCGTCGTGTTGCTGATATTTCAAACACGACAGCTGTAGCTAGTAAACTGCAAGCCGTTGGTCAAGGTGAACTACCTGAAGAATTACCTAAAACCTGGAATGATGATCCATACCAGATACCGGCTAATACTTCGGGTAAAGACATTAAATTTGTTTACACCAAACTGGATGCGATACAACTTGAAAAAGAACTGCAGCACAATTCAGGAATATGGAAACAGTTTGATATGCACTTTGGCCAACAGATCCGTGAGCATCGCAGACCGCTTTGTAAAATGACCGATTGGCACCTTGCACTGGCTTTAGCAGCAGGACAGGTTTCTGGAACAGTCAAATCCAAAGATGGTCGTATGTTTGTTATCAAAGGTGACACCTACAAGGATAGAACCCGAGAGACTAAAACCACGGTGGACGATGAGGGAAACGTCAAGGAAACACGTATTGTTACAGATCGATTTGTACCAGCAATACGGGCACTTGATGTTACTGCAGCAAGTCCTACTTTTGGCGAAGCGTTTGTTATTCAATAAGGAGTAAAAGTATGGACAATTACATCTGGGAAGCTTTAGATGAAGCCGATAGGCTAACAGACCAACGTGGGAGAATGTCTCAAGCAAAGATCCTATTGAGTTCTGTTAATCGAAATACATTTATTGAACACCTTTGCAATAACGGATGGGAGAAATGTCATAGAGGTTTTATAGACAAGTCCCTGCACTTGGTTATTACTTTAAGAGGACAGAATGAATTTTGGCTTGGAAGAAACTATTGAATGTGCGGCTTGCACAAATCTAGGCTCTTAATTAATTCTATATAAAACAACTCATTCCTTCGGGGTTGAGTTTGTTTTATTAAAACCATTCAGCGAGTGGTTTTAATAAAACAGTTTTTACACCGTATCGTTGCGTATTCAACGAACCTAAAAATCCTTGCCACCAGCGGTTCTTCGGGCAAGGTATCAGCATTTACGTTGATGAACCTTACGTGCATTTTGCACGTCAACAACGACCTGATTATTTGGGTCATTCCGACAGGAGATAATCACTCCTGCGGAGCTGTATTGTCTCTTTGTCATTTTCAATGGAGATAATATGAATATACAAGATGCGATTAATCGCTTAACAAAATACTACCCACTTGATGCACCTGTTTGTATGGTGCTTTGGCTGGTCGATGATGTTATCAAGCAAGCCAAAGAACAGGGTGTAGACATTCCACCAGAACTTGCCGCAGAGATTCTCGAATCACTGGATGACAACCACGATGCGAATTACGGCATCACATGGGAAACCATTGACGCAACTTTGGATGCTAATGCTGAATTTGAAAGACTGAAACAGCTTTCAAAAGGTATAAAGCAATGAGCTTTAAACCGTAACAGCCAAGATTATTTGGCAAGGAAATGCTCAAAAACCTGAGACGGTTACCATCTCAAATACTTCAGAGTATAGAGATTTAGAAAGCTGTGACTTTTGCGGAACGTGTAAAAACTGCAAACATGATGAACAGATCTTTTACTACACAGATAGCTTAGCCGAAATCGATGTACTTCTTAATAAACCACATCATGACGGATGGATGATTAAGTCTTATACCGTTATTGACTAACTTAACGCATTTTTTACAAACTTAACCCTGCAGGGAACATTTCCCTACTAGGGGTGTTTCTCTGCTTTTTTTAACTTTAGGAGAAACACGATGACAACAACTACACTCATGCCAATACCCGATATAAATGATGTCTTCACTGATGGATTTTTAGTCGATGATACTGGTTCAATTGCCTTTCTTTCACTGATAGGCAAAGACACTGCCATTCAGGAGTTTCGTGCCAGATGGTCACTTCCCATCACACAGGGAGGTTTGACAGATTTTCAGGTTGAAACACCCGATGGCACAGTACGACTGAACTTAGGAAGCCCAGAATCTTTGGAGTTTCTAAGTGGTCGTTTGCCTACCAGCCTTTTTGGTAATTTAATTCAGGTTTTTGTTTACAAACAACTGGTTCAAAAACCAGACTTTGCAAACCGTAAGGCTGTGCAGCTATTTAAAAATGATGATACTAGTAACCACTCAGACAAACTCTGGACACTGGTTAAAAACCTCTCACCGCTTCCATTGCTGGATCAGTGGCGAGAAGTCATTTTAAACCTGTTTACAGAAAAGCACTGGCTTCAGGAATTACCAGGAATGGGAGATGTATCTACCCATGTAGTATCCATTCCAGAAGATGAATTGGCTGATCTTTTAAAAGCCAATATCCAAAGCGGTGCTTTAATGGCAGAAGCTAATGAGGCTGGGAGTTTTATTGATTCTGATAAGACCACGCTGACTCAACCACAGTGCTTGATTGATCTTGATAAAGAGCTTGGTGATACTGTTGATGGGCTTGAGGCTGATTTTAAGAAAGGATATCGTAATACTCTTGAGTCTGTTTAGTCTGATACTTTTTATTGGTAAAACACTTACCCCTTTGGGGTGAGTTGTTTTTAAGTTGTTGTATTGTTTATTTGAAAGCCCCCCTGTTTTTTGCACTTTTGTGTAAAGGCTATAGATTTAACCATAAATGCCAAATGCAAATTTCATCTGGTTTGTCACTTGTGCATCCGCCAATATAGCCAAAAGATCTTTGATGAGATGACTCTTTTAAATTTAACTTTGTTTTGATAATACTAGCTGGAAGTTTACAAGTAGAATAAGTATCAGTTTCTTTCTTTTGGTGTTTAATAAGCTGTGGAATGAGAGATGATGAAAGTGTTGATTTATCTTTTACATAAGCTAACATCATCGCCTCTTTTGCATACCATGCGTATTCACCAGCAATAAAACGGGACAAACCATCCCTACAATAAAGATTCACTGTTTTGCTGACTTCTATAATTTTACATTCAATAATTAATGGAAAATTGGCTGATCTACCATGAAATATTATAGACAGATCTGGTTTTTTCTCTAGATGGCTCGCGTCGAAACTAACCATCTCCCTGCCTCGAACAACAGAGCTGACTAACATTCCCCAAATAGGGTTCAACCCAATTATTTTATTAAGTTGTATTTCCAATAAGCTTGTTATTTCAGGTTCATCCATTTTTAGCATATTGATTTTATTAAGACCTATAATTTCATTCCATGCCTCTGATAATACCTCGGTTACTATTATTTTATGTTTATAGTGGATTGCTGTTAGGGGTAACGTACTTATTCCCTCCGTGAGCAGCGACATCTGTTCTATGCGCGGATGAATTTTACTCATGAAAATCACCCTGACTAAATAGCACATCAATATGTTCCCATATAATACGACGTGCTACTAAACGAGCTTGACTATTACTCCAATAACGAGCTTGTTTCAAACGAGCGATCCAGAGTCCATGACCTGATTCATCAGGCATAATGACTTCAGTAGTTCCCATCAGATCAGCAGCTTGTAATATTTTGAGCCAGTCAGTGTCAGTCTTGTAATCATGAGACTTAATAGTTGATAATGTACATTTAACTCTTATTATTTCCCATGGGGCATTATTAGATATATTAAGAGGATAAATATCCAAGAACTTTTTTTCTTTTTGAGAAAAAGGTAAAAGTTCATTATTCAAAAAATGACAAAAATCTTTAACATCTTGAGATGAAGGTGAGGCTTGTGCGTTTATCCGATTTCTTGAAAAAGGTAAATTATATTTAAGCGTGTCATTTATCACCTGAAGGTCACGTTTATTTAGTCCATATATCTTTGCAGCCCATGCATCAACTTTTCCCCAATTTTCCTCTGACTCATTTTCTGATACTAAATTAAATAGCCTTTCTATTTGTTTTCTAGAGGTTTCATTCAGATGTTCTAGTGGTAATATTAGCGTCTTGTCAATTATAAATTTCTCTACAACCTCTCTCTCGAAACCAAACTCCCCACTTGTCATTAATATATTCCAAAGCACAGGCCTACTACTGAGGAAAAGAGCTAAGTACTGAACAAGTAATTTTGAATCTGGGTGACCAAATGAGCTATATCCATAATATATACTGCTGAAAACGGTATCTTCCTCAGAAACCATAACTCTAATACGCCCCAGACCTGATGGTGGTGACTTATGAGTAATTAATAAAGGCCCCCTAAAGGTCTCTCTCTTCCTAGGTCGAGAAAGTAATTTCTCATTGAATTTTGGCAGTTTTTTGGTTTCCACAAGCAGGGAATGAGAGTTTTTTTGCAATTCTGGCAAACCTATAAGATGTTCAGACGACTTTGGAGGATCTGTTCTATAAGATTTTTTATAACCATTCCCTATTTGTCGAGGCCTTTTCCTAAACTCACCAAAGAGCGACTTCCAATAGCTCTCTAATGTAATAAATCTATTGTCTTTTATTCTGTTGAAAATTTCTAAATCTAGACTACTACCTCTATATAGAATCTTAAATAACTCAGGACAACTATGTATTTGTGTCGTCGTTACTATATCTGCATTACTTGCATCAACTCGAATGAACCCATTATTATTTAATGCTTGTTCAACATGAGGGCTGACAAATCTAAAGCCAGAAGTAGACGATGGCAATTGATTTCTCGCAAAAAGTAGACAAAAAGGTGCTGTAACACCAGGCCAAACTTTTGTTGTTCTTAATTCTGCGCCATTAAGTACTCCTGTTACATCGATAGCAGAAAAAATCGCATTTCGTGCAACAGGCATCCCTTTACCTTGTTGAAATAAAATTCGAGCATGAAGAGCAAATGCAATTTGTCCTTTTTCTTTCGCCCAATCCATCGCTCTCCACACAAATGGTAAATCTAGACCCTCATTAGGAAGTAGTGTTCTGGGGATATCACCATTAAGTCGATCTGATGCAATTTTCTTAACTATATTTTTTGTATCTGACCAATTAGGAAGTTTTGTTGCAGTTTTCCAAGGGGGGTTACCAATAACCAAGTCATATAAATTTTGATGCTCTTGTCCAACGGCATAGCCTAGACTCCCTAAACCATTGGAATCCTTATCATCAGAAACGTTATGGAGTACTTTATTGCGTAGATCATAGTTAAAACGTAGTTTTTCTACTGGGTGGGGGCATGGGTCAAGCTCAATAGAAATCAAATATAAACCTAAAGAAGCAAATCGTAATGCCCCTTCATTTATATCAAATCCAGTTAACTGATGGTAAAGAATATTCCTCAATTCCTTTGTATCTGGACGCTTACCAATTTCAATCCATTTTTCTCTTACTAGCTGACGAAAAGCAGAAATTAAAAACACTCCCGCACCTACTGCCGGATCTAAAACTTTTGCTTCAGAAGCCTTTCCTTCTCTGCCTAGCGCATGAAAAGCAGCTTTTACCATAAGCTCAACAATTGGACGAGGAGTATAATAACTACCTTCTTTTTGTTGCCTGATTGACAAATGGTCTTTCATATACTGTTCGTAAGCTTGACTTAAAACCCCAACAGGAATATGAGCAAAATCAAGGTAGTCCCACTTTTTCTCCCAGCCTAGTAAAAGCTGCCCGCCTTTAGCTCGACGAGCAATATTTCCCAAGGTGAAACAACTCTCTTTTGTTAATTGCATGAAAGCATTAGTGGATAGAGGCAACAGATCCCCATTAAAAGTCTCATCTAGCCACTTTGAAATTTTTCGTATACTTTTTTCCGTATCAAAAAGACGACCAACAATATCAACATCATTTTGTTTTTCTTTTAATAATTCTGGTACTAAGTCTCGATCACCTAAAAAGCGTACAAATAAAGCTCGTCCAGCAAAAGATATAGCATCTTCCTCACATATTCCTTCTTTAATGAGTTGGTTTATTGCCTCTCTTAATAACTCAAGAACTATATCCGCAATTAAGACTTCCCTCGCCTTGGTTGCTTGAGGTCGTGCATTTGAGAGAATTGCAAATATCGATTTCTTATAAGCTTTATTATCGGTATCAAGTTTTAAACGGCTTTCTCTCCTACCTTCTTTATCTAATGCAATTCGATAAACCGTTAGCTGACCTACTCTCACAACACCTAGATAAGGCGCATCACCTCGAAGAGCCAGCATTCTACGGATTTTCTGAAAATGCTCTTCATCCTTTATTTCATCACCATCAACCAAAAATATTAATGGGCTCTCTTGCCACTCGTAAACAGCTTTCACAGCAGAGACTTCGGAGTCTTCTGAGTGATAAGCATTTAATAATGTCGCATAAGATAATAACTCTGGGGCATCATTTTCAAATAGAAAGAGTTTCTCAATATCTGCCCCATAATCTTTAATTGTTGCGACAAATTTATTCATTACGTGCTCTTCTGACTCGTAATTGCCATAGGAGAAAACTGGAATATTTGCTGTTGGGTAGAAGGCTCTTCAATCATTAAAGCATCCTGCAATTCTTCAATAAAAGTTTTTAACGGGAGGAGAACAAGAGGCTTTTCAATAGAGGATAAGTCTTTAACAGGAGTAATTTTTATCCCGCCATTTTCAATAAACAACAATAAAAATGAAGTACTTAGAACATGCCAGTTACTTCCTTTACACGCGTCAAATAACTCAGTGGAGATACATGTTAGTTTGCTTATTTTTATACCAAAATCCTGAATTAGACACTTTATTATTTTTAATGCAAGTGCATCACCAGCTGTAAAACAAGGTTGATAACCGTTACGTCCTTGTAATGGCGGCAAAATATTCCGCCACCCCCTAAAAGTTTGCTCTGGTAAGTCTACTAGGGTACGGATCTGTGATGGAGTATACTTCATCAGGTGGCTACCTTGTACTATTCTTGTGATTAACCACAAGAATAGTACAAGGTAGCCACTATATCTATACCGATTTAGTAATACCCTCCCCATTTTTGTACTTTTTTACAAGCTATTGTTATACTAATGCCTGATTAACCGTGCTGTTGCGTATTCAACAGAACCTAAAAATCCTTGCTACCAGCAGCTCTTTGAGTAAGGTATCAGCCATTGGTTGATGGGCTATTCTTAACATCACCCTTCAGGGAATCACTCCCTGCAATCGGGTATTCGTGGTTCTCTCTTTCTATCCATGAGGAAACCACCATGCAACCAACACTGCAACACTCTACTCCCTTCGTCTTGCGCGAAGATACTGGCTGTTA
>Ga0209633_10002754_pt1 | contig 16726 bp, 16 predicted proteins | sample Cruoilmetagenom1_FD_187290 | JGI IMG/M metagenome (GOLD analysis project Ga0209633, IMG submission 187290) | Oil polluted marine microbial communities from Coal Oil Point, Santa Barbara, California, USA - Sample 1 (SPAdes) (version 2) | ecosystem: Environmental > Aquatic > Marine > Oil seeps ... | reverse complement strand
GGGAGAAGGCAACGGGAGAGGAAAACCAAAGCTGAATCATAACAAGGTGGACAGAATTGAAGAAGCCAATACGGAAAGGGAAAAAACCCAATAAGTCAAAAACTGGCAAGAGGGAGATAGTGACCAAAGGTGATTTGAAGAACTGGGCGAGTAAAGCTATGAGAAAAACTCATGACTAAAACAATCAGAGTAGGAAATATAGACCTGGGCGGTGATTCACCAGTGCGAATTCAGTCAATGACCAAAACTAGGACTGAAGATACTAAAGCTACCCTATCTCAGATCAAGGAGCTATCCGAAGCGGGATGTGAGATGATTAGGATCGCAGTACCTGACGGAGAAGCTGCATCAGGACTAAAGGAGATAGTCAGGGAGAGCCCCATTCCAGTTCTTGCGGATATTCATTTTTCTCCTCGGCTTGCTCTAGCTTCTCTTGAAGCTGGTGTTGCTCAGATAAGGTGGAACCCAGGGAATATTGAGCGGGGGAAAGCCTACGATGTAATTCGATTAGCTGCTGGATGGAAAGTAGCTGTCCGTGTTGGAGTAAACGTAGGTAGTCTTCCATCTAATATACCCCACACCACTGATGGTATAGTTGATTTTACCATGGATTCTGTGAAATTTGTAGAAGATATATGGGGAAGTAACCCTTTAATCGAAATTTCTGCCAAAACCTCTAGTGCCATAGATACAATAGCAATATATTGGACACTATCGACTAAGACTGAGTGGCCCCTTCACATAGGAGTTACAGAGGCTGGACTTCCCCTTGTAGGGGCTATCAGGTCGGCTTGTGGACTTGGCCCACTGCTCATAATGAGAATAGGGAGTAGTATAAGGGTATCGCTGACCGGGAACCCTACACTTGAAATAGTAGCGGCTAAAGAAATGCTAAGATGTCTAAACATAAGAGAATTCAATGAGCCAATACTTATATCATGTCCGACTTGTGGCAGGACTGAAATTGATCTCGTTCCTATAGCTAAAGAGGTAAAAACAAGGTTAACTGAAATTAAAAAACCCATAAAAGTATCTGTTATGGGCTGTAGAGTCAATGGTATTGGTGAGGCACAGGACGCTGACTATGCGATATGCGGTGGTAAGGGTAGGGGAGCAATATTAAAGAAGGGAAAGATTGTAAGAAGTGTACCTGAAAGTGATTTAGTTGATGCCCTAATGGATGAAATTAAAAAAGAGGTGATGAGTAAGAGTGCATAAGCTTGACAATAGATATGTAAAGTTGTATAATGCTGTATGAAGATTGTAAAATATGCTGAGTATAAAAGAGACAGCTAAAACATTGAGAATTTCGGAAGCCACTGTAAGAAGGTTTATTGCTTCCGGAGAAATTAGAGCGGTAAGAGTGGGAGAGCAATGGAGAATTGCAGAGGCAGAAATTGAGAGGATAGAAAATGAAGGTACGAGAAATGAGACTATGGACAAAATAGATCAGGAAACAAGCAAAAAGAAAAGTTAGATGCCGGAAAAGCATTGGAAGTTAGAAGTGAGGCCGGCAGAAAATAATACCCATAATTTAATGGATTTATTAGCAACAGGCACATAAATGGCTAGCCACTCAGGATTTCCGAGAGAAGTATAAGATGGGAGATATAAAGGAAAAGGAGGTAATAAAGAATGAAAATACCTTTATCTAAGATTAAAGCAGATCCAGCAGTTCAAGTTAGAATGAGACTCAACGATGAAACCATTGAGAGGTACATGGAAATCTTGGATCAGCTCCCCCCTATAATCGTCTGCAATGTGGATGGCAAACTGATTTTGGTTGATGGCTTCCACAGAAGAGCTGCCGCAGAGAGACTTGGTCGTTCTGAGATTGAAGCTGAAACAAGACAAGGAACAAGAAATGATGCCCTTGAGTATGCCATAAAGGCGAATTCTATTCATGGGTTGCCCTTGGCAAGGGAAGAATATAAGGCGGCCGTCCGAACCTTACACCACCTTCATCCCAAGTGGGGACACAAGCAAATTGCAAAAGCTCTAAATCGAGGTGAGAAGTTTGTTCGCAATGTGATAAAGGTAGACAAAATGCGAGCAATGTTACGCAACACATCCTTGAGCGATAGCTATCTGCTAGAAATAGCCCGTGTTCCCAAGGAACTACAGGAAGATTTAGTCGAAGCTACAGAAAAGCGATCTTGGACCTACCTTGAAATGCAGTATGCTATTAGGGAAATTAAGAATGAGGGTACTCCACCGGAGAGAAAACAAGTCTTGCTTAAAGGAGAAGATGACCCAATCGCCGAAAAGAATGGAAAACCTGCCTTATTAGCGGAAACCGTTCAACGAAGAATGGCAGAGGGAATAGGAAAGGATAAGGTCGTGGCCTGGGCAAAAACCCAAGAGGCCCTAGGGATATTAGCCCAAATTCCAGCAAAAGAGGTGATAGATGAACTTGATGAATTCGCTTGTGAGAAGCTGATCAGGAATGCCCCTAAAAGCAGAGACTACTTGAAGGAATTGGAGAGATATGCTCGTGAAAGATTAGAACTTTGGGGAAAAATAAATAAAATAAGAGGAGATTAAAGAACCTTTTTATAAAACAAACCCTTGGCTTTAGAAACACCCTCACGGAGGCTACGCATTATCTGGGATTGTACAAAGGAGATGAGTTATGGAAAAAGAGAAGTTGACTAAGACTGTAATGTTATGGCTTGCTTCATCTGAATTTGACGAGTTATTGTGTTACTGAAGAAAATTTGCAGTAGCAGCAGCATGGTGATATAATTCCACTCACTATGCCCAGAAAGTGCCCAATATGCGGTGCAGAGGCCAAGACTAAGGCTGGCTTGGCTGGGCATTTGATGATGGCTCATGAGATAGATGGCAAGAAGGCTCACCAGGTGGCTAGGGAAGTAATGGAGAGGGAGGAAGCTAGGCAGCAGGGGGTGAGTGAATGCAAAACTTAGGGTGGAGCCGTGATGGCAGGGAAGATAGTGGGGATTTTAAGCAAGCTTTAGCTTAAAGCTCCCAAGTTTGGGAAATAGAAAAGAAAGGAGGTTGTTGAGAGGTGATTACATGTGGTGCATGGCTGGGATGTCTGGCTGTGCCATTGGCACTAGCATGGTTTCCCCTTGGCCCAGGCCCGCTTGGCATATTTGTTTTTCCCTTTATTCCCTGTAGTCCACTTGGTCAATGTGCTGGTGCTTTCTTCGGTGGTTTGACGGGGGTCGGAGCATACGGAGCATACGCTGTGTTAATAGTGTCTGACCTATTTGTCTCATGTCTTTCTTGTTGGGGGGGTTTGGTGTCAGTTCTGGGGGCAGTAACTGGCGGAGTATTTCAATGCTGTAGTGATGTAATCAATTGTTGCAGTGTTGTGTTTTAATCTTGCAACCTAGAGGTAGGTTAATCGATAAGGAAAGGGGGTGATTAAGGAGTGATAATAGCGGCGATAACTGGGGCGGTAGCATCGTGTGCAGGTCTGGAGGTGGCTTGGGGTAGTATGGAAGGAGCTCTTGGGGCAGTAATTGGTGTAATATTCCAGGCGATTGCTGACGCAATCAATATTGGTTTTGCTATATTTTGATCTTATAACCTGGAGGTAGGTTAATCGATAAGGAAAGGGGGTGATTAAGAAGTGGTAACGTTTTTTTTAGCAGCGATGGCTGGGGCGGTAGCATCGTGTGCAGGTCTTGAGGTAGCTTGGGGTAGTCTGGAGGGATGTCTGGGGGCAGGGCTTGGTGCAGCGTTCCAATTGCTTGCTGACGCAATCAATGTTGGTTTTGCTATACTTTGACCTTATGACCTATGACCTGGAGGTAGGTTGATCAATAAGGAAAGGAGGTGATTAAAGAATGGTTATAGCAGCGATAGCTGGGGCGGTAGCATCGTGTGCAGGCCTGGAGGTAGCTTGGGATAGTCTGGAGGGAGTTTGTGGGGCACTAACTGGTGTAATGCTCCAAATGGTTGCTGACGTAATCAATGTTTCTTCTACTATACTTTGATCTTATAACCCAGAGGTAGGTTAAATGGTCAGCCTGGGAAATGATGCACTGGGTTTGGTCAATGGCTTTGGCTAAAAGCTCTCTATCCTTGGATGAGGTGAGTTAAGGAATCCAGGGGTGATAGAGAGCATTTGCATCTGGTCTTTCGTGGTGATATATGCCACAGAAGTGGGTCTCTGACGCATGGAAGGACGTCCACGCTAGCCCAATCGTATACATTGAAGCAATCCAAAGCGCACGCAAGGGTGTTCAGTACCTAGCAAAGTATCTGTCAAAAGATGTGCACGATCGCTATTGGGCAAGCTACGACTGGGTCTTTAAGGGCTGGGTTGGCTGGCCAAAGCAATTCTGTAAGCAAACTGGGCACTACCCACATCAATCTGTGCTCCAGTCGTTAGCTCGTCTGGGTATCGAAAGGCGACAAGAGGTACAGCAGCAGCTCATCAAGCATGAACTCTACTTTGTGCCTTTCCACAGCTGGCATTACGAGGCAAAAGAAGAGTTGCTCGTTCCAGTAAGACTTGTTCGCAGTTAGTAGGGCAGTCTGAAACTGTGGGTTTTTTTAAGCGTGATAAGCGTTCCAGTATCTGATCTCTGTTACTGCCCGGACGATACTATTGGGGGTAGAAGGGTTTGGATCCCTCCACCTAATTTGGGTACTCTAACATCATATGCTCTACGGAATGGCGCCAAGATAGTTCCCAGAGAGCTTGTGGGGGGGGAACTAAAGGAGGGATTATATGTCTTGGCGTGCTTTTGTCTGCCATAGCTAATATTGCTCTGTCTTCATCGCACTGATCCTCTTTTTCCTATTCTGCATAGAATAGTCTTCTCGTGTCTGTGTTGCCTTCCCTTCCTCTCGTTCTCTGATGCAGTGGGAGGAAGAGGGAGATGAAAAGAGGGAGAAACCGACGTTTTTCTCTCTATTCTACCCTTCGTTGGAGATACTGTTGTATCTCCACTACCTATCCATGAGTGATGGCAAGGGGCTGATATGGCTCCTGTGGGGGGATAAAAAAAGAGTTACTCGTTCCAGCAAGACTTGTCTGTGTTAGGCGTGGACGTCGGGGTAGGTCAATAGGGTGGCACCTATAATTGGAGGGTTCCTGGGCGTGGGTATAGGCGTAAATCCTGGCATTTCAGCTCGTCCAGAGGCTCTACCAACTGTGTTAGGCGTGGACATCGGGGTAGGTTAATAGGGTGGCACCTATAATTAGAGGGTTCTTGGGCGTGGAAGTCGGTGAGAGAAGTAGGTGATAGATGAAGGCTTGCCCCCAGTGTTTCAGAAAAGATGTCGGATTTGCCAGAACTGACAAAACCGACAAAAACTTTTCTGTACCGTGGAGATTCAGTGAAGAACTGGCTGGCAAGCTATTGCAGAAAGAATCAATAGGGCTTGCTTGTTGGAGTGAAGAAGAGATAGGAGAGTTGGTCTAACGGAACGAGCTGTAAGTGTCATAATTAGTAAAAAAAAGGGGGAAATTGCCTCAAAATATCCAACTTGGTGTGGGCTAGAGAAATATCTGTAGGTGTTATTGGAGCAATCGGCGCCCTTTTGAATAGTGGTGTTCCGTACGGAACAGAAGTTTATTATTCTATGAGGGAAAAGTGGGTTGCGCAACCCACCCCTCCGATTATAAATTGCCTCGCATCCAGTGACTATCCTCCGGTAAGTTAGCGATGTTTTATAGTTCCATGTGGAACTATGTCTCCAATTTCATCGCTAATGTTTTGGATTGGCCCGCGGGCCAATCCCATATCGCTTATATATAACCAGCATTTTGAGCCTTTCTAAGTCATCTTTGCCGTCTAAAATCATTACCCACGTTGTTAACTTGTCCATATCGTTAAAAGAGCATATTTCATCGACAGATTTCTTTTTTTCATAAAACTGACCACAAATATCGGATTTTTGCATTTGCAATTTTCCGATATTTGTGGTCAGTTCTGAAGATATTCGCAATAACGTTTTTGGGTTGACCCGCGGGTCAATCCCGTATCGCTTATACATGACCGATATTCGCAGCTTAGAAGAAACGATGAAGGGATTTCTGAGCCCCACTTCCCTGCCCGAGAAACGCCTGATTTCAAAGCTTGCCCTGCAAACATACCTCGATGTTTGTGCCTGGTGGGGGCTAAATTAGTACAAAAAAGGGGGAAATTATCCCAAATTTGTTAAGTTCCCCAGCCAGCCTTCAGCCATACACCCCTTTGATGAGATGAAATACCGTGATTTACGCCCCAGAGATAGCCGACCAGGCCGTCAGTTTTACCAATTCTGGTAAATCCGACATCTTTTCTGTAACTGTTGACCGTGCTAACCCAAGCGCCCCAGCAATTTCCTCCTGCGTCCATCCCAACCTTTCGGGAGACCATATCCACAAAGAGCGAAAAGATATTCAAAACTGTGCATTTTACAACATACTGAAATTATGGTAAGATAATAACCACATAACACAATATTATGAAAATAGCTGGATATGTCAGAGTTAGCACGAAAAAACAGAGTTTGGAGATGCAAATCGAAAAGATAAAGAAATGGGCAGAAGTACATGAATATAAAGTAGAAATCTACGAAGATGTAGCGTCTGCATTGGACGATCGACCTAACTTTAACAAGATGATGGAAAGAATAGGGGACTATGATGGCATTGCCGTAGTAGCACTTGATCGGTTTGGCCGGAGCGTCCAGCAATTATCCAATTATTTTTACATGCTGGAGAAGATAGAAAAACAGTTAATAGTTCTGGATCAAAATATAGACACGACCCAAAAAGAGGGGCGATTTTTACTTAATGTGCTTTTTGCTGTAGCTGAGTTAGAAAGAGATATTATTTTTGAACGAATGGAAGCGGGGAAACAGAGAGCAAGGGAGGAGGGGGTTAAATTTGGAAGGCATAGTTTAAAATTGCCTATGAATACTATTGTTGAGCATTATAGAAGGGGGGCATCTTATAGTTGGCTGGCATCAACGTTTAATACTTCAAAAACAACTATTTACAGACGGTTAAAAGAGAGGGGGCTATTAGAAAAAAAGACAGAAGCAAGGAAGGGGAGGTGAAGGATGTTGCATCAAGACATAATGCAGAAATGTAGAAATGATATTTAGCATGGCTGATTTTTCCTCCGTCATACCTCAAGAAATAGGGAGGGCAACAAGGGTTCTGATTAAACCTTATGCTCCTTCACCAGACAGAGCTATTCGGAGGGAAATATTGGAAAGGATTATTGCCAGAATCAGGAGAGAGGGCGAAGCAGATATTCTGCTCCTGGAAAGCAGTCCAGCAGACCTTAACATGGATTACATCTATCGTGAGGCAGGTTATGACTTTCCTCAGGTATTGATGTTGGGCACCCATGACCTTAAGTCTACAGCGGTGGAAAATCCTTTGAGAACCCCCTTTGCCCTACCTACAATATGGATTCCCAACATTCTTTTGTTCTGCGACTTTCTGATCAGCGTTTCTCCATTAAGGATTGAGGAGGGGAGGGGTAGGTTCAGCATCGAGAACCTCTTGAGCCTGCTCCCCGGGGAGAGATACGCCGGGAAGAACGCAGCACACCTCTTGTGGATGGATAAGGTCATTGCTGACCTCTATTTTACTTTTCCCTTTGATTTAGGAATCGTAGATGGAGGGGAGGAGATATTTGCCGGTGAGCCCTATGAAGTGGATAGAGAAGTAGCAGAACTGTGTGGAGCCAAGGCCGACTATCTAAATCTCATCCAGCAAAAGAAAAGGCGCCGCAATAGTACCAGGAACACGGCTAACTCTCCGGCAGTGAATACTTAACAATCTCACATCTGGTTATGTCCTAGAAAATGTGATGGGAAGGAATGTGGGCGAGGCACTGGCCGCGGCCAGTGAAACTGGAGATATTAGTTCGACGTCGAAGCATGAAACATTATTTCTTCTTGCTGGTGTTGCGAAATATCAACCGTCCCCCTAGGGGGAGGGCTACTATTTGCTTGCTTTAATTCTTCATGATCTGTGCTATAATACTCAAAGATACATGGCAACGAAACGGCAACGCAATGCCTGGGAGATATAGGGGAGCAACTGGTGCGTTAATGCCTAGAGGAGGAGCGAGCAAATGGAGAGCAAACAAAGGAAAGCCCCAGAAAAGTCTTTAACGGAGAGATTTAGAGAAATGCTTTTTAGCGAAAAGCATCAGACTAACTCTGAACTAGCACAGAAAATGGGCAAGGATGGAAACGTAATTAGAGCTTTGAGGTCTCGACTAAAAAGTAAATGCGTCGAGGAAATCAAATCTCACGAAGATGTGAGTGACGAGGAAAAACAAGCTGAAATTGATAAGTTGGATAATGACTACTTTGAAGCACCTCCTAAACCCACGCTAATACCCCCAGAAGACGAGGAAGTGATCGAGGAATCGTTACGACAGACACCACGAAAGGTGAAGCCTGAGCAAGAATTTAAATCTCAGCTTGCCGATGAGGCCGTTGCGATTGAGCTGGGGAAAAAACATATAAGAGAGGAAGAGAAGGAAATTAAGGAATTAGAAGATAAAGCCAAACCTCACAAAGAATATCTGGAAAAGCTCGATAGGAAAGAAGAGCCTAGTTCTGAGGAAATAGCAGCCAAAGAGGCCTCCAGGAAGAATATAGATGGCCTAGGTGAAGTAATTGAGTTACACAAAAAAGCACTGGAAAGCTATAAGGTGAGTACTGCACAGATGGAAGAATTTTACCGCATGCAAGTATTTCACATGGCTGAGAGGGCAAAAGCCAACGTGGAAACAACAGAGGAGGCTTACGACTATCGAACTAAAACTAACCTCCTAAAATCTCAAGAGGATTACGAGAAAGCATTGAGCAGAACTAATCCCGCTGGAGAGCAACCCCCCCAGCAACAAATGAACTATTTTATGGACACATTGTTGAAAGCAAAGGGATTGTTTAATCCTTCTTCGTTGGATGACGTCAGTAAAACGATGACATTCATAGATGCAGTAGCGAAATGGACTACCGACAGAAGACCGGCTCAAGGCTCTGGTGATAGTATTATTTATCAGCCTCACAGCGTGGAAGAATACAGGGAAATTAAAAAAATCGACTACGAGGAATCCGGCAAGCATGCCAGGAACGAAATGATGAAAAGCGTCATAAACCCACTGAAGGATTTTCTCTTTCAGAAATTTGGGTCTGGCTTACAACAGACTATGCCTCAGCAACAACCTATGCCCACACAACCGCGTCAACCTGTTCGTCCTGCTCAGGAATCTCCTCATGAGTCGCCTGAGTCTCAAGCACCGCCGCCACAGATGGTATACGTCTTTCGTTCACCGGATCAACATGACGTTCCTTGTCCTCAGTGCGGTACACCAGTAGCTGTTGCCTTGGATTCAATTTCGGTTAATAGATGTAGCGGATGCGATATCCTAGTGCTGGTTGTGGAAGATATTCCAGAGAATTCTGAATATATAAAACAAATGAAATCAAATCAGTGGACTGAGGAGCTAACAGAGAAGATTAAACTGGCTGCCCAAAGGTTTAATGAGGTTACAATAATGGGGTTGACACTCAATACTCAACCTCTGGTCAACAAAAGTAAGGACGACAGTGATGATCCCTTGTTGGGAACGTTCTTCGCAATGGCAGTGAGAGAGGGTATTGAGAAGTACCTCGGTGGGGTAAGTGCAAATACGGTCAACTCACTGGTAGAAAAAAACGTCGGTGTTGATACTGTCTGGCAGATGATACCTCGTGGTTTTGAGGAATCTATGGCCACGTATGCCAATGAACACCCAAACCAGCTTAGATACGTTCTTAATCCAGTGTGGGTGGTAGAAGCCGTCCGGGAGGCTAACCCCTCTCTGGCGGAATACTTTACAGACCATCCTTCGGGAAAGTTTTGGTTAGAGGGGATCATATCAGGTATTAGAGCAAAACTAAGTGTTTGATAGTAATGCATTGTTGTGTAAGCCCAATAAGGCTGTTATCTGCAATCCTATTTAGGGCTCCGGCTAAACCACCGGAGAAACCACCGGAGATCACGCCACCTGCAATGGTACCGGTTGCGGCTGCTCCTCCTCCAATTAAGGAGGAAGGAATAATGTCGACAGCAGTAAGGGCTGCTGTGCCAGCGGCAGTGGTGGGATTGATAGGGCTGATGTTCTCACGGGCTGAGAGGTAGGAGGCATAACAAAAAAATAAGTTAATTTTTATTCTTTTAAGAAATAACAACTAATTAGTTGTTTTATTTTTTAATATTTTTTTAAATACAATACAATGTTTTTAGTTAGATTTAATATTTTTAAAAATCAAAAGCCCCTGACCAGAAGGGCTTTTGATATGATTAACCAAAGGAGGTGAACTTTGGTTGCCTCTAAATCTATACTACCACAAGAAGAGGAAAACAGCAAAACAAGAGGAGGCAAAGTTAAGAGCTAGGCTCTAGGCTGCGTCTCTCTTTAATTAAGAGGTCGGGCGTGAACATGGCTTGAATCTCTTGCCAGGGGGGGGTTAGTAGGGTAGACCTGAAACGAGAAGATTCTTAGGCGTAGAAATAGGCGTAAATCCTAGTATTTAAGCTGGTTCAGAGGCTCATCCAGCAGTGTTAGGCACAAACAAGCTGGTAGATAAATAGGGGTGGCTCTAGGATCAAAGGTTTCTTAGTCATGGGTGTAGGCGTAAATCCTAGTATTTTAGCTGGTTCAGCCCTGGGATGGTGAAAGTTACTTAAAAGATAAGATTGGTTCGGCGACAATTATCACAAATGTGGATAATAACATTTGTGATAATTTTATGAACCGTTGGTTTGTACTAACCATAGCTTACCAGCCACTTCTTCAACTGAATCTCCACGGTCTAAGAAAGTTTTTGTCAGTTTTAGCAATTCTGCTAAATCCGACATCTTTTCTGTGAAGTTTGGGATGATTTCCCCCTTTTTGTACTAATAATGTCGCTTATAGGTGATTTCGTTAGATCTATTAACTCTCCCATCTCTTCTTCACTCCAGCATCCTTAGGCACGAATAGTAAGGTAGTTTGTAGGCCAGGCTTTGAAATCGGGGCTTCCTGGCGTGGATATCGTGAGGGACTTGTTGATATTTGAAAAGTAAAAGGAGTTACTATCGTTCAACTTGGAGCAAATGTTGAATTTGATAACAAATGTTGAGTTTGACAAGTGATGATCACCAGCTTGTAATCGACAGCGCACTGGGATTTGACAATGCCCTCACATGGAAATATAATCAATATGTGAAAACTCACTTTTGCCGCCGGTTCCGTCGCCAGAAAATAGCAAGGTTCAGGGCTGAGGCTATCGCTAGATACCGTGCCGAACATCCTGATTTAACTTTGGAAGATGTAGGCGATGTATTCAGCACTTCTCGCCAGAGGGTGCACCAGATAGTCCAGGGCAAGGAAAAGGAACAGGAGGGAAAAGTGAGTAGATAGCTGCTTATAAACGCCAATAGCCCTGTTAGCTAGGGCTAGAGGTGAAAAATGGCAGCCATCAAAGGGTCAGTCTTTGATGACCAGATTCAGTTTAACACAACAAGATAAAATCGGCAAGCAAAAGAGGTACAGCTTTAAGCTGTACCTCTTTCTGTTAATACAACAAGGAGGTGAAGAAATGACCAGGTTTACTTTGAGGAAGTTTGTATCAATAGGGGTGGGCCATGGATGGTAACGCTTATTCCACTGCTGTTAAGCTACTAGCCTTGGGTTTTAGCGTCATCCCATCCGGCGGAGGAGACAAAGGAAAAGCACCACTGGTAAACTGGGAGGACTTCCAGGACGCCCTACCATCAGCACAGCAATTACCGGGCTGGCAAGACCAGTTTCAACCGCTACTGTGGGGCATAGTTACCAATGACCATATAGCTGTTATTGACGTTGATACGCCTAATAGAAGGGTAGAATTTGAAGTCGAACTAGGTAAACCACACATAGAAACGCCACGGGGCGGTGCGCACTGGTATATCGACACAGCCGGCCATCCCTTGAAAACAAAGGTGGGAATAATGCCGGGTGTTGATGTACGTGGCGTGGGGGGATTCGCAAATGTGGCAGGTAAGAACCCACTCACCGGGGGCGAATACAAGATAGTTAAACTGCCAGCACCAGATAATCTGATAGCTTGGGATAGCCTGTCGAAGTGGATACTAGAAGCCTTGGAGGACAGCAGGCCAGCCACAAAGCCGAAGCAGGGAGGAGCGATACCAGAAACGACACGCAACGACACATTGACCAGGGTGGCTGGGGCTATGCGACACCATGGGGCTGACCAGACAGCTATTGAGGCCGCACTATTAAAGATGAATACAGCACAATGCCAGCCGCCATTGGAAGACCGAGAAGTTTTAGCTATAGCTAAGAGCGTAGCCAGGTATGAACCGGAGCCAGACCAGCCGATGTATTTTGACCCGACTGATCATGGCAATGGCAATGCTGAACACTTTAGACATTTACACATTTTGGCTAGCTCTGGAGAAGTTAAGGAACAATCAGATCGCTACCTCTGCCACGATAAGAAGGGGCGACATCTTGATATGCCAAAGCTGGTTTATGATTTACTTGCCGAGTATTCTTTCAAAACATTGCGGGACACCGAGGAATGTTATGTCTATGAGGATGGGGTGTATATTTTGCTGGGTGAGGCGGTAATTAAAGAGGAGTGTGGAAGGCGGGTGCCTATAAAGTATATGAGCCAATATAATAGAAACGAGGCGATCGGGCATATCAAGTATAAAACCTATATGGATCGGGCAGAGTTTAATAGAGAAAAGCAGGTTTTGAATCTCAAAAATGGGCTCTATAACATTCTAAATGGTGAGCTAACCCCACACACACCAGAATTCCTATCCACCATAAGAATACCAGTAGAATATGACCCTAAAGCAGGTTGCCCGCGAATTAAGCAGTTCCTAGGAGAAATTTTGAAGTCCGAAGATATACCCGCCATTCAGGAATTCTTTGGCTATTGTCTTATCCCAGACTACTCAATACAAAAGGCAATTCTGCTTTTGGGCGATGGGGCAAATGGCAAAAGTACCCTGCTTAACCTACAAAAAGAATTCATTGGCAAAGATAACTGCTCCGGCGTGCCCTGGCATGCACTGGAGCAAGATAGGTTTGCCAAAGCAGCACTAGAGGGGAAGCTGGTGAATATGTTTGCCGATGTTCCCTCTCAAAGTATTAAAAGCACAAGCACCTTTAAGAAACTGACTGGTGGGGACCCCATCGGCGCTGAGAAGAAATTCAAGAGCTACTTCACCTTTATTAACTATGCCCGGTTAGTCTTCTCAGCCAACAAGCCACCAGAGGTACTTGGTGAGGATAGCTATGCTTTCTGGCGACGCTGGGTAATTATTAACTTTCCTAACGAGTTTACTGGTGAAAGAGCCGACAAACAATTATTAACAAAACTAACGGCCCAAGAGGAATTGAGTGGGTTGTTGAACCTTGCTCTTGATGGACTCAAAAGACTACTTCAGCAACAAGAATTTAGCTACACCAAATCAGTGGAAGACACAACAGAAATCTATCTCAGGGCTGCCGACCCTGTTTACGCCTTCCTAAAGGATATGTGTGAAAGCGACCCTGAGGGATGGATAAGTAAGGAAGAACTATACGAAAGTTTTAAGCAATACTGCCAAGATAACAACACTCCCATCAAGAAGCCTAATAGCTTTGCCAGAGCACTACAGAATCAAACACATATTTCGGTGAAGTCAACGCGCCCAAAAATAGGAGATAGCCAAGTTAGAGGGTGGCAGGGAATAAAGTACAACGAGGATAGTGAGAAATAGTAGGTTTGCTGGCATATCCAGGTTATCCAGGTTATCCAGGTTATCCAGGTTATTTCCTATTTTAAACTATTATTATATTATTCTCCGTGCGTTAAATAGAAAAAAACCTGGATAACCTGGATATACGCCTAAAAAACCTAGATACATTATTAAAAAAACCTGGATATGCCAATGACACAACCCCAATTTGACGCCTAACACAACAACAACAGGTTTTTAGCCCCGGCGGTTTTTTGTGCCTACTTTTCCGCCGAGCTGGTGCTATATTTTTGCCGTATTGATTGGTTAATTGATAAAATAGTCAGGGCGCCCCATGCTAGACGTTAAGAATAAGACTATAGCAAATCTATCCAATTGACGTGGTCAAGGTTTTGCTCTGTTGGTCAAGGTTCGGTCAGTGTTTTTTCACGCCTAAGTTGGGTCTTTTCACGCCTAAGTCAAGGTGGTCAAGGTTTTCTTTCACATACTTATCCCTATATATATATTTTTACTATCCACCTTAGTATATGGGAGAAAACCTTGACCACGTTGACCGACGCCTAAAAAAACCCTGACCAACCCGGCCAAATCTTGACCAAACCCTGACCAAGTCCACCGCCGGCGGCACATTGTTTCACAAATTCTGAGAGATGACGAGCCTTGTGCACCCATTTCTCAAGCGAATGAGGAGACACACCAGGCGCTTGGTTTAGCGCAGTCAACAGTTACAGGAAAAATATCAGTTTTACCAGAATTGGTAAAACTGATAAAAACCTTCCTAGACCGTGGTGATTCGGTTGAAGAAATAGCAAGCAAGCTAAATCTTGATGTCCAGTTAGCTTGGTCTATAGCTTTGGAAGGGCTTGATGACCAGCAAAGACTGGAAATGTTAAATGAGAAGATTAAGGGGCTTAGTTGTAAACCCCGACCCTATGATGTCTGGAACTTTTCGGATTGCCACAAACTGATGGGATATCAATATGAGGGGAATATCCCCGGACAACTGATTCTTCAATTGCTATACTTCTACACCAAACAGGGAGATCTTATCGTGGACCCTATGGCTGGTTCAGGGACAGTTATTGATGCCTGCCTTCTGATGAACAGGCAGTGCCTAGCTTATGATAACAACCCATTGTCAAGCGACAAGCGTATAGACATCCGCAAAGCCGACGCTATTGAAGCTATTAAGAATTTGAAGCATAAAGCAAGTCTAATCTTTCTCGATCCTCCATATTTCAAGAAGAAGGAAAAGGAACACGGGCCAACATCCATTTCAAGCCTGACAAAACCCGAATACCTTGACTACTTTACCAGCTTATCCAAGGAGTGCATTAAGAGGATTACACCGGATGGACGAGTGGGGCTGTTAATGCCTGATTATACTGAAGACGACCCGTCAGAGTCGATTTTTATTCACCTTTACATCAGTCGGTTTGAGCAACAGGGTTTCACGGTCGAGAGAATAATCCAATGCCCGTTGCCTCCTGAGCAGCTGCGTGCCGACTCTTACCTTAAATTCACCAAAAGCCGTAAGTTAGGCTGGCTAGCAAGATATTTGGTGGTGTTTTGTCCATATCGTTAAAGGAACATATTTCGTCAACCGACTTCTTTTTTTGATAGAACTGCTGACAAATGCTAAAAATATTCTCATCCATATTTTTAGCATTTTTTTCAATAGCCTGCCGTCCCAACCCAAATAGTTCGCCCACCTTTTCTTGCGTCCATCCCAACTTTACGAGACCCCATATCTTCAAATCTCTTGGGTGTCTTCTCTTCCTCAGAACATCACTAATTTTTCCCTCCGAAGTTTCAAGCTTACTTATGGTAGAATGAAGGGTTCAAAAAGAGGCTTGGATGAGCTAAAATACCGTGGTTCAGCACCCACTTCCCTGCCTAAGAAACGCCTGATTTCAAAGCTTGCCCTGCAAACATACCTTGATGTTTGTGCCTGGTGGGGTCTAAATTAGTGCACAAAAGGGGGAAATCACCCCAAACTTCACAGAAAAGTTGCAAGTTTTGTCAGTTCTGGCAAAACTTGCAAAAACTTTCTTAGATCGTGGTGATTTGGTTTGAAGAAGTGGCTGGCAAGCTATTGCAGAAAGAATACAAGTTTTGTCAGTTTTGGCAAAACTTGTAAAAACTTTCTTAGACCGTGGTGATCGGGTAGTTCACATAGGCTATTACGGAAAAGATGTCGGATTTGGCAGAATTGCCAAAACTGACAAAAACCTTCCTAGACCGTGGTGATTCGGTTGAAGAAATGGCAGGCAAGCTAAATCTTGACGTTCAGCTAGCTTGGGCGTTAGCTTTAGAAGGCCTTGATGTTAAAGTGGCAGCTGCTGCCCTAGTGATAAACCTACCCGCAACACTCCCCCAGTTGCTTTCCCCTTGACTATAAAGTAAAAACCTTATATAATGTGAATACAGTAAATAATCTATATGAGGTAAATACTGTAAATGGGGCGAGTAATAGTAGTAGCCAACCAGAAGGGTGGGGTAGGAAAGACGACCATGACCATCAACCTCGGCGCCGCCCTGGCTGAAAGGAAAAAAAAGGTGCTGGTGGTTGACCTTGACCCCCAGGGGCACCTTACCGAGGGATGTGGCCTGGCAGCAAGATACACCAATTCGGGAAATAACCTGTCCGATTTTCTCACCGGCAGGGTAAAAGAGGGGCTTTCCTCCATTATCTTCCCCGCCGAGAACCTTGAGGTTATACCCTCGCACATAGCCCTGTTCGCCGCCGAGCAGGAACTCGTTCTGCAGAGAGCAGGAGAAAAAAGGCTGAAGAGGGTGCTGGGACCGGTGATATCAGGCTATGACTTCGTCCTGATAGACTGCCCTCCCTCCCTGGGTCAGCTCACCGATAACGCCCTGGTGGCCGCCGAGAGAGTGTTGGTACCTATCCAGGCTGAGGACACCTCGGTCCGCGCCCTAGAGATGCTGTTCGATGAACTGACAACCCTCGGAGAGGTAGTGGAGATCCACGTTGAAATTGTAGCT
>Ga0209633_10002753_pt1 | contig 16726 bp, 14 predicted proteins | sample Cruoilmetagenom1_FD_187290 | JGI IMG/M metagenome (GOLD analysis project Ga0209633, IMG submission 187290) | Oil polluted marine microbial communities from Coal Oil Point, Santa Barbara, California, USA - Sample 1 (SPAdes) (version 2) | ecosystem: Environmental > Aquatic > Marine > Oil seeps ... | reverse complement strand
GTTTAGATTTGGAATTTCCACCAGATATTAAACCTATTTTAGGTAGTGAATTTTATGTTTGCGAAGACCATACCGACAAAAAAAACAAAGACAATGGTTATCGCATCGTTTTACTAGCTAAAAACAAAAAAGGCTATCATAATCTGGCTAAAATGTCCTCTATTTCACATACGGATGGTTCTTATTACGTACCACGAATTGACAAGGGAATCATTGAAAAGTATAAAGATAATCTCATTGTCTTAAGTGGAAATTTACATGGTGAAATCGCCAGTAAAATATTAAATATCGGTGAAAAACAAGCTGAAGAAGCTTTAATTTGGTGGAAAGAAACTTTTGGAGAGGACTTTTATTTAGAAGTCATGCGACACGATTTAGATAGTGAAAATCATGTCAATGAAGTGATTCAACATTTCTCAGAAAAGCATCAAGTAAAGACTGTGGCAACCAACAATACTTTCTTTATCAATCAAGAAGATGCTGAAGCACAAGATATTTTACTCTGTGTAAAAGAAGGCGAAAGACAATCTACACCAAAAGGTCGTGGTAGAGGCTATCGACGCGGCCTCGAGAATGATTCCTATTATTTCAAGTCATCTGATGAGATGAAAATTCTATTTGCTGATTGGCCTGAAAGCATTCTAAACACACAAGAAATTGTTGATAAAACTGAGATTTATTCTTTAAAACACGATGTTTTACTTCCTAATTTTGTAATTCCTAAAGAGTTTGTTGATCCCAAAGACGAAATCGATAAAGGGGTTCGTGGAGAAAATGCCTATTTAAAACACCTAACTTTTGAAGGTGCCAAAAAACGTTGGGGAGCAATAACACCTGAAATTAAGGAGCGACTAGATTTTGAGCTAGATACCATCGATGAATCAGGATATCCTGGTTATTTTCTTATCGTATGGGATTTAATAGCAGAAGCACGAAATATGGGTGTATCTGTTGGACCTGGTCGAGGTTCTGCAGCAGGTTCAGCCGTTGCTTATTGTCTGTGGATTACGAATATTGACCCCATAAAATATGATTTGCTTTTTGAGCGATTTTTAAATCCTGATCGGATCTCGATGCCTGATATTGATATTGATTTTGATGATGATGGTCGACAAAAGGTAATCGATTATGTAACCAATAAATATGGTCAAAAAAATGTGGCGCAAATTATTACTTATGGAACACTAGGAGCCAAATCATCTATTCGTGATACAGGTCGCGTAATGGAATTAGCGCTGCATGAAACGGATAGAATAGCCAAATTGTTACCATTGGTTAAATTGGATACCATATTCAACGAAACAGAAAAAAACAAACAAAAAATAAAAGAATTACGTAGTGAAGATCAACTCAACGTAAACGAAATAAAAAATATAGCCGAAGGTGAAGATCTAGAAGCAATCACCATTCAACAGGCACAAAAAATTGAAGGTTCTGTTCGTAATACGGGAGTTCATGCTTGTGGCTTTATCATCACTCCCGAGGAAATCACCAACTTGATACCCATTGCAACGGCAAAAGACACCGATATGTATGTCACCCAATTTGACAACTCGGTAGTTGAAAGTGCTGGTTTGCTTAAAATGGATTTCTTAGGTTTAAAAACCTTGACACTCATCAAAGATACCGTAGAAATCGTCAAAGCCATACATGGAAAAACCTTAGATCCCGATGCATTTCCATTAGATGATAAAAAAACCTATCAACTTTTCGAAAAAGGAGAAACCATTGGTATTTTTCAATTTGAATCAGTAGGCATGCGCAAGAGTTTAAAAGATTTGAAACCCTCTGAGTTTGCTGATCTTATTGCTATGGTTGCTTTGTATCGTCCTGGCCCGATGGATTACATTCCGCTTTATGTAGAGCGCAAACATGGTGTTTCTGAAATTGAATATGATCTACCCATAATGGAGAATATTCTCAAAGAAACCTATGGTGTTACGGTCTATCAAGAACAAGTAATGCGACTCTCTCAAATTTTGGCTGATTTCTCAAGAGGTGACGCCGATGTTTTGCGTAAAGCAATGGGTAAAAAACAAATTGCCACACTTAACAAAATGAGGCCTCGTTTTATAAAAAATGGGCATAAAAATGGTCATCCAAAAGATGTACTAGAAAAAATATGGAAAGATTGGGAAAAATTTGCCTCCTATGCTTTTAACAAATCGCATGCTACATGTTATGCCTTTATTGCCTATCAAACAGCTTACTTAAAAGCACATTATCCTGCTGAATTTATGGCAGCTGTTCTATCTAATAATATGAGTGACATTAAAAAAGTTACTTTTTATATGGATGAATGCCGCCATAGCGGATTACCCGTTTTAGGTCCAGATGTCAATGAATCTTGGTACAAATTTGCTGTAAATCAAGAAGGTGCTATCCGTTTTGGAATGGGCGGCATAAAAGGCGTTGGCGAAGGAGCCGTTCAGTCTATTATTTCTGAAAGAAAGGAAAATGGCCCATTTAAATCGATTTTTGATTTAGCAAAACGAATTGATTTACGCGCTGCAAACAAACGAGTTTTTGAAGGTCTAGCTTTAGCTGGTGGTTTTGATTCTTTTACCGATGCACATCGAGCCCAATATTTTATAACCGATGAGAAAGGAAGTAATTTTCTAGAAAAAGCCATAAAATATGGAAACCGTTTTCAAGAAGATGCCAACTCTTCGCAAATGTCACTGTTTGGTGGTGAAGACACGGCAACTGAATTACCTGAACCCGTAATACCACTTACCGAAGAATGGACTATCATGGAAAAATTATCTAAAGAAAAAGAAGTTGTCGGTATTTATATTTCTGGACATCCGCTAGATGATTATAAAAACGAATTAAAATATTATTGCAATGCTCAATTAGATATGCTGCAAAACCAAAAAGAGTTAATTGATAGAGATCTTAATTTTGGTGGTATTGTAACAAGCGTTACGCATCGCGTTTCTAAAAATGGAAAAGGTTGGGGTTTGTTTATTGTTGAAGATTATTCTGATTCACATGAGTTTAGAATATTTGGAGAAGATTATTTGCGTTTTAAGCATTTTTTAGTGCCTAGTGCTTTCTTATTTATGAAAATAAAAATAATTAAAGGTTGGAAAGAAGGTGAAACGCGTATGCGATACCAAGCATTCCAAATGCTTCAAGACGTTTTAGAAAATCAATCAAATAAAATCACACTCCAATTTGATATCAAAGAAGTCACACAAGATTTAATAGAAGAACTAGCAGCGCTTATCAAAACTCATAAAGGAAAAAAAGAACTCAGTTTTGTGATTTATGACATAAAAGAACAGTTAAAATTACTCATGCCTAGTAGAAAATTTAAAATAGCGATTAGCAATGATCTATTAATCGAATTGAAAGAAAAAGGATGGCATTTTATCTTAAAATAAAGAATTTCTCTTTGTATGTTTTGATTTTTCTTGTATGGAGCACTTCTGTACATGCTCAAGAAGAAAACACGTATTGGCAAGTCGAATATGGCTTAGGAAACATCATCAAACACAAAGAAATAGTTGGTCATCTCGTTACAGCTCACCCAGAATATTTTAATATAAGTTGGCACAAAAATGCAGCAGTAAACAAACATTGGCAAGAACGTTATAACTTTTTAGATTGGGGTATTGCTTTGAACTATCAAAAATTCAACAATACAACTTTAGGTAATGTCATTGCTTTACAATACCAAACGACCTTTTACCTTTTAAATCGTAACACAAAAAATCAACTCAACTTTAGTGTTGCTACGGGATTGGGTTATGCAACAAATCCGCTTAGCTTAGAAAACAACAACCAAAATGTAGCTATGAGTTCAAAAATTCAGCTAGCTGAAACACTTAGGTTAAATTACCATAGACCTTACTTGATAGATCATATTGGTTTTCATGCAGGCTTGGCTGCTAGCCACTTTTCAAACGCCAGCTACAAAAGTCCGAATTTTGGAATTAACTCGCTTTTAGTAACTGCGGGTTTATCCTACAATTTATCAAATTCACCTAGCCTATATCCTGAAAGAAAAAAACCTAAAAAGCTTGAAAAACAATCTTATCATCTTTCTCTCAGCATTTTTAGTGGATTACACGAAGTAAAAACTGGATTAGGAACAAAACCTATTTTAGGCATTAGCAGTTCACTACAGAAAAGAATTAATTATAAAAGTAATTTACAGTTTGGTATCGATTATTTTAATTCACAAGCAGTTAAAGATTTTTCAAATTTTAGATATCACACACAAATCGAATATCCTGACAGAAAATTGTTAGATCATCAACAAGTAGGAATTTTCACAGGACACGAATTATTTTTTAATAAAATTTCATTTGAAACACTTCTGGGTTATTATATTTATAACCCACTAAAATTTAACCCTTCTGTTTATCAGAAAATAGCGATAAAACATCATTTAAACAACAAGAAAACAGCTATAAGTGCTAATTTAAAAGTTTATAAAACTACAGCAGAGTATCTAACCATAGGTTTCCATTACCAAATACATTAATAAGGTCAAAATGCGAATATTTATTCTTACACTTCTTTTACTTATCACTCAAAATTCTTGCAAACAAGATTGTATAGAACCCATGGGTTCGATTATTCAACAAGAAGTAGATATGCCCTTTTTTGACAAAATTATTGTGAATACAGGTGTTGAATTGGTCATTAAACAAAGTGCTGAACGAAAAATTGTAATCGAAACAGGAGAAAACAGGTTTGACAATGTGCACTATCATGTTCTGGACGAAGTCTTAGAACTTCAGGCAGACGACTCCTGTATTTTTAGTGCTAATTTAGATCCTGTAAAAATTTATGTAAATAGCCCAACATTGACTTCTATTCGAAATTCGAGTGAGTACACCATCAAATCTGATGGAGTACTAACCTACTCCAATTTAACATTACTCGTCGAAGATGATGAAAATGAATACTTAAATATTGGGAATTTTAATATTCAATTAAATAATAGTTCTACTAAAGTTATTTCTAATGGAATATCTAACATATATCTTTCTGGCAGTACAGAAAACTTAGAAGTACTTTATTATAATGGGATTGGTCGATTTGAAGGTGAGAATTTAGAGGCACAACAGGTTCATGTTTTTCATCGTGCCGAAAACAGTATAAAGATAAATCCACAAGAACGTTTAACGGGTGATATTTTTTCGATTGGAAATATAATATCGTATAACCATCCACCTATAGTTGAAGTAACCGAACATTACGAAGGTCGGTTGATATTTGAATAATTAATCTTTGGTTAGCTCTTTAAACAATTGCTCTAAATTTTGATTCTTACGATTCAAATTTAATATCTTAAGGCCATTATCATGAGCAAAATCAAAAACTTGACTCCTGCGATCCTCTTTCACATTAAACGATAGTTCCCAGATTGTATCGTGTACATTATTGGCACTTTGTAGATTGGGCAGGTTTTCTATAAACTGTTTTTCAATCCGCATATCAAACTCTACCTCAATCAATTGATTTTGTGCATCTTGTAGTTCTATAATTTTTTTGTCTGCAACAACTTTTCCCTTGTGAATGATAATAACTCGATCACACACAGCTTCTACTTCTTGCATGATATGCGTAGAAAAAAGTACCGTTTTATCACGACCCGCTTTCTTGATTAAAGCACGAATATCAACCAATTGATTGGGATCTAGACCTGTTGTAGGTTCGTCTAAAATCAAAACATCTGGCTCATGCAACAAAGCCGCAGCTAGACCAACGCGTTGTCGATAACCTTTTGAGAGTTGTTGTATTTTCTTGCCAGCATTTGAAGTTAATCCAACTTCTTGTAAAACAGTTTCAATTCTATTTTTAGATACGCTGTAAATTTCAGCATTAAAAGCAAGATATTCTTTGACATACATGTCTACATATAACGGATTATGCTCAGGTAAATAGCCAATACTTTTTTTAGTTTCTATGGGAGAATGAGCAACACCAAAATCATTAATGAGTACTTCACCTTCGTAATCCTTGAGGTAGCCTGTTAAAATTTTCATCACGGTAGATTTTCCCGCACCATTTGGCCCTAAAAAACCAACAATTTCTCCTTTTTGAATAGAAAAACTAATACCATCAACGGCTTTTTGGGTAGTATACGATTTTGATAGATTGGATACTTGAATAGACATAAAGGCAAAAGTAGGTAAATCTGTAACAAATATACAATCAAACCGTCGAATACATGAATATCAAAAAAATGTTTCACTAAAATTAAAATTCTATGAGTTTTTGGCGCGTACTTTTAGCCATATTATTTCCACCATTAGCCATAATTGATAAAGGCTGTGGTTCTGTAATCATTACATTTCTATTAACCTTAGCAGGATGGGTTCCTGGTGTGATTGCAGCACTGGTTATCTTAAACAATCCTGATTAAGAACTATTTTAATCACATACATAACCTAAAGATTGTCTATCTTTGTTTTATAACAAATTATAAATTTAACATGAAAAATATTCGATTCTTTTTTATTGCTATTTTGGCACTAGCGCTAGGCTCTTGTCAGTTTACAGAAGAAATTACCATTCAAAAAAATGGAAGTGGCACCTATAAGTTAAATGTCGATATGGGCGGCATGATGACTGGCATGAGTGGCATGAGTAAAAATGACTCCATTAAAAAAGATCCTGAAAAGTTAGATTCTATTATATATGTAAAAGATATTTTAGAAGCCAATAAAGATAGTATTGCACAACTTTCTGAGTCAGACAGAGCCATGATTAATGCCACAAAAGACATGAAAATGCGCATAAGAGTTGATGAAGAAAAAGGAATGATGCTCATGGATTTTATGCTCGACTTCAAAAATATCTCTGAGATTGATGATATTAAACAAAAACTAGAAAAAGCAAATCAACTACAAGAGAATAAAGGCAAAGAAGAGCTTGAGATCGAAAATCACGAGATTCATTATTCCTATAATAAAAAGATGTTCAAGCGAAGTGTCCTTATGAAAGAATTAAGTGATGAAGAACAGGCAAAATTTGATGCAGCTCAAAAACAGAGTTCTATGTTTCTTTCTGGAAGCAACTATAAACTGATCTATAATTTTCCAAAAAAAATAAAAAAGGTAAGTTATAAAGATGCCCAGTTTTCTGACAATCGCAAATCACTAATTATTGAAATCGAGATGGATAGTCTTACAAAAAATCCTCAGTTACTCGATTTTGAAGTTACTTTTTAATGCATGCATCACAAAATACAATTTAAAGACCTTGGGAATCTTGCTTATGAGGATGCACTCAATGTGCAACTCTCACATTTTGAAAAGATTAAAAATATCAAAATTCAAAATAGAAAGCAAAATACAAAGTTATTCACTCCAAATTATTTCTTTTTTGTAGAACATCCTCATGTATATACCATGGGAAAAAATGGAAATCTGTCAAATATTTTATTCAATCAAAAACAGCTTGAGAATAAGAAGATTGCCTTCTACAATACGAATCGTGGTGGTGATAGCACCTATCACGGGCCAGGGCAAGTTGTAGGCTATCCCATCCTAGATTTAGATAATTTTTTCACAGATATTCATGCATATATGAGAAAGTTAGAAGAAGTAATCATATTAACAATTGCTAATTATGGGCTTGTAGGAGAAAGAAGTGATGGAGAAACGGGCGTTTGGTTAGATGTAAACACAAGTAAAGCGAGAAAAATTTGTGCTATGGGCGTTCATACTTCTCGTTGGGTTACCATGCATGGTTTTGCCCTAAATGTCAATACCAAACTAAACTACTTTGAAGGAATTATACCTTGTGGAATCACTAACAAAGGAGTCACCTCACTAGCCAAAGAATTAGGTAAAGAGATAGATGAGAATTTGGTTAAAAAAAAGATCCTCAAACACTTTTCTGAGATATTTGAATCAGAATTTATTGATTATAATAATCTGTAATTGTATTTCATCTTAAGACTTTTTTACAAGTCTTTTTCCTATTTTTGTCAAAAGCACAACACGTGAATCATTATTTCTCATCATCTTTTAAACTAGGAATCTTAGGAGGCGGACAATTAGGTAGAATGCTTATATCCGAAACTCAAAAATGGGATATCTACACATCCGTTTTAGATCCAGCCAAAGAAGCTCCTTGTGCTGAAATCGCCAACGAGTTTACGCAAGGTGATTTTAATGATTTTGAAACAGTCTATAATTTTGGAAAAAAGCTAGCTATTCTTACTGTCGAAATCGAACACGTAAATATTGAGGCACTTTATCAGCTTAAAAATGAAGGTGTAAAAATATATCCACAACCCGAAGTTTTAGAAATCATTCAACACAAAGGCCTACAAAAAGATTTTTATAAAAAAAATGCAATTCCAACTGCTACTTATGAACGTTACGATTCGTTAAAACAACTTAAAAAAACAAATTTTGATTTTCCAGTAATTTGGAAGTCAGCACAATTTGGTTATGATGGAATGGGCGTTAAAGTGCTAAAGAATGCAAATGATGTAGCAAATTTACCAGATGTACCTTGTATCATTGAAGAGTATATTCAGATTCATAAAGAATTTGCCGTTATCGTTGCAAGAAATAAATCTGGTGAAGTCAAGACCTATCCAGCTGTAGAGATGGAATTTCACCCGGATGCCAATCAAGTGGAATATGTTATTTGCCCTGCAAATATTTCAGATAAATTAGCAAAAGAGATCCAAGAAATTGCGCTTCAAGTGTCTGAAGCCTTTCAGCATATTGGCTTATTAGCTATTGAGTTTTTGATGGATGATAAAGGGACTGTGCTTGTCAATGAAGTTGCACCAAGGCCTCATAATAGTGGACATTATAGTATTGAAGGATCATATACCAATCAATTTGAACAGCATTTACGTGCTATTCTAAACTTACCATTAGGTGAACCCACTAGTTTAGCACCAGCAATTATGGTAAATTTGGTCGGTGAAGAAGGTTATTTAGGTGACGTAATCTATCAAAATATGGATCGCATTTTAGCATGGGATGGTGTAACGCCACATATTTATGGTAAGAAAATGACAAGAGCTTTCCGTAAAATGGGACACGTAACTATCGTCAACAAAGACAGCCAAAAAGCCTATGAAATAGCACAAAAAGTAAAAAATACCATACGTGTTATAGGCAAACAACAAATCTCTTGTGATTAAATCATTCTTAAATTATGATAACTAGAAAAAAACTCATCCGAAAATCTCATAGATACTTGGGGTTATTCTTAGGTATACAGTTTTTATTTTGGACTGTAAGCGGTCTATATTTTAGCTGGACTAATATAGATGAAATCCATGGAGATCATTTTAAAAAACAAGATATCCAAAATGAATACCACAAAAACCTTATTCATCTCGATTCGCTCAAAATAAAAGAAGGTATTTCTCAAATTGAACTAAGAAATATTGATAAAAAGCCCTTTTATTGGATTAATAATAAGTACTTAATCAATGCATATAACGCTAAACTAAAAAATGGAGTTAACAAAGAGGAAGCAATAAAAATTGCACAAAAACACTTATCCAAGAATCTAGTAATAGAAAGTATTGAATTATTAACTGAAACGGATAAGCACAATGAATACAGATCAAAACAGCTTCCTGCTTATAAAATAGCTTATATTCATAAAGATAGAATAACTGTATATATATCTAAAGATGACGGGAAATTTCAAAAATTAAGACATCGTAGCTGGAGATGGTTTGATTTTTTATGGATGACTCATACCATGGACTATGATACTCGCGATAATTTTAACACCACAATTTTAAGAGTTTTTTCATTATTAGGCTTAATTACAGTTTTAAGTGGTTTCCTTTTATGGATAAGCTCTTCTAAAAGACTTAAAAAAAACTAAAAACAGTATTATCTCTCAAAGAGATAGTAATAAAAAGACAAACAAATGAAAGTAGCCATCATTATGGGTAGTGACTCAGACTTACCAATTATGCAAGAAGCCATAGACATTCTTACGGGTTTTGATATAGAAACCGAAGTAGATATCGTCTCTGCACATCGCACGCCCGATAAATTATATGAATTCGCTAAAAATGCACAGACTCGTGGTATCCACGTGATCATTGCTGGAGCAGGTGGTGCAGCACATCTACCAGGAATGGTGGCAAGTTTAACATCGTTACCGGTTATTGGCGTACCCATAAAATCTAGAAATTCCATCAATGGATGGGATTCCGTCTTGTCTATTCTACAAATGCCAACAGGTGTTCCCGTAGCTACTGTTGCACTTGATGGCGCAGCCAATGCAGGAATTTTAGCAGCTCAAATTATTGGTGTTTCTGATTCTTGTGTGTTAGATAAGGTTCAGTTTTATAAAACCGCTCTTAAAATTAAGGTGGAGAAAGCTAGTGATGCTTTAAAAAAATAGACTTTATTAATTATCTCTTATTACATGAATGACACCTGTAATGGTATGTGAATCACCATAAAAACCTTCATAACTTCCACTAAAATTAACATCTATATATTCTCCAACATTTCCTAATGAGGTTAGGTTGTATATTATATTGTTATTTGTGTTAGATATGTCAGGACATTCAGAAAAAATAAAACCCCTTTCATCAAGTATATTTACAGCAGAATAATCGAAAAAATCATAGGTGCCAACATAAGGTGCATCATTAATATATGCTTTCAAATAAAAACAATTAGTTCCACCTCCAAAAATAGATATTTTCGGTCCATTTGTTAGGTAATTTGTTGCTAAGAAATCAGCTGAAAAATTATCAAATATAAATACTTCCTCAGTAGCACCATCATCAATTGAATATTGTATAAATTCTGTAATGGTATTACAAGATGTTAAGTTACCTAAATCTGTTAAAGGTGTTGAAAATGTATAATTAATAACACCTATTGTTTGTAAGTTATCATAATCAAAGGCCTGTATAGTAAAGGATGTTTCATCAACACAACGTAAAAGACTAATCTCAAATATTCCATTTTCTACTATATCAATAAATGTTTGGTTGCCATAGGTTAATTGTACATATCCGTTGGTTATAGCATCTCCATTACAATTAGAAAAATTTCCTATTACAGTTTCAGAAATAATATCATTGTTATTAGGGATGACAATATCTATTTCTGAATCTATGGCAAATGGGCCAATATTTAGAGTGAAAATTATATTTGATCCACAAATATCATACTTATAAGCATTTAGAACAAGTGTTTCGTTAGAGGGAATTAGCCCACAGACTTGTCCATCCTCATTACTATATCCGTAAGAAGTAGGATATGGATAATTAGTATTTGAATGTGTTAAGGTAATCAGCTGATTAGTGATAGCATTTCCATTTTCATCAGTTACATTTATACATAAATTAACTGCAGGAAAATTAGCATCAGTATTCCAAAAAGAAAAATGAGAAACACTACCAATGTATGTGTTGCCTACAAGTGTTGCTTGTCCTTCTTCTTTCCAATAACCTGCTTCCTCATCAAAATACCAAAGAGGAATTGTACTGGGTGCCGAAGGGATTAATGAGGCATCTAATGGAATACTGATTTCTGCTGTGGAATTTGTAGCAATATTTAGTTTTTCACCGTTACTACCACGAAGTTCTACAGCTAACATTCCATAAGATTCTAATATATTTTCTTCAAAAGAAGTATCTTCTGCATAAAGCATACCAGGCATTTGAAATTGCATAGTACTATCAGACGGATCAAGGTGATGCATAATAACACTAACTGCACCAGAGTAAGCTGTTTCATTTTCATCTACATAAGCACCATTTAAAGTTACAGAAGCGCCATTAGTAAGCATAACGGTTTCTGATGAACTACTCATAACAGTTCCAACAATCGTATCCTCTAATAACATGATGGTTACTTTATTTGTTCCATTGACTGGAATAAGAGCTCTAGAACCTTGAATATATCCAGGTTTGTTAGCTTTTACAAAGGCAAATCTTTCATATACAATAGCATCCTTTATAATAAAAACACCATTAGTATCCGTTATTGCAACACTATTTCCAATTGTAATTGCAACACTACTTATCGGATTCATGTTTTTATCAATAATTTTTCCTAAAAAATCTCCAGCTATCTCATTGCCAAAATTTTCAGTAAAATGGCTTTCTGTTGGAGTTGTTGTTTGTAAACCTCCTGTGTCTATACCGTTTTCTTGACATGATAATAATATAAGTAAAAATGTAAATGGGATAATAATCTTGATATATTTCATTTTGTGGTATTTTCCTCAAAGATAATTTTTTTTTAATAACTATCAGAAAATAACTTTTGCTCAAGATTACTTGTTTGTTTAGGCATTTTGTAATTCTAATACTATAGTAATTTATTATAAAATAGAACTACCCACAAAAATGCTATTTTTGCAAAGAATAATTTTATTTAGAAAGCATGAATTCCAATCCGTTATTACAAAAGTTTAAAGCTCCATTTTCCACAGCTCCTTTTAGTAAAATAAAACCAGCCCATTTTAAACCAGCGATACAAAAAGCCATTCAATTAGCTCAAGCCGAAATAAAAGCTATTGTCGATAACGAATCCCCTCCAACATTCAAAAACACTATAGAGGCATTAGAATTTTCAGGTCAAAAACTAGATCGCATTAGCAGTATTTTTTTTAATTTAAATTCGGCTGAAACCAGTGAGGAAATACAAAAAATTGCACAAGAAGTTTCACCACTTTTAACAGAATTCAGCAATGACATTACCTTAGATGAGAATTTATTTAAAAGAATAAAAGAAGTCTATCATGCAAAAGACACATTAAACCTAACGACAGAGCAACAAACACTTTTAGATAAAAAATACAAGAGTTTTAGTAGAAACGGTGCCAATTTAAATGATAAAGATAAAACGACATTACGCAAAATTGACAAACAACTAGCGACACTTAAATTACAGTTTAGTGAAAATGTGTTGGCGGAAACACAAGCTTTTGAGCTACACATAACTGATAAGGAAGATCTCAAAGGCTTACCTAATGGTGCTAAAGAAACAGCCAAACAAACCGCTAAACAAAAGGGCAAAGAAGGCTGGTTATTTACATTGGACTTCCCTAGTTATCATGCAATTATGACGTATTGTGACAAGCGTTCTTTACGAGAGAAAATGGCAAAAGCTTATGGCAAACGAAGTTTTCAAAAAAATGATAAAAACAACGAACAAAATATTTTAGACATAACCCGTTTGCGTTATGAACGTGCGCATCTATTGGGTTACCAGACCCATGCACATTTTGTTTTGGAAGAACGAATGGCTAAAAGTCCAAAAGAAGTTCGACGTTTTTTAGATGATTTATTGGTAAAAGCACAACCTGCGGCAACAAACGAATTCAAAAAGCTACAAGATTTTGCCAAACAAGATGGTATTGACGAGCTACAAATTTGGGATGGCGCTTATTATGCTGAAAGACTAAAAAAACAACAATTCAATTTAAATGATGAATTGTTAAAACCCTATTTTCAACTAGAAAAAGTAACACAAGGTGCTTTTAATATTGCCCAAAAATTATTTGACTTACATTTTGAAAAAATCGACTCAATAGATACGTATCATAAGGATGTTGAAACTTATAAAGTTACAGATGCAGACGGAAATTTTATTTCCATTTTTTACACAGATTTTTTTCCTCGTAAAGGTAAACGTAATGGCGCTTGGATGACTTCTTATAAAAACCAATGGATACAAGATGGCAGCAATTCTAGACCTCATATTTCTATCGTTTGTAATTTTACGAAACCGACCAAAACAAAACCTTCTTTATTAACCTTTAGAGAAGTAACCACCTTATTTCATGAGTTTGGACATGCGCTTCACGGAATGTTAGCAAATACCAATTATCCAAGTTTATCTGGCACAAGTGTTTATTGGGATTTTGTTGAATTACCAAGTCAGGTTTTAGAGAATTGGGCCTATGAAAAAGAAGCTTTGGCATTGTTTGCCAAACACTATCAAACAGATGAACTTATTCCCATTGATTTTGTAACGAAAATTAAAGAATCTGCTAATTTTATGGAAGGAATGGCAACTTTACGTCAGTTGAGTTTTGGCTTATTAGATTTGGCTTGGCATGCTACCAATCCGATAGGAATTAAAAGTATAAAAGACTACGAAAAGAAAGCTTTTTCTACGACTCTACTCTATCCTGATGTAACAAGTAGTTGTATGAGTACTGCTTTTTCACATATATTTCCTGGAGGCTATTCATCAGGTTATTATAGTTATAAATGGGCAGAAGTTTTAGATGCTGATGCTTTTGAATTTTTTAAAGAAAATGGCATTTTTGACAAAAAAACTGCCAACAAATTTAAAGAGCATATTTTATCGCAAGGTGGCACTCAAAACCCGTCTATATTGTATAAGAATTTTAGAGGTCGAGAACCTAAGAATGAAGCGCTATTAAAACGTGCAGGATTAAAAGTTTAACTCAAATAGTATTCTAAAATACCTAACGCATACTTGCCAGCCACTGCATTGGCAAATTTCGGAAAATCAATATGCGAATTGTCATTGGCTTTGTCAGATATAATTCTCATGATCTGGAAAGGGATATCATATTCATAACAAACCTGTGCTACGGCAGCACCTTCCATTTCCACACAGAGTGCTTTAGGAACTAATTGTGTGATTTCTTTGATTTTGTCTTTCGAATTCACAAAATGATCGCCACTCACTATGAGTCCATGATACTGTTTAGGTGACACAATCCTATATTCTTGTTGAACTTGTTTTGTAAATTGATTGGAATAGTTATCTAGAAATAAAGTTGTAGCATCTTTAAGTCTAGTGACATCAGAAGTTTCAAATGAAGTCACCTCTAAAAGTGGAATTTCCATGGCAGGATATAACGGACTAGCATCCATATCATATTGTATCAGCTCATTGCCGATCACAATGTCTCCAACATTTAATCTTGGGTCTAAACCACCAGCAACCCCAGAAAACAAAACTTTTGTAACAGTAAATGAGTTAAGGAGTTGAGTAATTGTTGCTGCTGCAGCCACTTTTCCCCAACGAGAAAATACAAGTACAACTTCTGTATTAAAAAGCAAACCCTGATAATAGGTTCGTTTACCTTTTATCAGGGTTTGCTTTACTTGTATATTATCTAAAAGAGATTGCATCTCTTCTGGCATGGCGCTAATTATTGCTAGCATCCTCTACTAGTAATGAATTGAAGTAATTAATTATCTTGATTAAATCCGCTTCATTAATAGGTTTTAACTTATTACTTTTCATAAATGAATCTATTTGATTTTTAAGAATACCAAAAGATTCTAAAAATTTCTTGCTTTTGAGTGATATTAATTTTAATTCTTCTTTATAAAATAGATAATAAGTTTTTGATGTAAAAAATCTAGCAGGCTTATCTTGTAACAATGGTGAAGAAGCAGGTTGAGCAGGGTGAAATTTACTTTTATAATTAAGAAATAAAGAAGCTTTGTTTGCTACTAACTCCACAAAATATCCATTTGTTACTTCAGCATTCGAGTCCGTATACTCAAAATATTTAAAGGTGTCTTTTCCAATGTAACAAACATAGTCTGATTCTTTTTTAACAGGAATTAATTTATTTTTCTCTAAATCTTGAATTTCTATTTCATCGCTATAGATATTATATCTCATTTGAAACCCAAAACTGTCGTTACTCGAAATAATTTTAACCGTTCCACTCTCAAATTTTTGATTTAGGAAAGGAGATCCTTTAGCTTCACTTAAAACAACATTAGATTTATCTTCATCGTCAATAGTCATGCTTATGAGATTTGTACTTAAAATATGCTCCTGCAGCGTATTCATAACTTGAGAAGTGGCATCTAAATAACCTGTTTTCATATCTTGGGCATATGAGATAAAAATAGTCGAGAAAATTGCTAATAATAAAATTTTACTTTTCATAATTTTGTGTTTAAATGTTAATATTATTATTCTTTACTCTTAAAATAAAGAATTATAATACGCGATTATACGAATAATATCTCTATCTTTATTAGTATTGAGATTATTTCTATTTATATAATTATTTACTTGTCCTTTATATTCAGAAAAAATTTCTAAAAATTTCTTTTTTTTCGTTGAGATCAATGTTAATTTATCTTCAGATAATAAGTAATAAGTTTTTTTGGTGATAAACTTTGCTGGAGTAACTTTAAAAACAGGTGGGTTTCCAACCTTTTCGGGTTGATATTCACAATCATATTTCAAGAGCAATGTTGTTTTACCTTCAGATAATACTTGGAAATATCCACCGGTTAACACATCATTCTTATTTTTATATTCTAAGTATTTAAAAGAGTCTTCAAGTATTTTACACAAAAAATTAGGGTTTTTATTAATTGCGACAATAGAATTATCATCTGAGTTTTGGACTTCAATCTGATCGTTATAAATATTGTACCTCATTTGATAACCTAAACTTTCATCCGTAGATTCAGCATACACAACACCACTTGAGAAAAAATCTCTATAATATGGTGTCCCCTTCGTTTCAGAAAGATCAATTAATTGATTTTTACCATCTCTCATCGAAGCTAATTCATTTTGCTTAATTATAGCGTCATTAACATCAATACTGAACTTACCAAATTGAGAATAGGAATTCAAACTACTGGTAATAATAAATAGGATCCAAAAAGATTTCATCATAATATTTGTTTTAAATTAATTAAGTGTTATATACTTACTTATTATATATATGCACATCTCGTTGTGGAAATGGTATTGAGATCCCATCTCTATCAAGAGCTTCTTTG
>Ga0209633_10002752_pt1 | contig 16729 bp, 20 predicted proteins | sample Cruoilmetagenom1_FD_187290 | JGI IMG/M metagenome (GOLD analysis project Ga0209633, IMG submission 187290) | Oil polluted marine microbial communities from Coal Oil Point, Santa Barbara, California, USA - Sample 1 (SPAdes) (version 2) | ecosystem: Environmental > Aquatic > Marine > Oil seeps ... | reverse complement strand
GATCTTCCATCAAATGTACCTCCGGGAAAACAGCTTTCTTAATCCCATCCGGATGGGTGATTATATGAGTCAGATTATTGCTCAGGGAGAGGCTAACAGGCAGGCAGCTCTGGATGGCGGTATTCTGAACCTGGCAGAAGCCAATGCCCGGCTTGCGGTTCTCCGTATTTTAAAACTGGGGAATTTTGAGAAGATTTCCTTCGACCCGGGGAATCCCGATGGCTAAAAAACACCGGCCCCTTCTACTACCCTCTATTTTCCTCTTTGTTCTTTCGGCGTCTTTTCTTTTTGCTGCATGGCGGATTAACGACCTTCCCTTAAAGAAACTCTTTGCTTCCCGTAAGGTTTCCGCTTCCTGGTCGATTCTGGAGGAAATACGTTCACTGAACGAACTGGAAACCGCTGCCTACGATATGAAGGTGGTTTTCCCCTTTGACTTTACAGGCGGGGACGAGGTGAATTGGACTTATCTGAAACTGCAGTACGACAGGGATCCGAAGCTGTTTTCTTCTAAAATCAATCCGGTACAGTACCCCGGTGGTTTGCTGCCGAGGGAATGGAAGTATGGGGAGCTTTATAGACTTTGCCGGCAGGTGGGCATCGATCCCGGGCGTCCGGATTACCAATTTGTTGTTATGACGGTGAGTATCCGGGCGGGATTGGATATCGACCGCTGGCTGGCTGGCTTTTCGATTGGAGAACCGTTTGAAGCAGTCGAGGGGATAACCGTAATAAGGGATGAGGACGGCGGGAAAACTTTAAAAATCAAGGTTGCCCCTGTTTCAGTAACATCGTTTATAATTAAAGATCGGGACGGTAGTTCCGATGGTTTCCCCGATGTACCATTAACCCCGGAGGGATGGCGCTTACTGGTTGAGGGTCTTCGCCCCGGTCTTCGGGAGATGGCTCTTGAGGGAGGTCTTCTGGAAACGGCTGCAGAAGAGAGTGAGTTGTTTCTGAAGGAAATCTTTACAGCGGCAGGTTATGATAATGTTGAATTCATTCATTAGAAGATTTGTTTTCGCGGCTGTACTCCTGGTTTTATTCGGTACAGCGGCATTTAGCGACGATCCCACAGTGAGTATCTACCGGGATTTTGATGACGGCCTTTTCGGCCGCAGCCTTTATCGGGGTGTGGTTTTTTCGGTTAAACTTGAAAGTTTCAATCGATATGTTTCCCTGCCGGTGAAAGATGTCGATGGTCTGACAGCCTATCTGGTATCAATGGACAGGGCGGAATACCTTGCGGCCGGCCTGGGAGATGGTATTACAGTCCAGGATAAAAAAAACCGGCTTTTTTCATACGAAAAAAATGGCATCAGTATCAGCTTTTCCCTGGAGAAAGCTCCGGAAGATCTCTATGAAGAGATAGAGAGGACGTATTCAAAGAATGCCGCTGATGTAATCAGAGAAGTAACAGAATCCTACCGAAATGGTTATGTGGTTCGTATTCTCAAGGCTGAAAATGTCTATCGCCCCCAGTTCTCAAGTATCGACTATGAAGATATTCTGATTTCAGCGGCATTGATCGGTAACTATTTCCAGCCTCTCTGGGGAATTCATGACGGGAATGATATTACGGCGGTGGTGAATTAACCGTTATTGAAAAAATATTTCATCTTTGTAAGTCATCTTGCCCTTTCTGTCTCCCGGCTGTAATATCTTCAAGGCAAAAATCGGGGGTTGTTGATATGAAAAGTACAGATTTAGCAAGAAGAGACAGAGAAATCAAAAAAGCCCGGAAAAGAGAAATGGTTCTTGAACGTAAAGGCCAGCGGGAAAGTCGGTCTCCCGGAGATTACATCAACGAATTTGCAGAACTCTTCTTCCATGATGAAGAGAAAATATACAACATCGAAATGAGTGAAGATATTCTTATGCTCCTTGAAGAGATGAAAGAAGATCTTCCGGAAAAACAGTGGCCCAGTGTAGTCCGTAAAGCGGTAAAAAAAACCAAGGTAAAACAGAAAGACCTGGGAATAACTCAGCTTGCCGGCATGGGCGATATCGACATGACCCTTTAATACAAGGTTAGAATCTCAGTCGGGATATTTCTCCTCCGGCCGGCGGTCGTGAATCGCCTGGGGCGGTTTTCCTGCCGCGGCAGCTTCTTTTGAAAGAAACAGGCCGCAGTAACAGTTCCCCGATTCCTTGATGTCCTCATCAGCGTAATCACAGGGGCAGGTGATATCCCGATCTTTGAAGCGGTTTTCCCATCCTTCCCGGCAGGGACAGAGGTAGTACCCGTAAGTTTTCAGATTTTTAGCCAGACCCTCTTTTACCGTTTTGAGAAAGGTTTCATCCGGCTGTAACGCCCATCCATTTTTGTCTGCACTCTTCTGAATAAAATCTTCTATATCGTTAATCAATTTCTTCATCCCAATGGTCCTTGATAAATCCGATGAGAAATCGTTCACCGTCGATTACCAGGGAGGGAAAAGACGGGCGACGGCCGAATTTGGTTTTAAACTCGCTTTTCAGTTCGGCTTTTTCTTCCGGTGGAAGGGTATCCAGTTCCAGATAACGGAAAGCCACTTCTCTGTCTATCAGGTATTGGCGGGCACTTTTACAGAATCCGCAGGTGGAGAGGGATAGCAGTGTGAGATTTTCGGTGCTTCCTGAACCTTCGATGTTATTCCATTTGTAGCTGTCAAACATTTAAGCAGCCTCCTCCTTAATTGTTGTTTCTTATAGCAGTCTTTTCAAGAGCTCTTGATCTCCTGCCGGAAATTCACGATATTCGGTTTTATGAAGAAATTAGAAAGTACAGCAGAGTTTCAAACTCTGGTTGACAGTGATAAAAGATCTTGTGCGTTGTTTTCGGCAGAATGGTGTCCCGACTGCCGGGTTCTCAAAGCGGTACTCCCCGGTCTGGAAGAGGAGTTCGGCGATCGATACGAGTTTACCGTGGTTGAAAATGATGATTTTCCTCAGCTGATCGAAAAGTACGATGTTCTGGGTGTTCCCAGTCTTATAGCGTTTCACAATGGAGAGGTGACAGGTTCTTTTATCAGTACGATGAGAAAGACTAGGCGGCAGATTGTTGATTTTCTCGAAGAGACTTACCCGAAGAGCTGAACTCTTAAAGCCTCAATATCCGGCAACCAGACATCGCAGAGTTCGCTCATCGCTTTGCGGATTGACGGGATGGAATGACCCCATCCCGCGGCGGCAACGGATACACCGGCAGCCCTTGCCATCTGGACTCCGGGCTTGAGGTCGTCCACAACAAGAATATCCTCGGGATTCAGATTGGTTTTTTCCATAATCTGGAAAACCGGCCATGGTGATGGTTTGCGTTTTTCAGGATTGTGGTCCCAGCCGAAAATAAAATCCGGGGTAATACCCGGGGCCCCCTTCTGGTAGTGCCTTCTGATGTGCTCTTCGGTGGAATGAGAGACAACGGCAATGATACCACCCCTGTGAATAAACTCTTCCATCAGTTCCGGGAGCCCGGCATAGAACGGTGGGTTCCGTTTTGAGTTGAAGTCCTGCCAGATGAAAAATTCCTCCTCCATCTCCTTTTCATCAAGACCGATTTCCTCGGTGAGATACACCATAATTCCCGGGTGAAAGTTTTTCTCAAACCAGGTGTCCAGAGTAATAACCGGTTCCCCGGGGCGAAGTTTTTTCATCACCTCCAGGTGTGCTGGAAAGTGAACTGAAGCAGTGCTGTCTACAGCTGTATCGTCATGATCGAGTATCAGACACTTGTACATTAAAAAATCATTCATTCTGCTTTTCCCAGGCGCCCTGGCTGGTTCTTTTTCCATCTTCAAAAAGTCCTTCAAATCGTGTTCCGTCAGCCCAGAGAAATTTTCCCGGGCCGTGCATCCTGCCATTTTGAAATTCCCCGTCGTACCGGCTGCCGTCGGCCCAGATACAGAACCCGGTACCTTCGAGAAGGCCGTTGCGGAATTGTCCTTCCATTACCCGGCCGTCTGGCCAGGAAAGGCTGCCGTAACCTTCCATGGAACCATTTCTGAATTCACCCTGGTAACGGCTGGAGTCGTTGTATTGAAAAATTCCCTCTCCCTCGGGCTGTCCTCCCACCAGAGGTCCGGTGTAAACCCCGTTTTCAAATGCTGCGGACTCCGGAGCTCCCGGAGCGGAGCGGGATTGATTTCCTCCCAGTGTAAATGAACGGTAGATAACTTCCGATGGCCGGCGTTTCCCTCTTTTTTTACCAAGGGGAATCCAGGTAACCCTTTCCAGCCATCGTTTTCCCTGGGATGCTCCGTAGGCATAGGTTTCATCCTTGATGATACGGCCCTCGGCATTGAAAATCTTCTCGGAGGCAATCCGGTCTTCTGTATCGTAGGAAAAGAGAGTCCTGCGGTGATGAGAACCTTCGGGATTTTTTACAGTTATGGAGAGTAAATGGTTTTCATCATTATAGCTGTAGTCGGTAACAAGGTCGGGCTTCTCTCCGTCGTAGAGATATTCCTGTTCGAGTCTTCCCAGTAAATCATACTTCTCAACACGGATTTTATTTCCGATACGTTCGGCACTCATCCTTCCGGCATCGTCGTGCTCATAATTGTATTCTTTTTCTTCCGGGGGGTCCGGGATTGTTAGTATCCTTTGGGATACCCTGTTCTGCCCGTCCCATTTCCATATCTCCCGGCTTATCAGATTTCCTGAAGAGTTCAGACGGTAGCAGGCGGTTTTATTGCCTGTCTCGTCATAGGCATATAGATAAACTTCTCCGTTTATTTCGATGGATGAAAGCTGTCCCTCCCCGTTCCAGCTGTACCGGGCGGTAAATCGCCGGTCTGTTTCCCTCCAGGTGAAGGAACGCCGTTTAAACAGAGCCCTTTCGAGGTTTAAGGAGTCCACGTTACCGTTTGTTTCAAGCAGAGGGTCTGGAAGCATGCTCATATTATGGATTATGTGATTAAACCTTTCCACAGGGGAGACATTACGTAATATAATATGGGAATGAAATCCATATTGGTTATCAACGATTCTTCTTTGATTCGAAATTTTCTGGAGAAACAGCTGAAGGAATACGGTTTTAAAGTACTACAGGCAATTAACGGATTGGACGGCTGGGGAAAAATCAGACAGCTGCAGCCGGATTTGATAATTATGGATTACTTTCTTACCCGAAAAAGCAGTATGGAAATTCTCAAGTCGATGACTGACGATCCTAATATCGGCAGTATTCCCGTGGTAATGACAATTTCAAAGCTGGAAAAAAAGCAGGTAATGGAGCTGGCTCAGATGGGTGTTCAGAAAATCCTGAATAAGCCGATAAGGATTGATGCACTTCTGGAAACTTTAACTGAATTGCTGCATGTGGCCATTGAAATGGACGAGACCCCCTGCATCCTTGATGCTCACTTGAATGATCAGATTCTGTTTGTAGAAATTGCCAGGGGGTTCAACCGGGAAAAGATAAACCTGCTCAGATACAAGATTGCCGAATTGATTAAGCTGTACTCGGTATCCGATCCCCGAATTCTGATTCTGATGACGGATATTGAATTCCGCAGTGAGGATAAAAGTAAACTGGAAATCCTTCTGGAAGAAATAATGGGCTCTGTACAAAAGCCGGACAGAATCCGAATACTTACAGTTTCCGAGGAGATTAAAGCGTACCTCGAAAAGCATATTGTCCTAAGTGAAATTGAGGTTGCCAAAAGCCTGGAGGAGGCTATGGACGGCTTACTGGGTATTAAGGGCATGGAGTCTCTTACCGCAGAACAGGATAACGTTCAGGACAAGTTCTTTTCTGCCAAGCAAGATGTTCAGAAAGAGGGTTTTCAGCTGAATTTCCAGAAAGAAGGCCCTCAGGAGAGTTTGAACCACCTTGGCGGGAAGGTTCGAATTGCCGTAGTTGATGATGATATGATTGTTCGAGAAATAATCAGGAATGCTTTCAGTGCTACCGGTTGGGAAATCGTTCCATTTGCCAATGGCTTAGAGTTCGTTGAAAAGCTGGAAACAGATAAAGCTTTTGATTTACTGTTTCTTGATCTGATTATGCCTGAAATGAATGGTTTTGCCGTTCTGCAGATGATGAACGGAAAAAAAATTAAGATTCCAACGATAATACTTACCGCACTTTCACGAAAAGAAAGTGTCGTTAAAGCTCAGGAATTCGGTGTAAGCAGTTACATGATAAAACCGATTAAACCGGAAGGGATATTGGCGAAGGCTGCAGAAATTCTCGGGGCAGAGTTCTAAGATGGCCCGGTCTTTTAACCGCCTGTCCTTTGCCGGGACAATGGAGAATTTTCCTGAGGGCGTTGCTTTAGTTGGAGACGGAACTGAAATTAAGGACTGTAACGAAACATTTCGCCGGATGACAGGAATCGGAGAGGGACCGCTTCACCGCTTTGATTCACTTGTTCATCCTTCTCATTTTGAGGCTTGGTCTTCAGGGCTTTCCCATTTTCTATCCGAGCGATCGGGCACTCATCGTTTGATTTTGAGGTTAAGCCGATCTAAAGTTCCGGATCGATGGATAAGACTGTCCTTTCTCCCGCTTAATATTCCCGGAGAGGAAAGTTTTCTCCTACTGGCCAGCGATATTACCGGGCAGAAACGTCTGGAAATGAAACTGATCCGGGCCAGGAATACTGCAGAGAAAGCCACCCAATCCAAAAGTGATTTTCTTGCCAATACAAGCCACGAAATAAGGACACCGATTCATACGATAATCGGTATGTCCGATCTGCTGGCGGATACCACTTTGGATCAGGAGCAGGCGGATTATCTGGGGCAGGTACGGTTTGCCGCAGAGGTTCTTTTAACCCTGATTAATGATATTCTCGATTTCTCAAAAATTGAGGCGGGTCAGCTTCACCTGGAAAGGACCGATTTTGAGCTGATTGATATGCTTGAGGATGCTGTGGATCTGGTAACCCTTGAAGCTCATAAAAAAAATGTGGATGTTGGTTTATACATTGATTCCAAAGTTCCTTCCAAGGTTTTCGGAGATCCAACCCGGCTGCGTCAGGTTGTGGTGAACCTGGTAAATAACGCAGTTAAATTTACTCATCAGGGGCAGGTTATTCTCGATGTGGAAACCCTGTCAGTGGAAGAAGGCACGGTTAAACTGAAGTTTTCAGTTACCGATTCGGGTGTCGGTATTCCGCTGGAAAAACAGCAGAATCTCTTTCAGGCTTTCCATCAGGCGGACAGCTCCACCACCCGGCAGTTCGGCGGGACGGGTTTGGGCTTGTTTATTTCCAGAAATCTGGTGGGTCAGATGGGGGGGGTGCTTTCCTTTTCCAGCGAGCCGGGGGAAGGCTCTTCATTTTTCTTCGAAATGGATTTTGACAGGGCCGATGATAATGTTGTTCTTCCGGTTGTCCCTGAAAATTTCTTTGCAGGCCGCCGGGTTCTCGTCGTTGATGATAACGATGTTATCCGGGATAGAATCAGCCGGACTCTGGGTGCCTGGGGGTTTAATGTTGATGAAGCTGGTTCTGCAGAAGAAGCACTGTTTCTGATTCGTTCCCTGGAAGAGAAGAAATATGAGCTTGTTATTGTAGACCAGACCATGCCCCATATTGATGGATGGCAGTTTGCCAGCGAGGTTCATTCGGACAGCAGTATAGTCCCCTCACGTATGATACTCATGTCCATGAAGGGCGGGGTTGGAGCTGTCGAAGCCAAGATGAAGCTGCTGGGCTGGTTTGACTCCTACCTCACCAAGCCGATCAGGCAGAGCGATCTCTCGGCATCTGTTTTCCGTCTGCTCAGCAGCGATATGGATCTGGAAGAAGCCGAAGATCTTGAAGAAATTGAGTCTGTGGGAGAGGATGAAGCGCTCACTTCCACTACTGGTTTCCGCATCCTTATTGCCGAGGATCATGAGGTAAACAGGAAACTGCTTCAAACTATACTGGAGAAAAACGGCCATCAGGTTCTTCAGGCACCTAATGGTAAAGTCGCTTTTGAAGTTGTTGCCAGGGAGAAACCGGATCTGGTGTTTATGGACTGTCAGATGCCGGTGATGAACGGCTATGAATCAACAGAACGGATTAGAAAAGGCGGGTATGAAGCTCCCGTTATAGCTGTGACGGCTAGCGCCCTGGCTGAAGAGCGTGAAAAATGCCTCAACTGCGGAATGAGCGATCTGGTTACCAAACCTTTCAAGCAGGCTGATATACTGATGATGATTGAACGGTATCTGGGTATCGGGAAGCAGTTGACACCGAAGGTTGAAAATAAGCCTGTAGAAGCAGGCATGGCGGTTTTTGATTATACTGCTGCGGTGGAAACTTTTCTGGGGAATGAAGAACTGGTCCGCAGCCTGCTCCGCCCTCAGATGGAAAAAATGGAAGGGGAAGTAGCGACGATTCGGGATGCTGTCTCCAGTAAAGACTGGGAGACGGTCCGTACCACCGCTCATTCCATTAAAGGAAGCTGCCGGAATATGGATATGAATCGCTGCGGTGAGGCTGCCGCGGTTCTGGAAGCAGCGGGGAAAAATACCGATGAACAAGGGGCGATTGCCGCTTTACCCCGCCTCGAAACGGAGTTTCCCCTGCTCAAAGCAGAAGTTGATAGGAGACTATCTTCTTAATCTTCAGATTTTGATGAATCTGCGTATTCCTGATAGAAGTTCTTCGTGGGTTTCTGCGCCGGGGAATGCGGGAAATTCATCCCTGATGGACTGGGGCGGGCGGAAGAACATTCCCTGATGTGCGGCCTTCAACATGGTAACATCATTGTAGGAGTCACCGGCGGCAAACACCCGTAAACCCATGGAGCGGAAGGCTTCTACGGCCTTGCGCTTCCCGTCTTTCTGCCGGAGTTTGATTCCTGAAATCCGGCCGTTACCTTCTACAAGCAGGGTATTACAGAACAAAGTGGGCATTTCGAGTTTTTTCATCAGTGGAGAAGCGAATTGACTGAAGGTATCCGACAGAATTACCAGCTGGGATTCTTCCCGGAGGGCTTTTGTAAAAACATATGCACCGTCAAGAGGCTCCAGGGTTTCAATCACATTCTGAATGTCCTTCAGGAGTATACCCTCCCGATCCAGAATACCAAGGCGGTAATTCATAAGTTCGTCGTAATCGCTGATATCTCTGGTTGTGAGGCGCAATTCTTCAAGGCCGGTTTTTTCGGCCACAGCAATCCATATTTCAGGGACTAATACCCCTTCGAGATCGAGACAAATTAAATCCATGATGTTTAATTTATTCCTTTTTCCGGAGGGTCCGACCAGACCGCCTGACGGTCCTGCTCCCATATATCATCGGCATCCCAGGGATAACAGATCCATCGGTCTTCCAGCTCCAGACCGGAATAGTACCGTTTAACCTCTGTCGGGATTTCTCTGCTTTTCGGTTTATTCTTGTTATGGAGAACGGCAACGGCAATCTCTGCCGGATCGTGTCGTAACAAGCGCTCAAGACAGAAGCCGATAGTACTTCTGGTGTCATCCACTTCGTCAACAAGCAGAACCTTTCTTCCCTTTATCTGATTAATTGGATCGTCCAGCCACTGGGTAATAACCGGAGCATCCATTTTGTTGTCGTCAAGGTCGTAATAGGCCATACCGACGGTAACAATGGGACGGTTGATGAAGGTTTTCAGCATCCTTGCAGGAATGAATCCCCCGGTACCGATGGCAATCATGAAATCGAAGGAATACCCGTCAGCATTAATCTGTCCGGCAATCTCTTTTACAGTCTGGTGAATCTGATTGTATGAAAGGAACAGCTTTTCCATGCCGAAGAATAACCTGTCCTCCCATGGGTATCAAGATATGGTAATGGTTTTTCGGGGTATAGACCAAATGGTACCCCTTCGATATACTACGTCGACTTCTTAGTGCAACCCCCTAATTAGTAAATATTTAAATCGAAAAACCCCCGCATCTGCCGGGAAAAATATTGAGGTAGGAACTCATGAGTCTTGACATTGAAATGATGCGCAACATCGGAATCAGCGCGCACATCGACTCAGGTAAAACAACACTTTCCGAAAGGATTTTGTTCTTCTGCCAGAAAATCCATGCTATTCACGAGGTTCGTGGTAAAGACGGCGTCGGCGCCACCATGGATTCTATGGAACTTGAAAAGGAACGGGGAATCACCATCGCGTCGGCTGCAACCAACGTGGTTTGGAAAGATCATCCGGTTAATATCATCGACACTCCGGGCCATGTTGACTTCACTATAGAAGTTGAACGTGCCCTGCGGGTTCTTGATGGTGCGGTTCTCGTTCTCTGTTCGGTGGCTGGTGTTCAGAGCCAGTCAATCACCGTAGATCGTCAGCTTAAACGTTACGGTGTACCCCGGGTGGCCTTTGTAAACAAGACCGACCGTACCGGTGCCAACCCTTACAAGGTTCGGGATCAGCTCGAGGAAAAGCTCGGGTTGAATTCTGTCATGATGCAGGTACCCATCGGGCTGGAAGACAAGCATGTCGGTGTTATCGATCTTATTACCATGAAAGCTCTGTACTTTGACGGTGATGAAAACTATGCCGTCCGTGAAACTGAAATACCCTCTGAACTTGTAGATGAAGCGGCTGAAAAGCGTGAAATCATGCTGGAAGCTGTATCCATGTTTGACGATGAGCTGATGGAGAAAGTGATGGAAGGTGAGGATGTTCCTGAAGAACTACTCAATAAAGCCATCAGAACAGGAACACTTGCTAACGAGCTGGTTCCCGTTTACATCGGCAGTGCCTATAAGAACAAGGGTGTTCAGCCTCTGCTTGATGCGGTTATGCGCTACCTGCCATCTCCTCCGGATATTGAAAACAAGGCTCTGGACCTGGATAACGATGAAGAAGAGGTGATTCTTCCTTCAGATCCATCCAAACCCCCTGTGGCTCTGGCCTTCAAGCTGGAAGATGGTCAGTACGGTCAGCTCACCTACATCCGAATCTACCAGGGAACGATAAAAAAAGGTGCCGATCTCTTTAACGTCCGCAGCAAACGGAAGTTCAAGGTAGGACGTCTTGTAAGAATGCATTCCAACTCCATGGAAGATATCACTGAGGCCGGAACCGGTGATATTGTCGCTCTTTTCGGGGTGGATTGTGCCTCGGGAGATACCTTTTGCGGCGGTGATCTGAATCTTTCCATGACCTCCATGTTCGTTCCGAACCCGGTAATTTCTCTTTCGGTTCAGCCGAAGGACAAAGCCGCATCGGATAAAATGGCCAAGGCCCTTAACCGCTTTACCAAAGAAGATCCCACCTTCCGCACCTATGTGGATCCGGAAACCAACGATACAATTATACAGGGTATGGGCGAATTGCATCTCGAGGTGTACATCGAACGTATGCGCCGGGAATATCAGGCCGAAGTGGATACCGGAGCTCCTCAGGTTGCTTACCGTGAAGCTATCAGCAAGAGAGTTGAGTGGGAATACACCCATAAGAAACAGACCGGTGGTAGTGGTCAGTATGCTAAAATCAAAGGCCTTATGGAGCCTCTCAAGGATGAGAATTACGAGTTCGTGACTAAGATTAAGGGTGGAAACATCCCCACAGAGTACATTCCATCCTGCGACAAAGGTTTTCAGACCGCTATGAAGAAGGGCGCTCTCCTCGGCTTTCCCGTTGTGAATGTTAAAATGACAGTGTTAGACGGTGCTTCTCATGCCGTTGACTCCTCTGATATGGCTTTCCAGACGGCAGGACTCATGGGTTTCCGTGAAGCTTACAGGAAAGCTGGTCCCATCATACTTGAACCAATTATGAAAGTTGTTGTTGAAGGCCCTACAGAATTTCAGGGAAATATCTTCGGCAGCATTAATCAGAGGCGGGGTATGATTCTTGCTTCCCAGGAAGAGGGTGTAAACTCTACAGTGGAAGCCGAAGTTCCCTTGAGCGAAATGTTCGGATACTCAACCACCTTGCGTTCTTCAACCCAGGGAAAGGCGGAGTTCACTATGGAGTTTGCCAAGTTTGCAAAGGTTCCCCAGTCCATCGGCGAAGAGCTGATTAAAAAGGCTGAGGAAGCGAAAAAGGCCGGGAAGTAGGGAGTGCCGAATGATAAAAAAAGAACTGATAAATAAAAGTCCATTACGGAAAATGGATAATTCCATCCATGGCGGTGTGGGAATAGGAAATATCGGTGTAATTGCCGCCCGCAGGGGGATCGGTAAAACGGCCTGTCTGGTGCATATCGCTACGGATAAACTGATGGCCGGAAAGCATGTGATTCATGTTTCCTATGCGAAAAAGGTGGATCATATCATCAGCTGGTATGAAGATATTTTCAAGGAAATCAGCCTGAAGCGGGATTTGGAAAAAGCCATGGATATCCATGACGAAATAGTTAAGAACCGTGTCATTATGAATTTCAGCCAGCAGGGAACCTCTGTTATCCAGGTGATTGCCGGGGTGAGTGCTATGATGGATAACGCTCAGATGGATACCAGTGTTATCGTTGTTGACGGTTTTGACTTTACCAAATCCTCTGTTGAAGATGTTGCGGCTTTCAAATCTTTTGCCGGTAATAAAGAGGTGGAACTCTGGTTTACTGACGATTATCACCGTGATGACAGCGATGGCCCGACGCTCAACGAAAAGGGTATCCCGACAAATCTGGTTTCTTTCATGGATCAGATCGATGTTATCTTTACCCTGAAGGCTGAGAAGGACTACCTTCACCTGTACCTGGTGAAAGACCATGAAACCATCAATACGGAAGATCTTCCCTTGAAACTGGATCCAAAATCTCTGCTTATCGCAGAAGTGTAATTTTTCTATCGGTATTGTACCGAGATAACAGCCGCCCTGTTCAGGGCGGTTTTTTTATGGTTTTCAAACCCTTGCTTAAGAGTGCAACGCTGGTCAGAATAATGGAAGAGGATTATGACACAGAAGATTTCCTATCATATCAGGTTCACTTTTCCGGAGGGGGAAGAACAGCGGGAGCGTATGCTGCCCTCGATAGACTTGTTTCTCCGGGCCTTTGAGGAGGCCGACCGTCTGATAGCTGGCTCTCTGGGGCTTGAATTGGATTACCATCGGGCCTTGAAAGAAATGAGTGAGTCGTATTTTTACTACCATATCACCCTGAAGCTCAGCTGGCCCAATCAGATTCTTCTGGGTACCTGGCCGGAGCCTGCTTCCCTGCGCAGTTGGATGAATATGGCAAGAAATGATTTGTTTGGTTCAGCGCGGACAGATGGAGTTGAAATTGATGAAATTGCGGAAAGGTGGGATAAATGGGCCAGAATCGAAGGTTTAGCCGATGCCCTGCTGTATACAGCGCCGCCTTCAGAGAAACTGGAGCCTCTTCTGGATGACCTGGGAACGGCTCTTTCAACTCTTGGTGGCGGTGATGCCGTTACTCTCGACTAAATTGCCTGTCTGATTCCTGAAAAACTGTCCCGAATCTTTTCGTTGCGGACACAGATGTTTCGGAAGGTTTTCAGCTCGCTTTCTTCTCTGACAGCATGGCGGAGTACGGCGATCTCTTTTTCAACAGCGATTATTTCCTGACGTATATGTTCATATCGAGTCATTTCTCATTCTCCCTTCTTTTCTATAATCGGCGGATAAATCAGCTGGGTTTACAGAAGAAAATTCTATAATTTCTTCCACTCAACTCTGGAAGACCTGCAGTGGGAGGATTAATATATTAGGTACAGGAGGAATCTATGTCCGATTGGGAAGAAGACAACACCATCTCATTGGACGATCTGGAGAGTCTGGAGAATAACCAGGAACATCCCGGTGATAATCAAGTTGATGAGGATGATTGGGGTGACTCTTTTGATGATCTGGACAGTGAGTCCTGGGAGAAGCAGTTCGGCCTGGATGATGTGGAGGAAGAGATTGAGCGCGACCCCTGGGAACTGGGGTGACAAAGCGGTATATTCTCCGGCTATTATAGGAGTTGAATGACTTCTATATCGAGCCGCATGGATCTTATCGACCGTCTGCGTTACACCTTTATAACCGCTGATTACAGGGAAATTGATATCCTGATCGCCGGGCTGCGGAAAAAGGCTAATTTTGAGGAACTCTGTGAAGAATTCTTCCATGGCTGCAGTATTGATGCAGGTGGTTTTCTTGTTCCTTCGGGATTCTTTTACGAACCATCGGGATCGGCATCTCTGCTATACTCCATGTATGAGCTTCTAGGGCGCTCTCCGGAAACCTTTCTGCTAAAGCACAGGGTAACCCGCGTGAAGTTATATAAAAAGAATTTGAGTGGAAATTTTCGTTTACCCCGAGGTATTTTCCTGCTTCCCAGAATGGAGGCTCTGTTTATTCGGGGAATCGGTATCAGCCGGCTTCCTGAGAATATCGATAAAGCCCCGGCTCTGAAAATCCTCGATCTGGGATCCAACCGATTTACCCGGTTCCCGGATAAGGTTCTGAAATTGTCAAAACTTTCTGTACTGAACATGTCGTATAATCGTCTGACAGCTTTACCCGATGGAATCGTGAGACTCAAGCGATTAAGAATCCTGAATATCAAGGGTAATCTACTATCCGAAATACCCGTAGATTGGCATCGTCTTCAAAACCTGCATACTCTGGATTTATCCATGAATCGTCTGAACTCAGTACCCGATTCATTGAGGACCCTGGTAACCCTGAAGGAACTGCGTCTGGCCTACAATGAGCTGCCTGCGGCCCTGGAAGCCCAATGGGAAAAGAAGGCCCGGGAAGAAGGTGCTCAGGGTTCCTTAAGTTTCGGGAGCTAGGAGAAAGAACATGTATCTTCCAGATATTTCAGGGAATCTTTATGAAACCGGCACCATGCGTTATCGACGATTTTCGTCCAGACGGATTTTTAAAGGACCGTTCTGGTTTTACCTTCGGTATTCCATCCTTGTAATCTGGTCGGGTATCAAGTTTTCCTACACCAGGAATCCTCAGAAAGCGGTTACTCTGCAGGCCCTGCGGGTAATGCGCATTGTAGAGAATCAAGGGGCTCATCTGAGCTTTAACGGTCTAGACCGTTATCCGGCTGAAAAGGGACCCTATGTCTTTGCCTGCAACCATATGGGCACCCTGGAAGTGAACGCCCTTCCCGGGCTGATTGCTTCCCGTACTCCGATGACTTTTGTTGTGAAAGACAGTCTGTTGAGATTGCCGTTTTTCGGTCAGGTTCTCAAGCGGCTGAGAGCTATTCCCGTTTTGCGTCAGAATCCGGGAGAGGATTTGAAACAGGTATTCAGTGAAGGGGAGCGTCTGCTCTCTGAGGGTGTCTCAATTATACTCTTTCCAGAAAGTACCAGGCAGGATGTTTTTTCGCCCCGGCGTTTTAACAGTCTGGCTGTTAAACTGGCCATCAGGGCTGGGGTTCAAGTGATTCCGGTGGCTCTGCGTACCGACTTCTGGGGTGCAGGAAAACGAATTAAAGAATTCGGTCCCCTGTTTCCGGACAGATCCGTTCATATCAGCTTCGGTAACCCGCTTACCCCTCAGGGCCGGGGTAAGGCCGAACATCAGCAGATTCTTGATTTTATTGCCGGTAAACTTGAGGAGTGGGGTGCGGCGGTGGAAAAACATGAGGACTGAATATAACGGGGTTTGCTTGTGGATAAGTTGGGGATACCCCGGGATAAAGTGGGGATAAGTCCGAAATTATTATCCACTTGCAGCTTAAGTCCAGGTAATTCTTTGCCTCAAACTTGATGATCCATACTGATTTTTGCCAGTATAACCTCAGTTTAACCCGTTTTTATTCCCCGGTAGACGGAATACTATAGGAAAACTCCGATATATATTTCCCCGGATTTTCCAAAGCAGCTGTGGAAAAGCTGGGGAAAAAACTACAGCTACCCTTGAATACTGCTGTAAACCCTTTCTACAGGCTCAACAGTCTCAACAAATGTGTCCTCTCCGGGAATACCCGCTGAAATGGGGCCCTTAGAGGCTCTCATCATTTCCGCAGCTTCCCAGGAAACATGTGATATAGAGGTTTCATTCAGAAGAAAATTGGCAAATAGTTCGTCCATAACACGTCTGGGCTGTTCCTGCTCGTAGCCGAGAACGATTCGCCCCGGATGAAGAAAGCCCTGCAGCCCCCGGGGAGCATTGAAAAATACCGGGAAAGTAACAACGTTTACCGCTGCGGTAAACATTGCATCGTTCAACCAGTCCTGAAGCATGCGGCAGCTGCCTACAGGTGTTCTTGCGGTAACCAGAACCGTGGAGTATGAAGCAATAGCTCCGGAAAGACATTCCGCCGCCTTTAAGACAGCTCTACGTTCTCCGGAAGCCCCGGCAATAATAACAACATCGGTTTCTCCCAGACAGTTTTCCGGTTCAGAAATAAACTTCAGCTGTCCTTCCCTGAGCTCCATTTTCAGCTGCTGTGAAAGAGTCTCATCTTCCTCAATCGGCATTCCCCGCTGCAGCTGTCTGATTCTATGATGATCCGTATCAACAGTCGTAACTGAATGACCCAGTGTTGCAAGACCGACGGATATGGTTAACCCCTCGTAATCGGTCCCCAGCACAGTGATGCGCATGGCCATAAAACACCCCCCTCCGGCGTTTCTATAATTTCATAAGTGAACGATGAATCATTAACCTCCCTATATGACTACTTAACAGCAGTATACCCCAAAAGTTACGGTCTGACAGAAAATAATGGTAAAGTAGGATTTATGAGAGCAGGCGCAGGCTGTCCATTACGTATTCCATGGTGGCCTGACGCAGCTCCAGGCGGTGGATGTGTCCTCCGGGGAGAGTTGTGATATTTCGGTTCTGTTTGTCGGCATCATCATCATCGGTACTATTGTCGAACCAATGGATTAATCTGATTTTTCCTTCA
>Ga0209633_10002751_pt1 | contig 16739 bp, 12 predicted proteins | sample Cruoilmetagenom1_FD_187290 | JGI IMG/M metagenome (GOLD analysis project Ga0209633, IMG submission 187290) | Oil polluted marine microbial communities from Coal Oil Point, Santa Barbara, California, USA - Sample 1 (SPAdes) (version 2) | ecosystem: Environmental > Aquatic > Marine > Oil seeps ... | reverse complement strand
AATGGTGGGAATTATCATCAAAACCACCAGATATGCAACTCAAACTTTTTAGCTAGACACCATGCTACCTAAGAAAAGTAGAATTTTAAACGGTTTTATTGACTTGGAAGTGTGATTTTACAAATAAGCGTACTTTTATCGGACACTAATGAAAAAAAATATAATTTCCCCTTTTGTATTATGTGATAAAATAGAAAAAAATGAATAAGAATATCCAAAGAATATCTACAAAATGCCAAAATATACCACCTAATTCTATTCCTAAAGCATCATTAGCTTTGTATTTATGCTTTAAATGATTAAAAATCACAACTAATAAAACAACGATTCCAGCTGCTACATGTATCAAGTGAGCGAATGAGATCACTACCAATAAAGATGATGAAACTACACTACCTTTACCAGTAAAATACAAACCAGCCTCTCTTAGTTGATTGAATCCTTCAATTTGAAAAAATATAAAGCCTAAGGCTAGTACTAACGTAAGTATCAAAAATATTGTTGTCTGTTGTCTATTTTCTTTTTGAATACTTTTTTTAGCGAATAGATAAGTAATACTACTCAAAATGATTAACAATGTACTGATGTAAAGGGCTTGAGGTAATTCAAAAGAAATCCAATCTTCTCTTTTACTACTAATTACATAAGCACTGGTTAAGCCTGCAAACATCATTATCATGCTAATAATGGCAACATACATCATTTGTTTTGAAGTTCTACTTCTAATTTGTGCGTCCATAATTTTAATGTAAAAATTTATCTATTACGAAAATGATTTGAATTAATGTGATGTAAAAAACACTAGCCAACATTAATTTTCTTGCTAAAACATCTGTTTGTTTTTTATGTAATAAGATACCGTAATATAGCATTATGATTCCAGTTAATAAAACAATTATTGCTGCTATGGGCGATAAATATAAACTTCCTGTTAACTTCAGAACAGGAAAAACAGATACGATAATCATCCAAATCGTATATAATATAATCTGTAGCGAGGCTTTTTTGTTTTTTTCTCCTGTAGGTAACATGTTGAAGCCTGCTTTTTTATATTCATCATGTTGTAACCAGCCTATTGCCCAAAAGTGAGGAAATTGCCAAAAAAACTGAATCATAAATAACATGCCAGGTTCTATACCGAATTTTCCAGTTGCCGCAACCCAACCTAGCATAAAAGGGATAGCTCCTGGTATTGCACCTACAAAAACTACTAAAGGGGTAACTGATTTTAAAGGTGTATAAGCACTGGTGTATAGAAAAATTGAAATTGCCCCAAACATTGCTGTTTTTGGATTGATAATGTATAGTGTTATTATTCCTAAAACTGTACAAATAATGGCAATTGTCATTGCGGTATTTGTTGACATTCTACCAGCAGGGATTGGTCTGTTCTGGGTGCGTTTCATCAACTTATCAGTGTCTTTTTCTATAATTTGATTGAAAGCATTTGAGGCACCCACCATAAGGTAACCTCCAAAAGCTAACAATAATAGGGTAGAAATATTAATGGTTTCTACAGCTAATAAATATCCTGCCAAAGCAGAAAATACAACACTAATTGATAAACCAAATTTGGTCAACTGTTTAAAGTCATCTATTACTGAAGTTAGAGTTTGATTTTGGGATGTAGAGTTTGACAAAGTTTGCATTTTTTGCTCTTATAACGCTGCAAATATATTTATAATTAAAGGAATAAACTAGTTTAAAATCAGTCTATAAAAATCTAATTTATAAAAAAGTAAAAAAAGGCTTTGCAATTTACAGAAATGTGTTAAATTTGCCCTCGCATTTATGATATCATAAATGCAAGTTCTTTTAAAATAAAAAACACGAAAGTTGCTTTATAATTGATTGTACTTTCGAATACGCGAAAGTAGCTTCCCGAAGTTTCGGGAGTAGAGCATAAAGGTTAAATATTAGAATTAACCTCACTCAGAAGCAATTTTCGATACTGCGAAAGTAGCTCAGTTGGTAGAGCATCACCTTGCCAAGGTGGAGGTCGCGGGTTCAAATCCCGTCTTTCGCTCATTAATATACCAATTTTGTTGTCGTGTAAACGATAAACAGGCTCGAGTGGTGGAATTGGTAGACACGCTGGACTTAAAATCCAGTGGACAGTAATGTCCGTATGGGTTCAAGTCCCATCTCGAGTACAAATGAGAAAAAACCAGAACGAAAGTTCTGGTTTTTTTGTTTAGGGCAATTTAAAATCATTGATTTTAAAATCAATTTAGACTTAGATTAATAGTAATACGAGTGCCTTCATTTTTTTTTGAATTGATAAACAATCTGCCTTCAATATAACTAATTCGTTCTTTCATAAAGAAAAGTCCCATACCAGATTCTTCACTTTTTTTTAGTAGATTTTTATAATCGAAACCTTTACCATCATCATCAATTACAATACTTAATTTGTCAACCGAATGACTTATCGTAACTAAGATATAATTTGAATCAGCATATTTAAGAGCGTTATTTACAGCTTCTTGAGTTACACGATACAGATTGGTTTCTACCAAAGAATCAAACCGCCCTTTAAAATTGGTTTTATTTTCAAAATAAATATTTTTTCCTGTTAAGCTAGACAATTTAATTACTAATTTATCTAATGCAGGAACGATACCATAGTCACTCAATTCTGGTGGTGTTAAATTGAATGTAACCGATCGTACTTCTTTAATTAATGTTCCTAAACCTTCTTTCAATTTAACTACTTTGCTTGAAGTTGCTTTTATATTTGAAGGAGTAATAGATTCTATTGTGAATTTTAATGCTGTAAGCATTTGTCCAATTCCGTCATGAATGTCTTTAGCGATACGTTTTCGCTCTTCCTCTTGAGCTTCTACTATTTGGCTTGATTGTATTTTTTGTAATTGTATTTTTTCATTATATTCTTCTTTTAGTCTTTTCTCTAATGCAACTTCATTGTGTTTACGCTCTGTAATATCTGAACATAAAATTAGTGTTTCTTGTTTTGAATTAATATTACGTATTGAACTGATAGATATTTTTAACCATTTAATCAAATTTTTTCTTGTTGTTATTTCTATTTCACCAGTCCAATTTTTCCTTCTATTTTGTATCAGTTCTTTAAAATAAACCTGTTGCCCCTCATCATTGGTTATTAACTCTTCAATAGACTTGTTACCATGATTTGAAGTTATGCCTAATAATTTTTGAAACTTTTTACTCAAATACATAACGGTACCTCCATCATCTAAAATGGCATATAGAACAGTTTTGTCAATAGCATCATTAAATCTTTGTAATTCCTGAAAGGATGCATTTTTAAAGCTATACATAATTTGTTTCTAATTAAAAAGAATGATTAAGCTAAAGCTTTAGTAATTAGAGCTAATGACTTTTTTGATAAATTAAGTTGTAAAGCAGCTTCATGTCCTTTGTCAGACATTTTTACCCATGTTTTTTGTACAATATCAATCAATTTTTCTTCAGCATATTTAGTGGCAAACTTTTCAAAATAATATTCTAAAAACACTAAACAGATTACATCTTCTAAAAGTTGAGTGTCATCATTTCGTTTGAGCTGTTTTTTCTGTAACAAAAAAGTTACATTGTCTACCATTTCTTTTTTGTAGCCAACATCTCTTAATATTGAAGCTGCTTTTTGTGCATGAAATTTTGCCAAATCTCTACGCCAAGTTAGATATCCTTTTCGATTCATTTCATAAGAATCTCTAGGAATTTCCCAACGGCAAATGTGTTGGCATCGTACAGCTAGTTGAACAGATTCAGAAGCGTTTGGCTCAAATTGATTCAGTTTTTCAGTCATGCGAATGGCATAGAGTAATTCTTTTGGAAAGGAAATTCCGTCAAAAACTTCAATATTTGGGTCGTTGGTATTGGCTTTATCAAATACACCTATAGCCGTTTTAAATTTGTTATCCACAATAGTTTGGCATTTTATTGCTCAAAGCTAATCAGAAAAGCCAATATAAACAAAGTCGTTTTCAATTTTTACAGGATAGGTGGCTAAAGCATCAACATCTCCGTTTAGATTTTTACCTGTTTCTAAAGAAAAAGTTTTTTTGTGCATTGGGCATGCTATTTTAGGGATGCCTTGATCATCGCCGAGCATACCGCGTGATAATACCATCTCTAGTTTATGCGGACAAACATTTTGGCAAGCATACCATTTATTTTTTCTTTTGAAATTAAAAACAGCAATTTGTTTGTCTTTATATTTTACACAAGCACCACCGTTTTCAGAAAAATCAGCAACAGCTGCAGCTTTAAACCAATTTGTAACTTCGCTTTCTTTTGTAGTTTTATATTTTGATAAAATTGAATCCATTCTTGTTATTTACTGATTACTTAAAATTGAACACTTTTTTATTTCCAGGGAGCGGGTATAACTTGCTCTCGCATCGGAACGAAAACAATATTATCATCTTCATCATCAGAATTTACAAAATGACTAAATCGTTTTTTAGATTCTTCATTCTCTATTACTTCTTTCCATTCACACTTATAAGCTTCTACCAAAAATTGCATTTCTTTTTCTAGCTCTTTATTAATATTTAAAGTATCATCAATCACCACTTTTTTCAATTGTTCTATACCGCCATTCAATTTATCTAACCAAGCTGCTGTACGCATTAACGGTGCTGCCGTACGGATATAATACATTAAAAATCGATCTAGGTATTTGATACACGTTTCGTTGTCAATTTGTTCGGCAAGTAATAAGGCATGTTTTGGCGTTGCTCCGCCATTACCACATACATATAAGTTCCATCCACCTTCTACGGCAATAACACCAAAATCTTTTCCTCGTGCTTCGGCACATTCGCGAATACATCCAGAAACACCACCTTTTAATTTATGAGGCGAACGCAAACCTTTATATCGATTCTCTAGTTCAATAGCAAAACTTACACTTTCATCCATACCATATCTACACCAAGTAGAACCTACACAACTTTTTACGGTACGTAGTGATTTACCATAGGCATGTCCGCTTTCAAAACCAGCATCAATTAGCTCTTTCCATATTGCAGGTAGTTCATTCAGTTTTGCTCCAAACAAATCGATCCGCTGACCTCCTGTTATTTTAGTATATAGATTGTATTTTTTTCCGACTTCACCAATAACAATTAGTTTTTCAGGCGTAATTTCTCCTCCAGGAATTCTTGGCACTACAGAATAAGTTCCGTTACGCTGAATATTTGCTAAAAATTTATCGTTTGAATCTTGAATGACATCTTCTTTATTTGCTGTATCATTATACAAACTTGCAAAAATGGAAGCTACTAAAGGCTTACAGATTTCACATCCATCACCTTTCCCACAAGTATCTAAGGCTTCATTAAAGGATGTTATCTTCTTAATTTTCAGGATTCCATATAATTCTTGTCGGTTGTATTCAAAATGCTCACATATTGTATCTTTTACTTCTTTTCCTAAAGATTTTAAGGTTTGATTCACCAACTCTACAACCATAGGCTTACAGCCACCACAACCTGTTGTTGCTTTGGTTAAAGAAACAATATCAGAAAAACTAGTACAGGTTTCATCCTCAATTGCCTTACAAACTTGCCCTTTGGTAACACTCTCACAAGAACAAATTTGTGCAGAATCGGGTAAATCCATCGCACTACCAAAAGGAGAACCTCCTCCTCCTTCACGCGGACCAATTACCAATTCTTCTACATTGTTTGGTAAGGTCATGTTGTTCAGCAAAATTTGATGTAGTATATTATAATCAGAGGCATCACCAACTAAAATACCACCCAGCAATGTTTTACCATCATGACTTACATTAATTCTTTTGTATAAACCTTTGGTCTTATCTTCAAATAATATGGAATGCCCTTTGCTTGTAGGCATAAACGGTTCTCCAAAACTAGCTACATCAACACCAATTAATTTTAATTTGGTAGACATATCTATTTTAGCACTCATCAGTACTTCTGTATCTCCTATGATTTGCTCTACAGCAACACTTGCCATCTCGTAACCAGGAGCAACCAAACCATAAATCATTTGATTGTATAATGCCACCTCTCCAATAGCAAAAATAGTAGGGTCTGAGGTTTGCATTTTATTATTTACCACAATGCCACCACGAACACCCATTTCTAAATTACAGGTTTTTCCAAGTTCATCACGAGGACGAATACCCGCTGAAATTACCAGCATATCTACAGCTAATTCATCATCTTCGCCAAATTCCATTCCTGTAATATATTCATCACCTAGAATTTGGCTTGTCATTTTACTTAAATGAATATTAAGCCCCATGGCTTCTAAAGTCATTTGTAAAACGCTACTACTTCTAATATCTAGTTGTCTAGGCATTAGCTTAGGAGCAAATTCTACAATATGTGGTTCTAAACCCATATCCATTACAGCCTTACCAGCTTCCAAGCCTAATAAGCCACCACCAAGAACTGCTGCTTTAGCATTCGGATTTTTAGCTTTTATTTTTTCAGCATATGCCAACATACCTTCTAAATCTTCAATTGTTCTATATACAAATATTCCTTTCTTCTCTACGCCTTTAATTGGAGGTACAAAAGGGGAAGATCCTGTTGCTAAAACTAAATAATCATAAGAATAGTCCTTTTCATTAATTGTTGAAATGGTTTTTTTACTTCTGTGAATATCAGTTACTCTTTCATTAGTAATTAATTCAATATTGTGTTCTTTATACCAAGAACGTGGAGCCATTTCTAAGGCTTTTGCATCACTATTTTTAAAGAATTCGCTTAAATGAACACGATCATAAGCTGGTCTAGGTTCTTCTCCAAAAACGATGACTTTATAGTTTTTACTCTCTTCCTTAGCTACAAATTTTTGGCAAAATTTATAACCAACCATTCCATTACCCACTACAATAATTGTCTTCATACGAACTGAATTTTCAGTGTTAAAAAAGCAAAAATACGTATAACTACGTAATTATTTATAATTATAATGAAATTGTTTTTAAAAATTACGTATTTTTGTCAAATGAAAAATTTTTCTGTCAATAAATAATAATTTATATGAAAAGAAGTATGAAAAATCCGAAAGTTGTATTGGTAGGGGCCGGACCAGGAGCTGTAGATCTAATTACCGTAAAAGGATTTAATGCTATAAAAAATGCAAATGTAATTTTGTATGATGCTTTAGTTAATAAGGAATTATTACAATATGCTAGTCCAACTTCTAAATGTATATATGTAGGTAAGCGATTTAATACGCATGCATTTTCTCAAGAAGATATCAATCAATTATTAGTTGATTCTGCCATTGAATTTGGTGTAGTTGTTCGCTTAAAGGGAGGTGATCCCTTTGTCTTTGGAAGAGGTGGTGAAGAAGTAAATTTTATTGAGAGTAAAGGGATTGAAGTTGAAGTAATTCCAGGTGTTAGTAGTGCTTTGGCTGTGTCGACAAGTCAAGGTATCCCATTAACTAAACGAAATGTGTGTGAGAGTTTTTGGGTGGTTACGGGCACAACCTCTGATGGAAATATTTCTAAGGATATCGCTTTAGGGGCACAATCTACGGCCACACTTGTTATCTTAATGGGGCTCCGTAATTTTTCTTTGATCATGAATGAGGTGAAAAAATACCGACATAAATATACGCCTTTTGCCATTATACAAAACGGTACTCTCGCTAATGAAAATATTCTTATAGAAACAATAGTCAATTATAAAAATTCCATTGACAATATTGATTATACTAGTCCAGGTGTTATTGTTATTGGTGATGTTGTTGCTGAACATCCTGCATTTTTAGAAGAAGAAATTCAACGCGTATTAGAATCCTCAATCTAATTAGATCTCCAAAAATATAAATTTAAAATAAGCTAAAATAAATACATGTTTTTGCGATAAATACATTTTTAGTCTATCTAAATTCCACACTTCATAAAACGATTACTAAATACGTAATTTTTGATATTATAAATTGCGTATAAATACGTAGTTTTATATTTTTGCTCATAATTACTGATAAAAAATAAAATTTATGAGCACAAACTTACATCAAGCTACGAAATTAGAGTTATTCAATTTTAAGAGTATTCCAACCAGAACTTTTTGGATAACCTCATTTGCCTTTTTCTTATGCTTTTTTGCTTGGTTTGGTATTGTACCTTTTATGCCAGATGTGGTGAGGGATTTAGGATTAACCCCAGATCAAAAATGGAATTCAATTATTTTAGCGGTAACAGGAACTGTTTTTGCAAGATTGTTAATTGGTAAATTATGTGATACCTATGGTCCAAGACTAAGCTACACTTGGTTACTAATTTTAGGAGCTATACCAGTTATACTATTAGGTTTTGTACAAACACCTTTACAATTTTTAATTTGTCGACTATTTATTGGTTTTATTGGAGCCTCCTTTGTAATAACACAAGTACACACTTCTATAATGTTTGCATCAAATGTTGTAGGTACTGCAAATGCCACTTCTGCGGGTTGGGGAAATTTGGGTGGAGGTGCTAATCGTCTTGGAATGCCTTTAATTGCAGCAGCTGTTGTAAGTTTCGGTATTGCAGATTCTGAAGCCTGGAGATACTCAATGATTATTGCAGGTATTGCTTGTTTTATAATGGGGATTGTTTATTATTTTTTTACGCAAGATACACCGAACGGTAATTATAAGGAATTAAGAGCTAAAGGAGAATTATCAAACTCGAAAAAAGATGAGGTGGGCTTTTTAGAAGTATTAAAAGATTATAGGGTTTGGGTATTGTTTTTAGTCTATGGAGCTTGTTTTGGTATAGAGTTAACTGTATATGGTACGATGGACGATTATTTGCAAAACACTTTTCAGTTAAAACGAGTAACTGCAGGTAATATCGTATTGTCATTTGCACTGATGAATATTTTTGCACGAACATTGGGTGGCTTTTTTGGCGATAAATTCGGTAAATTAAAAGGACTTCAAGGTAGAGTATTATTTTTAGCTTTGATACTTACTTTAGAAGGCATTATGTTATTGACTTTTTCAAGCGTAACCACATTAACCTTTGGTATTATATTTCTAATAGCCTTTAGTTTGACCGTGCAAATGGCAGAAGGAGCAACATTTTCTGTCGTTCCATTTATTAATAAAAAAGCCATAGGCTCAATTTCGGGCATTGTTGGTGCTGGCGGAAATGTTGGTGCTTTTTTAGCCGCAATGCTATTAAAATCTAAATCGGCTTTAGCCGAAAAAACTGCAATAGCCGCAAATAAAGGGTTAAGTACTGAAGCCATTGAGCTGGCACAAGCATCAGCATCTTCATTGGCTGTTTCAAGTGGATATTTAATAATAGGTGTTTTGATTATTGTAGCAGCACTACTTTCATTAACTATAAGATTTTCTACTGCTAATGAAAATAGTAGTGATAAGAATATTGAAGATCTAAAAATGGTCATGGCTGATAAATAAAAAAGGTATGCTTTCTGCTAGTAAATATGATTGTAATTCTTGTGTAAATCGGACTTATTAAAAACAAAAAAATGAAAATTAAATTTACACTTTTGGCCTTAACATTATTGATAAGTATCAGTAGTATGGCACAATTTTCTATTGACGGAGAATTTAGACCAAGAACCGAGTTTAGAAATGGATATGGTAATATTATTGCCGATGAAGCTGAACCCGGCTTTGGTGTTTCAACAAGAACCAGACTTAATTTTGGTTATAAAACTGAAGCTTATAATTTTTACTTAAGCTTTCAGGATGTACTGACTTGGGGAGAAAATAGACAACTATTACCTGAAGATACCAATAATTCCTTTTCCATTTTTCAAGCATGGGCAGATATTTCTATGGGAAGTGGATGGTCTACAAAATTAGGTAGACAAACTATTATTTATGATGATCAACGAATATTTGGTGCTGTAAATTGGACTCAACAGGCACGTAATCATGATGCCGTAATTATTAAATATAAAAAAGATAAATTTATGTTTGATATCGGTCTTGCATTTAGTCAAGATGGATCTGGAGTAGCAGGATTTTCTTCTGTAGGAAATACCTATAACACATCAGGTTTTTTTACCTATAAAACTATGTTTTATGGCTACACAAAAAAAAGTTGGAGTAATTTTTCTGGAAGTTTATTATTTCTGGCGAACGGATTTTAAAATGAAGAAGTAACTGGAAACACAGATGTTAGTTATTTAGCTACAGTCGGCACCCATTTAAATTATAAAAAAGGTAGTTTTGGCCTCGCTTCAAACATATACTTTCAGGGCGGACAAAGGTTAGGGAAAGTTGATGTTAATGGTGCATATTTAATAAGTTTAGATATTAGTGTAAAGGCATCTGACAAAGTTGGACTAGGTATAGGGGCTGAAGTTATTAGTGGTAATGATGCCGAAGTTGGTTCTACAGGAGCGTTTTTTCCTTTATATGGAACAAATCATAAATTCAACGGGTTTATGGATTATTTTTATGTGGGTAATCACGCAAATTCAATCGGTCTATTTGATGTACATGCCAGTGGAAAACTGAAACTTGGCAAATCTACTTTACTAGTTAAAGTTTTAAACTTTTCAGGAGAACAAGAGTTAGCAAGTGGTGAAAAAAGCTTAGGAACTGAACTAGATTTAGTTTTAACAAAGCCTATCAAATCAGGAAAATTACAGATTGGATATTCTCAGATGTTTGCCTCAGATGGCTTGTATGAACTTAAAGGAACAACTAAAGAATTGGCTGCAAGCAGTCAAAACTGGGCATGGGTACAACTCACACTTACACCTAAATTTCTCAATTCCATAAAATAAAAAATATTTAATTTATTTTGATATAAAGCTAGGGAAGTAATACCTTAGGTTTTATTTTAAAAGTCAGTATAATTACTTAAATTTGTTTGATAGTATAACTTAAGTGTATTTTAAATATGGCTATACGAATTTTATTAGCAGATGATCATGCAATTGTTAGAGATGGTATTAAATATTTGTTGGAAGACGAAGGGGATATTGAAGTAGTTGGTGAAGCATCTAACGGATTAGAAGCTTTAGAATTAGTTGAAAAGACACAACCCGATCTTCTAATTATTGATGTGAGAATGCCTGAAATGAATGGGATCGAAGCAGTTAAAATTCTTAACCAAAAACCTACAAACACTAAGGCGATTGTGTTGTCTATGCATGATTCTGAAGAGTATATACTTAAGGCTATTGAAGCGAAAGCAATGGGATATTTACTCAAAGATGCAGATAAATCAGAAGTATTAAAGGCTATACATACCGTTTATAATGGTGAAAAATACTTTAGTGGAGATATAAGCAATGTTATTGTAAACAATTTACTAAAAAATTCTGTTGGTAGTAGAACATTGATATCGGCATCTGAAGAAATAAGTAATCATAATAAATTAAACCTTACCAAAAAAGAGATCGAAATACTTAACCTAATTCTTTTAGGTAAAACCAATAAAGAAATCTCCATAGAATTAAATAATAGCAAACGTACCATTGAAACACATCGTTTTAATCTGATGAAAAAAATGAACGTCAAAAACTTGATGGAGCTTGCTGCCAAAGCAGCTCAATATAACTTAAATTAAAGATTGGTAATCTTTATAATAGTTAGGTGTAATAAAAAACTAAGAAAATAATGTCAATAAATCTTAACGATATTCTGAAACTAGATAATCTTGACAATGTGAAAATTCGGTTTAATAAATCTAATGGGATTAAAGATCCAATTACAATTTTTAAAGAAAATAGAAATGAACTTTTACATTGGCAATTTTGGAATTACTCAAAAAACAAATCGTTTTATGAAGGACAAGTTGCAATAGGATTTGTTAAGGTAGAAGGAGATAAATGGCTTTTATTCGATATTAGTATAATCACAAAAGACTTAAATAAACACAATGCTGTTGGCTATGAATTTGAAACAATAAAAGAATTCGAAAAATACTTTGGGCGAATCGTAATTGAATTTAAAAATAAGGCTCAAAATATGGTTAGAAAAGCAAACAGCGTTATCAATAATTGTGAAGTCCTTCAAATTTTAGAAGACACTTTTGATAATGATGTTTTTCCAGGATATGAGAATGTAAATTTATCTTGGAATGATTTAAAAAGAGTAATTAATAAAGGAATATGGAAAACCGCATTAGAAAACCAAAAAGGAATTTATCTAATAACTGACACGAAAAGTGGGAAAATGTATGTCGGTTCTGCCTACGGAAATGATATGTTACACGGAAGGTGGACTCAATATATTAAAAATGGACACGGTGGAAACATAAAATTAAAGGAATTAGAATTTGATTACATAAAAGAAAATTTTCGCTATTCTATCTTGGATATTTATAAATCTACAATTGACGATAAAGTAATTATTAATAGAGAAAGTTGGTGGAAAAAATCGCTTATGACAAGAGAATATGGATACAATAAAAATTAAAATTAGCCATTGTTGGTGTTTTCCACCAACAATGCTTCCCTAATTCTCAAAAAAAACAAACCAAAACTAACAATTATTCCATGCCAATGTTGGTGTTTTTCACCAACAGATAGAGTTTGTTGGTGAAAAACACCAACAAAGGCAAAAGTTTTCCACCAAAAATACTTACCTAATCCTCAAAAAAACGAACCAAAACTAGCAATCATTTAAATTCAAGCATCAATTTTTGAAAATAATAACTACGTATTAATACGTAATTTTGTATTTTTGCACTAAGCTTATAGCTAAGCTTATAAAAATTGAAATGAATTTATGGCTGTAAATAAATCTTATAAAACTACCTGTTCTTTTTGTGGTGTTGGCTGCGGAATCATTGTAAATAAAGATTCTAAAGGAAAATTAACGGTTGAAGGCGATCTAGACTATCCTGTAAACAAAGGTATGTTATGTTCTAAAGGGATGAACTTAAACTACGTAGTTCAAAACACTACTGATCGGATTTTACACCCAGAAATGCGATGGAGCAGAAATCATCCTATGCAAAAAGTTACTTGGGATACTGCCTTAGACAGAGCTACTGCAGTTTTTAAATCAATTATAAAAAAGCATGGCCCAGATAGTGTTGGGTTTTATGTTTCAGGACAATGTTTAACTGAAGAGTATTATATTCTAAACAAGCTTACCAAAGGGTTTTTAGGTACAAATAATATCGATACCAACTCAAGATTATGTATGAGTTCTGCTGTAGTTGGCTATAAAAAAACGGTAGGAGAAGACTCTGTACCTATTTCGTATGATGATATTGAATTGGCTGATTGTTTTTTGATTGCTGGTGCAAATCCTGCATGGTGTCATCCGATACTATTTAGACGCTTAGAAAAGCATAAAGAAGAGAACCCTAAAGTAAAAATTATTGTTGTAGATCCTCGAAAAACACAAACCACTTCTATTGCTGATTTGCATTTGCAGATTATCCCAGGAACGGATATTACACTATACAATGCCATTGCAAGGCACTTAATTGATAAAAATAAAATAGACAAAAAGTTTATCAAAAACCACACCTTAGATTTTGAATCGGTTAAAGAGCAAGTGTTTAAAACATCCTTAAAAGAGGCTGCTAAAATTTGTGGAATCACTGTTGATGAAATTAAAAAAGCAGCAAAATATATTGGAGACGCCAAAGCATTTATCAGTATGTGGACTATGGGTTTAAATCAAAGTATAAATGGTGTAAACAAAAATGTTTCTTTAATTAATTTATCCTTATTAACAGGACAGATAGGCAAACCTGGAGCGGGCCCTTTTTCATTAACAGGACAGCCAAACGCGATGGGTGGACGAGAAGTTGGCGGTATGGCAAATTTATTAGCTGCTCATAAAGATTTGTCAAATCCAGAACACAGAAAAGAAGTTTCTGATTTTTGGGGAGGCAAAGAAATTTTAGAAAAACCTGGACTTACAGCTACCGAAATGTTTGAAGCTTTAAACACAGGGAAGCTAAAAGCAATTTGGATTGTTTGTACAAATCCTGTAGTAACTTTACCAAATTCTTTACACGTTGAAAAAGCATTAGAGAATGCCAACTTTGTTGTGGTGCAAGACATTTCTCATAATTCAGAAACCACCAAATACGCCGATTTATTGTTACCAGCTGCTGGCTGGTTAGAAAAAGAAGGTACGATGACCAATTCTGAACGAAGAATTAGTTATCTAGAAAAAGGCGTTGAACCTCCTGAAGAAGCATTGCCTGATGCAGAAATTATCACAAAATTTGCTCAAAAAATGGGCTATGATGGTTTTGATTATGAGAGCTCTAGCGAAATATTTGACGAACATTGTTTACTCACCAAAGGCACCAATATTGACATTTCTGGCTTATCTTACGATAGATTAAAAGCCGAAGGAAGTATGCAATGGCCTGTACCAACAAAAGAACACAAAGGCACAGCAAGACTTTTTACAAACCATCAGTTTTTTACAAACACAAAAAAAGCAAATTTTAACACGCCTTTATTTACTGAAAATCAATCAGAAAAACTAACTACAGAATTTCCTTTAGTATTGACAACGGGTCGGATTAGAGACCAGTGGCATACACGAACAAGAACAGGAAAAGTAAATAGATTAGACACACATATGCCTGCACCATATTTAGAAATGAATAGTGTAGATGCTTTTGAAAGGCAGCTAAAAGAGGATGATGTTGTGCTTATAAAAAGTGCTAGAGGTGAAGTTAGAGTTAGTGTAAAGCTCAACTATGATATTAGAAAAGGGCTTGTCTTTTTACCTATGCATTGGGGTAAAATACTCGGAAATGATTTTGGTAGAGCCAATAATTTAACCAGCACATTAATTGACCCTGAGTCTAAAACTCCTGATTATAAATATAGTGCGGTAGAGGTTTCGAAAATTAAGAAACCCAAACAAAAAATATGCATTGTAGGTGCAGGTGCTGCAGCTTATAGATTTGCAAAAAGCTATAGAGATCATAATGAAGAAGATGAATTACTAGTCTTTTCTTTAGAGAAAAACCCTTTTTACAATCGGGTTTTATTGCCAGAATACGTAAGTGATGAATTGACTTGGGATGAACTAGAAAAAGTAAAGAAAAATGAACTAGATAAATTGAGGTTACAGCTATTTTCTGAAGTTTCAATTACTAAAGTAGATAAAGAAAACAAAAAAGTGACCGATAGTAATGGCGATGAACACGGCTATGATTTATTGGTAATGGCTACTGGAAGCCGAGCATTTGTCCCTGCTAACGCTCAATTGGATTCCCCTGGAAGGTTTACTTTAAGAAGCAGAGCCGATGCAGAAAAATTAAAAAATCACTTAGCAGCTACTGGCTTACCTGATAGCGAACAACATGTCGTTATTGTTGGTGGTGGATTATTAGGCTTGGAATTGGCTGCAACATTAAACAAAAAAGATATCCAAATCACCATTGTAGAGCGTGCTTCACGATTAATGGAGCGTCAGTTAGATAGGATAGCTAGTAGGTTATTAGCCGAAGATGTTCTCGAAAGAGGTATTCAAATCTATTTTGACAATGAAGTAACTACCGTTTTTGAAGATGATAATTCACCTCAAAAATTATCGATTACGTTTAAAACAGGAAAAGTCATTTCTTGTAATGCTATTGTTTATGCCATTGGTACCATTCCCAATATAGAATTGGCAAGACATGCAAAATTAGATTGCAGAAGAGGTGTTATCGTAAATCAATATTTACAAACGAGCGATCCTAGTATTTTTGCTATGGGAGAAATTGCCGAATTCAATAATTTCTTATACGGAATTACTTCGGCTGCTGAACAACAAGCAGACATTGCTGTAAATTATATTTTAGGCGATTTAAGTAGTGTTTATAGAGGTTCTGTATTGATGAACATCTTAAAATTTAAGGATTTAAATCTCTGTAGTATTGGTATGGTTCAGTTTCCTGAAAAGGATACTTCCTATGAAGAAGTCATTTTTATGGATATGAATAAACATTACTATAAAAAATGTATCATTAAAGATGATAGATTGGTTGGAGCAGTTTTACTAGGCGATAAAAAAGAATTTGCTGAATTCAAAACCTTAATCGAAGATAAAATTGAATTGGGTGAAAAAAGGGAAGAGCTTTTACGATCAAACGAAGCCTCCATCCCTGTTAAAGGAAAATTGATATGTTCATGTAGCCAAATAGGTGTCGGGAATTTAGAAGATGTGATCAATTCAGGATGTACCAACTATGCAGAATTATGTAAAACCACAGGAGCAGGGATGGGTTGTGGAAGTTGCAAACCAGAAGTATTAGAAATATTTCAAAATACCTTACGAAAAAAAACAGTAACAGTTTAAGATTATGGTAGATTTAAAAAGAGTTTTTATAAAAGGAGGTGTATTGTCGCCAAGTGAATTAAAGCAAATTATTAATTATGCTGAATCGTTGAATTTAGATGCTATACATTTTGGTTCAAGGCAAGATATTATATTTCCAGAACATCAAATAAATACAGAAATTGACAGTCAGTTTCCTAAATTGAGTACGGGAATGATTTCTGATTTGACGTACCAAAACATTGTCTGTTCTTATGTTTCTTCAGATATTTTTCCATCAACCTCATGGTTAAATGGTGCTGCTTACTTGTATATTTTAGAAAGTTTCAAGTATCAACCCACATTAAAAATCAATATTTCTGATCCTCAACAACAATTTTCACCTCTATTCAGTGGTCAGTTAAACTTTATAGCTTCGGCACATGAAGATTACTGGTATTTAAACCTAAGATTGCCGAATTGGGATGCTTCTGTATATTTTCCTGTATTGGTTTACAGTTGGGACATTTCAAAAATTGCTAAGGTTATAGAAG
>Ga0209633_10002750_pt1 | contig 16741 bp, 13 predicted proteins | sample Cruoilmetagenom1_FD_187290 | JGI IMG/M metagenome (GOLD analysis project Ga0209633, IMG submission 187290) | Oil polluted marine microbial communities from Coal Oil Point, Santa Barbara, California, USA - Sample 1 (SPAdes) (version 2) | ecosystem: Environmental > Aquatic > Marine > Oil seeps ... | reverse complement strand
AACCATGAAAGAGCTTGAGAAGGAGCTGGATGGAAATATCCTGCAACGCATCCATCGCTCAACCATAGTCAACGTCAAGCAGGTGCGGGAAATGGAATCGCATATCAACGGCGAATATTTCCTGACCCTGGGTTCTGGTCACCGGGTCAAGCTATCGCGAACCTATAAAGACAAGCTTAAGCTGTTTAAGTAATACTTAATCGCTATTTGCTGATCTCCCTCTTCAGAATCCACTCACCTAAGCCGGGATATGGGTACCTACCTCCTGGGACCGTGAGCCGACAGGGATGTCGGCGCCCGAGCGCCCCATGGATGGGCTTGCAGCGTGTCTCAGGAGGTAGGTACCCGTGTCGCGGCGTTCGGTTGGCACTGTTCTAACAGGATTCGATCAGGGATTCGCCGGAAGTTGGGTGTACCTCCTTAGACACGCCGTAAACACATCCATGTGGGCTCATTCAAAACATCCATGTTTTGCAAGGTCTAAGGAGGTACACCCAACTCCCGGCGAATTGTGCGAGCCTTGAAGAGGCAGCCTCAACCCGTTGCCCTTTTCTAGGTACGTCAAATTCGTTCTATCGTCCGATTCTAACCATTCATCGCAGACCATGACTAAGGGCACAACCATCCCGCCGACCTGTTGTCCAGAATGATAACCACGATGACATTTCGGCAAGAAAATAAATTGCCATGTAACGAATTAGCGGTTTGATGCGTCATAAGTACTGAAGCAAACGAGGGAGAGTTATCAACCAATTTGAAATCAGAACAAGCAAAGTCGGGACATTTTCTCCCTGATCATCGTCTGACCGACGTTCCCGACTTTGCTTCCGCCGCCCCCGCTGTTAGCCCTCTTTCGGCGCGGGGCGGTTTTTTTGTCCGGCATTTATGTAGCTTGTAACCAGTTTTCAAGAATAATTTGTGCTGCCATTGCATCTTTCAGCGCTGCATCCTTGCGCCGCATACCACCGCGCGCCCGTGCATCTACAAAACGTTGTTCAGCACCGAATGATGTCAGGCGTTCATCTTCATACCAGACCTGAACCCCGTAACGGCCTTCCAGCCGACGGCCAAATCGCCGGGCATCCTTTGACATTTCGGTTTCGCCACCGTCAGCGGCCAACGGCAAACCTACAACCACGGCAGCGGGTTTCCATTCAGTCATAATTCCGGTAATTGCCTGCCAATCAGGCTTGTCTACTGCTGACACCACTGCAAGGGCATTGGCTGAACCCGTCAGCGTCTGGCCGACGGCAACTCCGATTCTGCGGTGGCCAAAATCAAATGCCAGCAATGTGCCTGTGGGTCGGGTTCGCTCATCAGGCATGCCCGCCGACCCCATGCAGGTCGTTGATATTGATGCCAAGTGTGCTCACTGCTCTTTCCCAACGGTTTTGCGGGGCTGATTCAAACAGGATGCATTTATCTGCTGGTACCGAGAGCCACGCATTCTGGCGCATCTCCGACTCCAGCTGACCATCGCCCCAACCAGCATAACCAAGTGCCACCAGGAAATGCTGTGGACCTTTGCCGGCAGCTATGACAGCCAGCACATCTCGGGATGTCGTCACCATGATGTCATCGTTGATCTGAATGCTGGAATCAAACCCTTCAAAAGGGGTGTGCAACACGAAACCGCGCTCCGGACTAACCGGGCCACCTTCGAGCACAATCATTGAAGATATTTCCTGGCTGTCGCAGGGTATATTTAACTGGAATAAAAGCTCACCGAGAGTGAAGTCCGACTGGCGATTAATCGTGATCCCGATCGCACCCTCTTCATTATGCTGGCACATCAGGGTCACGCTGCGTGAAAAATTCGGATCCGCCATGGCAGGCATAGCAATCAGCATTTGCTGCTGCAAATAGCCGCTGACAGTACCTTGAGATTTATTACTCATATATTTAAAGTTTAGTCCAGTTACGAGCTAATACAAGCATCGATTAGGGGACGTTCAGAAAACATAAAGAGTTTGCCCACAGATTACACAGATTACACGGATTAGAGCAAGATCAAGAGTGGGAAAAGACAGGATAGAAAAGTATCACAGTAAGTTGCACCTGCATTTCAACCTGCCCCACTATTTACGCTCTTAATCCGTGAAATCTGTGTAATCTGTGGGCATTTCCTCCCAAGAAGAAAACGAAACCTACCGCTTAGTTCAGCCCTTTGAAATCCCGTGAGAAGCGCCAGGTGCGTGTGATGTGCAGGACATCAATGGTGGCACTGATGTGTTCCGGCAACGGCGAGTAGGGTCCCGCCAAACGTACGATCCGGGTTGCAGCCTGGTCCAGTTGGGGAAATCCGGAACTGCGCTGGATATCAATACTCTCCACGCTGCCGTCCAGGTTGATGCCCACGGTCATGACCAGATCACCCACCAGCATTAGGCGCCTGATCTCTTCCGGATAGTTCAGGTTACCCACCCTCTCCACCTTGGCAACCCAGGCTTGCATATACGCAGCAAACTCGTATTCACGTGTATTGGCGGATATCCACTTACGTTTGGGCAGTTTCGATTTCGATTCCCGGTCACGTTGAATCCCGGGCTGCAGTTTTGCCATAGCCATGCTTTCCTGCATCAGCTCCGCGGCAGTGGGCAAAGGTAGTTCAGGTTGCTCAATACTGGTAATTTGCTGGGAGAACTCGGATTTATCATCTTCGATAAGAATTTGCTCACGCTCCGCGTCAGCCACACTGGATGCCTGTTCCTCCTGATTAAGCGGGTCATCGCCGTCCGCCAGGCCCGGTGATGCACCCGTGTATTCCTGTGATGGCCGGGTGGCTTCAGTGGACTCGCCGCCACCCTGCTGGGTAGCCTGGGCCAGAAAGTCAGCCTCATCCGGTTTTGATTCGGATCGCCAATTCACCAGCACCACGTCAAGTGTTTCCAGCGGATGGGTCAGCGGTTTGAAATCAAGCACAAAACCAACTCCCAACAAAACCGCTGCGTGCAGGCCAAGCGCCATCAAAACGCTGACGGCAAAACGGTCATTGCTGGTGTGGATGGCAGACATTTATTGTTTCAATTTCGCCTCGACTGCATCAAATAGCTGACCTGCAATATTCATTCCGAATTCCTCATCCAGTTCCCGAATACAGGTCGGACTGGTGACATTAACCTCGGAGAGCCAGTCGCCAATCACATCCAGCCCGGAAAACAGGATACCCCGTTTTTTCAGTTCAGGCCCAACCTGTGAACAGATCCATTTATCCCGCTCGCTCAGTGGCACACCCTTGCTACTACCACCCTTGGCCAGGTTGCCGCGAAAATCACCTTCACCCGCAAAACGTGCCAACGCATAGGGCACCGGTTCACCGTCGACCATCAGTATACGTTTGTCACCCTGGGATATTTCATCAATATATTTCTGTGCCATGACCGGTCGCGAGTCGTGACGGGTGATGGTTTCCAGGATGACGTTCAGATTCATATCAGTATCATTGACCTGGAAAACAGACTCGCCTCCCATTCCATCCAGCGGTTTGACGACACAGTGTCCATGTTGCGAAACAAAATCGCGAATCAGATCGGATTGACTGCTGATCATCATCGGCACACAACACTGCGGAAAGTTGGTAATAAAGAATTTTTCGTTGGCATCGCGCAGGCTTTGTGGTCGGTTGATCACCAGCGTACCGGCATTTTCTGCCAACTCCAACATGTAGGTTGTGTAGATATAATTCATGTCGAAAGGCGGGTCACGGCGCATCAGCACGATATCCAGCTCATCAAGCGGTTTGCTGCCAACAGGGCTCAGGCTGAACCAATCGGTGGTATTGTCGCGAACCTCAAGCTGTTGCATCCGGGCAAAAACCCGACCGTCTTTGGCAAACAGGTCTCCGGGTTCCATATAGTACAAATCATGTCCGCGCCGCTGGGCCTCCAGCAACATCGCAAAAGTAGAGTCCTTGTACGTTTTGATGTCGCCAATGGGGTCCATGACTACACCTGTTTGCAGTACTTGTGGTTTTGCTTTATTAGTTTCAGACATAAGTTTTTCCATTCCAATCGTGCCCTATTATCATGTGCTTGGCGGTACGATTCCAGCTGAAGAAAAGGCTCTGATTATTAAATACCTTGGTCGTCAATGATATGAAGAACATTTGTGTAAAACTACAACAAGGTGGAAACCGCTCATTTCTAAGGGTAAACTAAATGTAAGGCATAGTAATGGGGGGGGAATAGTAATGGCCTCATTACCGGGCGGTATGCAATGAAAGGAATCATTGTGAACGTCGCACAACCAGGGAAGATATTATGAGCCAGGAACAATTGAATACAACAACAGATCATACTGAATCTACAGCCGGGTCAAAAAAACTTCGCGTACTGGTCGTTGACGATAGCGCTACCATCAGGCGCTCAGCAGAGACCATGCTCGCTAACCAGGGTTACGAAGTCATTACCGCTGAAAATGGTTTTGAAGCTTTGTCTAAAATTACCCGCCACCGGCCCGACCTTATATTTGTCGACATCATGATGCCCCGCCTGGATGGTTACCAAACATGCGCCATCATCAAGAACAATGCCGAATTCCGTACTACACCCGTAGTAATGCTCACCAGTAAAGACGGGTTATTCGATATGGCCCGTGGCAGGGTTGTCGGGTCGGATCAATACCTGACCAAACCCTTTACACGTGAAGAACTGCTGGGTGCAGTCAAGCAACACGCAGCCAGCTGATTCAACACTAAAATAAAAATCTACGGGGTCAAAGCTCATGAGTGCCGTAAATGCATCGTTTAAAAAACTGCAGGACTACGAGCAGCGAAGTTACGCCTTCGAACCGGGTAATGCCGAGGGGCAGGAACACAACGGTGAGTGGGCCGGTGTCATTTTTCGTATCGGTGACGCCCGTCTGGCCTGCAACATAGATCAGGTACACGAATTTCTCCCCATCCCGGCCTTCACACCCGTTCCCGGTACCAAACCATGGATACTGGGTCTGGCCAACGTACGCGGCGACTTACTTACAATTGTTGATCTCTCATGGTTTCTGAATGGACAAAGGTCAACGGTTTCAATGAGAACCCGTTTACTTGCCGCCAGTCTCCGTGGCCGTCCGATCGGGCTTTTAGTTGACGAAGTATTCGGGCAGCGTCATTTTGTCAGCGATGAAGGCACAAAACCCCGGCTGTCAGCGAGTTCCCCGCTGAAAGGGTTCGTACATAAGCAATATCGCTCCGGCAAGGACGTCTGGAAGGAACTGGATCTTGAGACCTTGTTTTCCACAGCCGAATTCCTCAACGGCGCAGCAGCCTGACCGGATCCGAAAACAGTATGAAAAACGATCAATCCAATATTAAAGGCCAGCGTTCAATTCTTGTTTACCTGGCATCAGGGTTGCTAATTATCTCCCTGGTCTTTGTGTCCATCACATTTTACCTGCTCGCACGAAATGTCCAGCATGAACAGGAATGGATGACACTGGTTACCAATGTCCAGGTCACTTCACAACAACTGGCCAAGTCTGCCGGTGAATCGGCCTCGGGTAATCTTGACGCCTTTCTTGAGCTTGGAAACTCCCGTGACAAGATAAAGGCTGCCATGAGCAAGTTACGGGTTGGTTCTGCTGCAACCAAACTGCCCTCCACCCCGTTGGTAGTTGAAGTACCGATGAAACAACTTACGCTGACCTGGACACGCATGAACAACAATGCGTCCAGCATTCTTGATCGCGAAAAATTGATCCTGGAGCTGGCATCGGCTCGTAATATCATTCAGGAAAATATTCCTGGCATACAGAAAAGAACCGACGCCAGCATTCGTGCGCTCATTAAAAGTGATGCACCAACCAACCAGATTGTTTTTACCAGTCGTGCACTGGTACTGGCAGACCGGATTCTGCGACGTGTGTCTGAAGTTCTGCAGGGCGGTAGCAACGCCGTAACCGCAGCTGAGAACCTCCGCAAGGATCGGGACCTGTTCGAACAGGTGCTCAACGCTCTGTTGCGCGGAAATGCACGCCTGGGAGTTACCCAGGTTCGCAATACCAGTGCTTTGCAGTCGTTGGGACAGGTCAAGTCTTTGTTTGAAACAATCAAACCGCAAATTGAGTCCATCCTCAACTCTTCAAGCGATCTGTTTGAAGTCCGTGGTGCTGCAGATGAGATATTTCTTGACAGCCGTGACGTGTTCGAAGAAGCAGCCAGCCTAAAAAGTGCCATTGCAGAGATACCACAACATCGCATATGGCCATCACAGGCAGCCGGCGCGCTCGGCCTGCTGGTAATGATAGCTGTTGTCTGGATTCTGGTTTACTCATTCCTGTCCGCGGAGCGTCGACGGGCAAAAATTGCAGCCAGGAGCAATAAGAAGAACCAGATGGCGATCCTGCAACTACTGGATGAAATGAGTTCACTGGCCGATGGCGACCTGACAGTGCAAGCCTCGGTTACCGATGACATAACCGGTGCTATTGCGGACTCCATCAATTTTGCAATCGAGCAGCTTCGCGAGTTGGTCAAGGGCATCAAGTACACCGCCCAGGAAGTAGCCGGTTCGGCCATGGATACGCGCAGTTCAACATCCGAACTGGCCACAGCTGCGGCAAAGCAGGCCGGCCAGGTTGGCGAAGCCACAAAAATCGTACAGCAAATAGCAATGTCTTTTGACACCATGGCGAGGCGGTCGACCGAGTCCAGCAAGGTGGCTCACGACTCCGTAGAAATCGCCCACACTGGCGGTGCAAAAGTTCGCGAAACCATCAATGGCATGGACACCATACGCGAGCAGATTCAGCAAACATCCAAACGCATTAAACGCCTGGGCGAATCCACCCAGGAAATCGGTGATATTGTAGGACTGATTAACGGCATCTCCGAACAAACCAATGTACTTGCACTCAACGCTGCCATACAGGCTGCATCTGCAGGCGGTGCCGGCAAAGGTTTTGCGGTAGTAGCCGATGAAGTTCAGCAACTGGCAGAAAGCACCACCAACGCTACGCGCAGAATTGAAATGCTGGTTCAGACCATCCAGGCCGATACCTATGAAGCCGTTGTCTCCATGGAAGCAACGACATCAGAGGTAGTCGGTGGTGCCCGACTGGCCGAAGACGCGGGCACTGCACTGGAAAAGATCGAGACCGTATCCAAGGATCTGTCCACGCTGATCGCCAGCATATCAGAGGAAGCTCAGGCCCAATCGGCCAGCGCTACCAACGTATCAGAATTAATGAAAAGCGTGCAGGAAGTTTCCGTGCAAGCGTCTGCTGGCAGCACTCAGGCTGCATCATCAGTAGAAGAACTGGCGGAACTGGTAATGCAACTCAGTGATTCGGTCACCGACTTCAAGCTGCCGGAAGATAACTGAATGTTTCTGGCGACCACAATGCCAGGTGAACACAACACCGTACAAAATGCGGGGGTGACCTGATGTTACTGGAAGGCTCAAACGCAAGCACAGTACTAACCTGGGTACGCCCCGACCTGGACAAGCACCTGGGCCAGGTTCGCACCCAGATTGAGCATATTGCCAATAATGCCCACATCGGTGATGGCATTGAAACCACTGCCAATCACCTCGTCCAGCTAAAGTACACTTTTGAAGCGCTGGTATTGCAGGGTGCTACCCTGGTGGTCGAAGAAATGATCACGGTTTGCGAGGAACTCAAACGGAATAACGTCCGTGATCGTCAAAAAGCCTTCGGTGCATTAATGGATGCCATCGTGGTTGTACCATCCTATCTGGATCGCCTGCAGGCTGGCCACCATGACCTGCCGATCCTGCTACTGCCAGTCATCAATGAACTGCGCGCGGCTTATAACGCCAATATCGTATCAGAAGCGACGCTGTTTGCACCCAGCCTGGATATCTCACTACCGGAACTGGAGCTCAAGGCAGGTGAACATGAACCGGCATTTGATGAGCCATTCCAGGAATTTGCCCTGCGCATGCGCCGGCAATGGGAAACCGCGCTGCTTCGCTGGTTACAGCACCAGGACAATATCGAACTGTTATCGCCACTGCATTCTGTTTGCGAAACCTTGTATCGCAGGGTGGACAGAATGGATATGCGGCGCATGTGGTGGATTGCCGCTGAAGTTATTGGCGGACTGCTCGATGGCGTCACTGATAATGACATGCACCTGCGCCGTTTGTTTGCGCGTCTGCACCTGAACCTCAAGACACTCACAGAAGGTGGTGAAGATACTACTGACGTTGAAACGGTCGATGCCGTTTCGCAGGCCTTGTTATTCCATATTGCACAGGCCAAGGCAGGCAGTGTCGGTGTGGACAAACTCAGAGAACGCTTCCAGTTGCAGGAACTGGTCCCAGACCGTGACGTACTGATCCGCGCCCGTGGAGCCGTTACCGGTCGCAATCGTGAGCTGTATACATCCCTGGGGACAGCGGTTCGCGATGAACTGTCCCTGGTCAAGGATGCACTTGACCTCGAGCTGCGTACCGGTGAAATAGAGTCTCACAGGCGAGAACAAAGTCATGAGGCACTGCTCAGGCTTAAGGACACACTAAAAATGATGGGGCTGGGTGATTCTGCTCAGTTCATTGAACAACTGATGCCGGCATTTGACGCCAGCGAAGATCCCGAGCATGACCCCGATCACCAGTCGCGTGAATCATTATTGATGGGCGTGGCAGGAAAACTGATACAGGTAGAGTCTGTTCTGGAAGAACAAATCTCCACGCTGGGTGAACCATTACTTGAAGACCAGGCAACAAGCTACATCGAACTGCCCGGGCATGAACAACGACGCATTAAGTCACATCTCCTGGCAGAAACTGTCATCAGTCTCCACCAGGTACAGGATGGCGTGCGTCGTCATTTTGATGGAGACCAGGAAGCAGATTACATCAGCCCCATGGAGCACATTGCAGGTGCCATGGAGTTAATTGGTGAATCTGAAACGGCTTCGCTGGCAATCAAGCTACGCAATGCGCTAGGCAATCTATTACGGCTTACCAGGTCGGAATCAGCCATGGATCCGGACAAGCTGGAAACGGTAACCGATGCAGTGGCGGCATTTGAACTCTACCTGGCTGGCTGTCGTGACCATCAAAGCAATCGCGGGCGTTTCCTTGAAATACTCAAAGAACGGCTTGGTCGTTTGCCGGTTGGCGAAATGGAAGTGGTCGAAGCGGCTGCACCGGTCGAATCTGAAGAAGCTGCAGAAATACCTGGGGATTCAGGTACTGCCCTACCACAAACACTTGACCCGGAATTGCGGGACGTCTTCCTGGAGGAATACGAATCCGTCACTGCCATGCTGGCAGAACGTACCCCCCAATGGACGCAGCATCAGGAAAATATTGCCCTGTTAACTGACATTCGCCGTGGATTCCACACTCTAAAGGGTAGTGGACGTATGGTGGGCGCGGATGAAATAGGTGAATTTGCCTGGCACATTGAAGAAATGCTCAATGCGCTGCTGGAAAGCAACATCGAATCAATGGATGACGTTGCAGTTGTAGTATGTCTATCTGAAGCCGTTTTACCGGACATGAAGAAACGCCTGCTACAACAACCTTCCAACCTGGATTCAACTGCGATTGAGGCTATCAGTCAACTGGCCGACAGAGTTGCAGAAAGTAAAGAACCAGACTGGACAAGCCTGGACGGATTACTACAGGCTGACTTCGCAGCCTTGTTGCCGGGTGATATCAAAGCTGCACCTGTACCGGAAATTGAGCCTGAGGAAATCACTGAAGAGCCGGCTGAGCTCACTCTGAAAGACCTGATACGCAAGGAACTGGCAGACAAACTTGCCGTTCTGAAAGGCTTGATGGATAACATTTCAAAGGATCGCAACTACACTGCCAGCGACGATGAGATTCTCGCCATCCATACCATTGCCGGTACAACTGCACTGGAACCTCAAGGCAGGGAATCCGATATCGCCAAGGCACTGGAGGGCTTTCTTGAAGCACAACAGCAAAGCAGAAAAGCATTCAGCGACACTGCAATGTGGACGGTTGCCACCAGCCTTGCATACTTTGAAACCTGCCTGGCTTTGCATGAGGATGATCCGGAAGCAGAGCTGACAGACGATGGTGACAACCAGATTGAGCAACTGATCGCCCTGACGGTTGAATACGAAGCGCCAGAAGAAACAGTTGAAGAAGCCACCGAAGAAGCTCCAGTCGAAATTCTGGAAGAGGCTCCAGAAGAAGCCTCGGAGGAGGTTGTAGACGAAACTACGGAAGAAACTGTAGAAGTTCATGAACCTACTGAAGAAACCGAGACAGTTCCGGACGAGCTTACGAGCGAAGAAGCTGCTGAAATTGAAGAGGTTTCAAGTACTGAAGAAGGTATACCGACAGAACCCAAGCCTGAAGAAGTTGATACAGAAATACTCAATATCTTCCTCGAAGAAGCTACGGACATCCTGGAGCGTTGTGATTCATTGCTGAATACCTGGCGTGACAATCTGCCGGATCTAGACATCGTGCGGAACCTGCAGCGTGAAATCCATACTTTCAAAGGCGGAGCGCGCATGTCTGGCGTTAGTGCCATGGGCAATCTCAGCCATTCCATGGAAACACTGCTGGAGAACATTGCAGGCCAATTGCTACCACCATCATTATCAGCCATTGATGCGCTGGAGCAAGGTTGTGATCGACTGAATGTCTGGACTGAGCAGGCGAGCCAGGGCGTTATGCCACAGCTCGGCCAGGAAATGCATTTATTTGAACAGCAGGTCAAAGCATTAACTGCCGTTCCGGTGCAACCCACTGCCGTTACAGAAGAACCCGCCAGCATTGATACTGCACCCGAAGAGCTGCAAGAGATCCCGGACGTTGTGGTGCCGGAGGGCGAGGCTCAACTTGGCGAAGAAGCGGAAGAGCTGGTAGAGCTCGATGAAGCACCGGAAGAACCTAAAGAACCGGCCAAAACACCAAGTAAAGCTCCAACTAAAGCTCCAACTAAAGCTCCAACTAAATCTCCAAGTGAAGCACCGGCAACTCCGCAGCACATTCGAGTAGATGCAGATTTGCTTGACTCATTGGTCAACTCCGCCGGCGAAATCAGTATTTTCCGCTCACGTCTTGAGCAACAGATCGGCCACATGCGTGACAACCTTAAAGAATTTGATGAAACTGTTTCCCGTTTACGTGAACAGTTCCGCAAGCACGAGATTGAGACCGAAACCCAGATACGCTCGACTTATCAACATGAATCTCCAGATGGCTCAGATGAGTTTGATCCGTTGGAAATGGATCGTTTTTCTTCCATGCAGCAACTGTCACGCAGCCTCTCGGAGTCTGTAGCCGACCTGTTAAACCTGCAGGAATTACTGGACGACGCTGCGCGCAAATCCGAAGCCCTGCTTGTACAGCAATCCAGGGTCAGCACAGAATTACAGGAAGGCCTGATGCAAACCCGGATGGTGCACTTTGGCACCATCGCGCCGCGCCTGCGCCGGATCATTCGCACTGCGGCCGGCGAAGTCGGCAAGAAGGCCCGTCTACAGTTACGCATGACCGGTGGCGGTGATCAACTGGATCGAAACGTCCTCGAAAGGATCACCGCGCCACTGGAGCACTTGCTGAGAAATTCAATTGTTCATGGTATCGAAAAGCCCGCGGCTCGGCGCAAGCTCAAAAAACCGGTAGAAGGACAGCTCAGCATCACCGTTGCGGCTGAGGCGACCGAGTTTGTAGTGCGTGTTGAAGATGATGGTGCCGGCATGAATCTCAAGGCCATTCACAAACGCGCTATTGAGATGGGACTGGTAGACAAAAAAGCCGACCCGCCACAACAACAACTGCTGCAATTGATTCTTAACAGCGGATTCTCCACTTCCAAAACCGTAACAGCTCTTGCCGGTCGCGGTGTCGGGATGGATGTAGTAAACAGCGAAATCAAACAGATTGGCGGCTCCGTAGAAATTGATACCGAAGAGGGTAAAAGCAGTCGCTTTACAATCCGGATTCCATTCACGCTGGCAGTCATGCAGGCCATCGGTGTAATGGCCGGTGAACATCGCTACCTGATTCCAGTGGCCAGTGTTGCCGGTGTGGCGCGTATTCTGCCTGCCGATTACGAGGCCCTGGTAGAACAGGAAAAACCGGTGTATGAATTTGCCGGTGACCAATTTAACGTTCTTGACCTCGAATCCCTACTGGGTGAACCGTCAACGCCGCTTGGGGATGACACCATCTCAATGCTGTTGATCAAATCCGGTGAGCAACGTGCCGCCTTCCGAGTCTCGGAACTGCTGGGACACAGGGAAATCGTCATCAAGCCGGTTGGACCACAAATCAGCAGTGTTCCGGGTATTCTCGGCGGGACAATTTCCGGTGATGGTCAGGTGGTCATCATTATCGATACCGGACCGTTGATCAGGCAGGCACTGTTGACCGGTGCACGCCCTGCGCCACCGATGGAAAACATCGACATCCGACCCAAAAAGACATTGGCGCTGGTCGTGGACGACTCCATAACCATGCGAAAAGTGACAACCCGTGTGCTGGAGAGTCACGATTTTGAGGTTATCACCGCCAAAGATGGCATAGATGCGACTGAAAAAATGCAGGAACGTATACCCGACCTGTTGTTGCTGGATATTGAAATGCCACGTATGGATGGATACCAGGTCGCTGAATACGTACGTGCCGATGTCAGGCTGCGCCACATTCCGATCATAATGATCACCTCGCGCGCAGGGGATAAACACCGCAGTCGCGGCGAGAAAGCAGGCGCCAACGCTTATCTATCCAAGCCCTACAAGGAATCGGAATTGATCGCAGAAGTTAACCAGCTTCTGGACAGGGAAGTGGAATAACATGGCCGACAAAGAAATCCGCACATTCATTGCACCGCTAATAGACGGTTTTATAATGCTCCCAAATAGTGCAGTGGCCGAAGTGCTGGCTTTTGAGCGACCCGAACCCTTCAAACAAGCCCCTGCATGGTTGCTTGGTGAACTGGGCTGGCGCGACTGGCAGGTACCTGTCATTTGCTTCGAGCAACTGCTTGAAAAAAACAGTCGTACATCTGTAACACCAAAAGCACGCATCCTGATTATTAAAACCCTTGGCGAATCCACACAGGTCAACTATATCGGCCTCGTTATACAGGGTTTACCCAAACTTAAAAAAGTAACTGCCAGTTCACTGGTTGAAAAACAGACCGAGAATCTGCCGGAAATCCTGTTCAGTAAAGTAAGTATTGATGATCTGGAGGCAGTTATACCGGAACTGGGAAATCTCACATATATTGTTGAACAGGCTGCATACGACACTTAAGCCCCACGCCTTACCTACAAGTCACCCACAGCGGCCTGCAGCACCGCAATCGCCGTAGGCCCGGCCGTTTCGGTACGCAAAACCCTTGGGCCCAGGGAGACAGCCGTAACACCCATAACCCGTACATCATCCAGTTCTTTACTGGTAAACCCGCCTTCCGGCCCCACCAGAATGGATACCTCATTTCCGCTTATCGGTAACGAAGACATTCCAGTCTCTGCCACTGGATCAAGAACCAACCGTTGAGCCGTTCCAGCCACTGCCAGCCATTCACTCAAGGAAAGCGGTGCCTTTACCTCGGGTACAACCGCACGTCCACTTTGCTCACAGGCCGAAACCACTACACCTTGCCAATGGGCCAGTCGTTTGGCCTGTCTGTTTTTATCCAGGCGGACTTCAACCCGACGACTAGTTACCGGCTGAATACAAAACACTCCCAGTTCCGTGGCTTTTTGCAGCGAGTAATCCATACGCTCGCCCCTGCTGATGGCTTGTACAAGCGTAATCTTCAACGGGGACTCATTGCCGTTAGCCTCGCTGCGATTGATCCTGACCAACAGACGCTGACGCTGAATCTCGTAAATTTCCCCCAAATAATCCCTGCCATCGCCATTGAACAAGCTGACTGAATCACCCTTTGACAATCTCAAAACCCGTGTCAGGTAATGGCTTGCCGGACCCGCCAGTTCAACACTGTCCGCCGATCGCAATGGTTGCCTGGTGTACACGCGGGATAAACGAGACGCTGCATTTTTGCCCAAACTTATCGTCCTCTCATTGTCTCTGAAACTGCCGGGATTCTGGTATCATGGGCAGTCGTGGCCAGCCTTGCAAGCCACGTTGTTCATCAACACAGGATTTCATAATTTTCCGATCACCGGGTAACCAAGCCATGCCGCAAATATCATGACCGAAACCAGACTGAACGAATTCCTTGTCACTGCATTGCAAGCCGCAAAAGCCGCACGTGAGCTAATCCTGTCTTACTATAATGGTGAGTTTGATATTGAGATCAAGGCAGACCAGACGCCCGTCACCGTGGCCGACCGGGGTGCCGAACAAATCATTCGCGATACGATTGGCCGTGCTTATCCCGAACACGGAATTTTTGGAGAAGAGTACGGAGCGGAAAGCAAGGACACCGAATACCTTTGGCTGGTCGACCCCATCGACGGCACCAAGAGTTTCGTAAAACGCTATGGTATGTTCTCTACCCAGATCGCACTGATGCACAAAGGTGAGCTAATACTCGGCGTTTCCTGTGCCCCGGCAATGAATGAGCTGGTCTGGGCAACCCGCGGCGGCGGCGCATTTGACGCCGAAGGACCATTGCACATCAGCAGTGTGGATAGCATTAACCAGGCCAGTATTTCTACCGGCAATATCCAAAGCCTGGCCGCAAGCAAGCGTTGGACGGCACTTGGCCAAATACTCGCAGATACCAATCGTACCCGTGGTTACGGCGATTATTACCATTACCACCGCCTGGCTGCGGGCCAACTGGATGCGGTCATCGAATCCGACGTCAATATCCTGGATATTGCTGCCTTGTATGTCATCGTCACTGAAGCGGGTGGTATCTTCACTGATCTCGATGGCCAGGCACCCAACCTGGATACAGGCTCCGTCTTGGCCGCTACCCCGGCCCTCCATACCGCATTATCAGCCAAACTTAACCCGACCTGATATGGCAAAGCTTCCAAAAATCCACGCCAGGCGCCTGCAAAGCCCGGGTGACTTATTCAAAGTTGAAAAACTCGATCTTGAATTCAGTAACGGCAATAAACGCACCTATCAGCGACTGCGGACGCATGGACTGGGCTCGGTCATCGTTGTTGCGATGCAAAATGACGATACGGTACTGCTGATCAGAGAGTACGCCGTTGGACTGCACCACTACGAGCTCGGACTGGTGAAGGGCCGCCTCGAGGCGGACGAAACCATACTGGAAGGCGCTGAAAGAGAGCTCAAGGAAGAGGCCGGATTTGGCGCACACAACCTGGTTGAACTGACGGCATTGAGCCTGGCGCCGGGTTATATGACCCATGTCACCCACGTGGTGCTGGCACGCGACCTCTACCCCGAAAAACTGGAGGGTGACGAGCCGGAAGTGCTGGAAATCGTACCCTGGCCATTGGCTGACCTGCACACACTTGTACAAAGACCGGACTGCACCGAAGGTCGCAGTATCGCAGCTTTGTACATCGCACGTGACTACCTGCAACAGGAAACAAAATGATGTTAGACGGAAATCTGGAACATGCACTTGAACAACTGGTCGATATCAGCCGCCGCGCCGGCCTTGCCATACTCGATTGGTATGACGGCGACATGGGTATCACCCAAAAGGCTGACGATTCACCACTGACAAAAGCAGATCTGGCCAGCCATGAGCTGATCAATGCCGAACTCACAAGGTTATGGCCTGAGATCCCGGTCTTGTCAGAGGAGTCAGCCGACATCCCATGGGAAACCCGCAAAAAGTGGCAACAATACTGGCTGGTAGATCCGCTGGACGGCACAAAGGAGTTCATTAACCACAATGGCGAATTCACCGTCAATATTGCCCTGATCAGCGACTACCAACCGGTGATGGGTATCGTGCATGTACCGGTAACCGATATCAGCTATTTTGGCGCCCGGGAAGCTGGTGCCTGGCGACAGCATGGCACTGAAACTGCAACTGCCATCAAGGTAAGACAGCCGGCCGCAGTACCATCCGTAATCGTCGGCAGCCGCTCTCATGCCAACCCTGAACTCGCCGGTCAACTCGACAAACTGGGCCCGCATGAACTCACCAGCATGGGCAGTTCATTAAAATTCTGCCGCGTTGCTGAAGGCCTGGCTGATTTTTACCCGCGCCTGGGACCCACCTGCGAGTGGGATACAGCAGCCGCTCAGGCGGTGGTCGAAGCCGCCGGCGGCCAGGTAGTCAAAATCGATGGTTCTCCGCTAGGGTACAACAGCAAGGAAATCTATTTGAACCCGTATTTCTTTGTCTTCGGCGACCCGGCAAGAGAATGGCTGTGGCCATTTCAGGACGCCAACTAACAGCTGACAGCGCGAATTCACAGGCCATTTGGAATTTATTTCACCAATGCATGGAAGTTTTCTCAATATTATTTACCTGCGTCAACTTGACGCAGGCGCCCGCAAAGAGTATAAACTGCACAACCAACCTGTTGGGGCTTGCCTAATAACTATAACGATTGACAACAAAGACAATAAATTACAGGAACGTGAGCGGCTTCGGCCGCTTTTTTCTTGCCCCAGGTATATTTGACCCCCTCATGAACTATCTCAACCTTCCAAAATGGCAACAGATCGCCGTACCAGCCGTGGCCATCATGCTGGCTATTTTTTATTTTGGAAAATATTTTGTAGCCGACGAATTAATTTATGCCAACTACCACGTAAAAGCATTGCAAGAGGACCTGCAAACCGCACTTGATGAGCTTGATGCAGAAAATGCCCGTGCTACTGTTGCTGAGCGTGAAGCCGACGTAGTCCGGCGTGCGAATGCCCTG
>Ga0209633_10002749_pt1 | contig 16747 bp, 15 predicted proteins | sample Cruoilmetagenom1_FD_187290 | JGI IMG/M metagenome (GOLD analysis project Ga0209633, IMG submission 187290) | Oil polluted marine microbial communities from Coal Oil Point, Santa Barbara, California, USA - Sample 1 (SPAdes) (version 2) | ecosystem: Environmental > Aquatic > Marine > Oil seeps ... | reverse complement strand
TATTCCCTTCAAAACACTACGATATGGTTCACAGAATACCTTGTGTCTATATTTAGGAATCCAAACAAAATGGTACATCAAACGATATACATGATGAGTATTTCTTTGTAACTCCATAAGTTGGATACCTCACAATGGAAAAACACCCATTGTAAGCTATCCAACTCGGGGGCAAGCCACCCGAGATTTACGCTTCGCGGTTAAAAACACTCTTACCAATATCAAACCCCAGAGATAAGATAGAAGGGGAAAAACCTAGTGGTGTATTTTATGAAGGAAATTTATTTGTTCTATCAGACTATTACGATAGTTTCTTCAATGACAATAAAAAATCTAAGACTGATTTAAGTAATTACGTAAATCAGATACCAGATAAAGAAACAGATATTATTGAAGAACTTACATTTGAAAAAATGAAGTTAACGTATATAAGAGACATAAAGATTAACCGTTCTAATTTATTAATTAAAATAACCTTTCTTTGGCTAATATTCGGAGTTACCAGTTGGACAATGTTATTTCTCTTAAGGATTTCAGTAAATGCTTAGTGAAAAACAAAAAATACAAATCAGAATTATAGTTGTCGAAGCTCTTAATAAGGCTGAAAAACAATGGAAAGAAGGTGGTTATCAATTAGCAGAAGCGACTCAAAGCGCAACTTTTAGAGAATCAGTTTTAAATAAATCAGAAGCTGAGCCTTCAAAAATACCTGGGCATCCTATTGTGCAGGACACTGTAACCGTTATAGATGAGTTTATTGCTTTAGTAGCAGACATGAGAGACTCTAGCTTGCACTTATTATGTGCCATTAGTGGAAAAAGAGCTAAAGTAACAGGATTGCAACGGGTTTTTTATGAAACATCTGCATTACTTCCAGCGATAGCTCAGACAATTAAATACAAAGATGGAAATGTTACTGAGTATCTTGGTGATGGTGTATTAGCCCTGTTTAAAGTCGATAGTTCTAATAAAAGTGAAGCTATTTATGCTTCATATAATGCAGCAAAAAACATTGTTGATGAAATCAGAGGGATTGTTAATGATGAGCTTTACAAAAGATACTCTTTGCCTGCTATAGATTTAGGCGTAGGTTTATCATTAAGTAAAACATTAGTATCGTTAGTTGGGTTAGAAGGTGAAAAGCATCCTAAAGCCTTTGGAGAGTGTGTTTACCGAGCAACAAAATTATCAAATGGTTTGAACGTAGTTATTACTGATGAATTCTTAAGAAAAATGTGGCCTTCTTCTGATGGAGGTACATTACAGTTTAAAGAAAAACTCATGAAATCTGTTAAAGGTTTTATAATCGAAGACAATTAAAATCAAACTCGGTAACCCGCACAACGTAGGGCGGATAAGTACAAAAATACAGGACATCCAACATCTAATACTCAAAATCAAACCCTTTATCCTAGTTAACTCCCAAGTGAACTATAAGACTTATATTTTCGTCCTTTTTCGTGCCTTTCGTGGTCATCTTTTAAAATCAATATTCCACAACCTAGAGCTGATACCGAGCTTTGCATAAATTCTAGCAGTCGTTAAAAAAGCTAACGAGCTATCATTTAAAACACGGGGGGGTGCCAAATAGAGCAATCCCTTGCATAAGCACAAAGTGATAGTATAGTATCACTCTATGAAAATGGAATTAGTAACAACACTAAAGCGCCAAGCAACTAAAATTCTGGCAGAACTACATGTATCAAAAGAACCCGTTCTGATAACTGAGCATGGTAAACCATCCGCATATCTGGTGGATGTTGATGATTATGAGATGATGCAAAATAGAATGAATATTTTAGAAGGTTTAGCCCGAGGTGAGTCTGCTATAAAAGAAGGTCGGATTTATTCTCAATCTGAAGCAGAAGAGAAATTGAGTAAATGGCTCAAGTAATATGGACGGAACCAGCACTAAATGATTTAGGTGAAATAGCTGAGTATATTGCTTTAGATAAACCAAGTGCCGCTAAAAAGCTAGTTCGTAAGGTTTTTTCTTCGACAAAAACTCTTAAGGATTTCCCGAATTCTGGCCGTAAACCACTAGAACTAGAAGATTTCAAGTATCGAGAACTTATTGTTCCTCCCTGTCGTATTTTTTATAGAAATGAAGAAGAAAAAATATTTATTCTCTATGTAATGAGAAGCGAACGGAAGCTTAGGCAGTTCCTTCTTAGCGCAAGAAATAGCAAAACTTAGGATATCCAATATTTGATACCTGCTAGTTTCCATAGTGAACCATAAGCCTAATATTTTCGTCCTTTTTGTGCCTTTCGTGGTCATATTTTTAAAAAATCAATATTCCAGCTCAGAGCTGATACCAAAAACCCGGGGGGGTGCCAATCAATAAACCCTTAAAACAGATCTTTTGCCATGACAATCGCATCTTCCCTGCCCTTATTGGCTGGATAGTAATTTTTGCGTAGGCCAATTTCATTGTATCCGGCACTCTGGTAGAGGTTTATGCCTTTCATGTTAGAAGCTCTGACTTCTAAAAAACAAGCTTTTGCTTGATGTTGTTTTGCAATCCATTCTGCTTCATTTAATAGCTTCCTGCCCCAGCCTTTTCCCTGAATTTGAGGATAAATACATAGGTTTAAGAGATGCGCTTCTGATACCGCCACGGATAAAACAACATGTGCAATGATTTCTTTTTCTTCTTCAAAGACCCAGCACGAATACAACTTATTCGCAAGACAGTCTTCAAAATTGCTTTGCTTCCAGGGTTGAGGATAGGCTGATAATTCACCTTGCATTACTTCATCAAGGTCAATAATACTCATTTTGCGAAGGTATTCTAAACTGCGTTTGGCAGCCATCTTTAAAGCTCCTAAGAATCTAGCTCGTGCACTAAACTCATAGCGAGTTTTAGATCATCCCAGGCTTTTCTTTTATCCTGCGGCTTACTCAGTAAATAGGAAGGGTAGTAAGTTACCACTACCGGGATTTCTGATCCTGGCAATTTCTGCGCCTTAGCACGCAAACGCGCCAGTGGTTCTTTCGTTTGTAATATATTTTGTGCTGCCAGTTGCCCTACCAGCAAAATTATCTTTGGCTTAATTTTTTGAATCGTATCATTCAGTATTTTATTTAATTCAGCAATTGCCTGTTCAGAATTAATGTTGTCATCATTGTCCGTTTGTGATGTTTTTAAACTATTGATCAGATAAGCGTGTTTACGTGGGTCTTTTATTCCAACAGCGCGTATCATATTGCTTAAGAGTACGCCTAAATCACCCGCATAGGGCTGATTGATATGATTAACTATAATCTCTGGAGATTCACCAATCACTAGCCAGTCAGCTTCTAAATCGCCCTCTGCATAGACAATATGTGAAGACGTCTGAGCAATATTATTTTTCTGTTGTTGATGATGCGCTTGCTGTCTCTGGATATTTTGATCAAGGTTATTATCAACACTAGTGGATGCCGCTTTATTCTCTGCTTCTGGAGCGGATGATTGTGGCGCTGATGCTGCAACGACATCAGCTTGATTCTCAAGATTCTGCAGAATATCTTTTGCACCGGAACTCGTTGCAGGTTGAGCTGGAGCCTGCTCAACAGGTTTATCTACTGCCACCAAGTCACGGGATACCCAAACGGGTATCCCCATGGCATCAAGATATTTTAGTTGAGCAGAACTTGTCATATCGTATGTTGCGGATGTGCACGTTCAGCAGAAACAGCAAGCTTGTTTAATGCATCAATATACGCATAGGCTGAAGCGATGACGATATCAGGATCCGCACCATTGCCATAGACTTGCCGCCCAGAGTTTTCCAGCCTGACTGAAACTTCACCCTGAGCATCTGTGCCGCTGGTGATGTTATTGACTGAATATAATTCCAGTGTACCGTGATTTTTTACGATGGTTTTTATTGCAGAGAACACTGCATCCACAGAGCCGCCACCGGAGGCTTCTCCAGTGACTTCCACGCCATCAACATTTAGAACCACTTTAGCGCGCGGGGTTTCTCCTGTTTCAGAACAAACCCAGGAAGAAACCAAATGGAAATGAGCTTGTTCCAGCGCTGTTTGTGATTCAGAGGCAATCGCAATTAAGTCTTCATCAAAAATCTCATGCTTTCTATCTGCTACATCTTTAAAACGTGAGAAAGCAGCGTTTATTGCTTCTTCACTATCAAGCTTAATACCGATCTCTTCAAGCCGGGATTTAAGCGCACTTCTGCCTGAATGTTTACCCAGAATAATTTTATTATCTGACCAACCAACGTCCTGTGCGCGCATAATTTCATAGGTTTCGCGTGACTTTAAAACGCCATCCTGATGAATTCCAGACTCATGCGCAAAGGCATTTTTACCGACAATGGCTTTATTCGGTTGTACCTGAAAACCAGTCACGGAAGAAACCAAACGCGAGGTAGGAACAATCATGCTGGTATCGATATTGGTATCGCAATTAAAGACATCTTGGCGGGTTCGAATCGCCATCACAATCTCTTCCAGAGCGGCGTTCCCCGCACGTTCCCCCAAGCCATTAATGGTACATTCGACCTGACGCGCACCGTTTAAAACGGATGCCAGCGAATTACCTACCGCAAGACCTAAATCATTGTGGCAATGAACTGAAAAAACAGCCTTATCTGAATTCGGTACACGTTCGATTAATTGACGAACTAATTCACCAAACTGATGCGGTATATTATAACCAACCGTATCGGGAATATTGATGGTACCCGCGCCTGCATCAATCGCAGCTTCAACCACCTTACATAAAAAATCAAGCTCGGATCGGCCTGCATCTTCAGGCGAAAACTCAACATTATCAGTATATTGACGCGCTTTCTTAACTGCAGAAACAGCCTGTGCCAGAACATCATCTGGCTGCATTCGCAACTTCTCTTTCATATGAATCGGAGAGGTTGCAATAAAAGTATGAATACGTGAGGAAATAGCCGGTTTAAGTGCATCCCCTGCCCTTTCTATATCTTTATCCAGAGCACGTGCTAAACCACAGACGGTACTGTCTTTGATGGCGGTTGCCACTGCTTTAACAGACTCAAAATCTCCAGGACTGGCTATCGGAAAGCCCGCTTCGATAATATCGACACGCATTTTTTCCAAATGCTGTGCAATACGAACCTTTTCTTCCAGTGTCATGGATGCCCCAGGGCTTTGTTCTCCATCACGCAAGGTTGTATCAAAGATGATCAATCGATCTTTAGAAATATTATTACCCATTTGAATATTACTCACTGATTAAACTTTCTAGTGTTTTTATCGCGTAATTGTAAGATAAGAAAGAACACAGAGAAAGTTTATAATTACTATTTAAAACAAAAAATGAATTTAGCGTTTAGCCTCGCAAAGGCAATATTAACTGCCAAACGGCAGGAGTAATATGAGAGAGAGTAATAATAGAGTGAATAGTGATGCTGACACAAGCAACTTAGTTAACTTCGCAGTCTCCTTTGCAGAAATTGCAATAGCTTTTGCCTTCTTCGCTTGAGAAGCTGGCAATAAAACTTTGTTGCGTCTGGTATTCATGCTTTAACCATAACGTAATTCAAAATTGAATTCAAGAATCTTTAGTATCATTGGTATTAGTATCATTGGTAGATGATACGGTATTTTTATCCATGGTTTTAGAAAACTTTTTTTCTTTTAGCCAGTTAAAAGGTCCAGACATTGCGTACACAAAAAACACGGCAAACAATACTTTAGGCGGATCTACCTGAACCAGTGCAAATACTAAGACCACACCCAGAATAGTTAAATGTGGAACTTTACTTTTAATATCAAAGTCCTTGAAACTATTATATTTTATATTACTCACCATTAATAAGCCTGCGCCGATTGTCATAATCAAAGCAGGTACCTGTAACGCCTTGCCCTGCATATCAAGATCAAATAGCATCCAGATCATGCCGACCATGATTCCTGCAGCAGAAGGACTGGGTAAACCAATAAAATAGCGTTTATCGACTTCCTCTATCTGCACATTAAAACGAGCCAGCCTGAGCGCTGCACATGCCACATAAATAAATGCAGCCATCCAACCAAGCTTTCCCCAAGCAATACTGGTATCACGCATCGAGACCAGCGCCCATTGATACATAACTAATGCGGGAGCTAAACCAAATGACACTAGATCAGATAAACTATCATATTGTTCACCAAACTCTGACTGGGTATTGGTCCAGCGTGCGACACGACCATCAAGACCGTCAAGTATCATGGCAACAAAAACTGCCACCGCTGCTTTCTCAAATTGGCCATTCATGCCCGCCAATATGGCAAAAAACCCACTGAACAACGCCGCCGTTGTTACCAGATTTGGTAATAGGTAGATGCCTTTCATGGGTGTTTTATTTTGTTCGTTATTTTCTGTCATGAGTGCATTTATATCATTTTTTATTATTTCAGCACAGATGCTTTTGACAGCAGGCAAAAAAAAACGGGCGCAAGGCCCGTTGAATAGTGATCGCTTCAGCGATTTCTTCTTGTTGTTAGCGGGGTCTATAATAACCCCTTCAAGCTTTCTAAAAGCTGAACCAATTAAATTATTTATTTATTAGCTTAAGTTGAGAAGTTTCATTAAGGAATCTCTGATTAAGTCGATTAGAATTTAGCGCAGAAAAAACTGTCGCTATTTTTCATGAAGTGAGTCGTAATAGTCATTCTATTGCGGCGATCTTCGTGGAAAATATCGGCTGTTTTGGCAAGCTAAAAATAATTGGACTTGATCAGAGGTTCCTTAAGGAGAACCTGGGTTACTTTAATAAGGGAATTTAACGACATGGCACCCCCCCCACTTTTTAACATCAGTTAATTTATAACTCATAATGATCTAATCAGAAACTTGCAAATTACTCATACACATCTATTATTCCTCCACTTCAAAACATTTAGTCTTAATCTATGAACAGTAAAACAAGCGTTACAAATAAAATCGTCAATGTCGAAACACTACAAGACCAAGTCCGTATTGTCGGAAATCTCCTGGGAGAAGTATTAAAAGAACAAGAAGGAGAAGATGTTTTCGAGGCCGTAGAGTATTTAAGGCAGGGTTATATTAGCTTAAGACATCAAGATGATGATCAAAAACGTCAGGGTCTGATGGCATTTATTGAGAAACTCGATAGCGATAAGCTCAGACAAGTGACCCGCGCATTTAATGTTTTTTATGTCTTATCCAATATTGTTGAAGAAGACTTTTTACACCGTGGTCGCCGCCAATTATATCGTAAGGGCGATAATAAACTCTGGCAAGGTTCATTTTTGGGTACGGTAACTGAATTAGCTGAGTCAGGAATGAGCGCGCCTGATATGCAAAAAATAATTGATCAACTTCGCTATACCCCGGTATTTACAGCACATCCAACAGAAGCCAGAAGAAGAACTATGATGACCTTGCAGCGTCGCATATTCTTGGTTATCGATCAACTTAATAAGTCTGAATTAACATCCGAGGAACGCGGCTCGCTCAGTAGACAGCTCAAGGCACAGGTTCAGCTTTTATGGCGCACCAGTGAAGTCCGGCATAATAAACCCTCAGTAGAAGACGAAGTGCTGTATGGCCTGTTTTATTTCCATGCGAGTTTGTTTGAAGCCATTCCCATGATCTACCGCTATTTCGAACGTGCAACTCGCAAAGTCTATGGTCGTGGTGAAATAACAATACCTAATATTTTAAAATTTGGCTCCTGGATAGGTGGTGACCGCGATGGCAATCCTTTTGTCACGCCATCAGTCACACGTAATTCTATCCGCTTACATATGCAGGAAGCACTTGAAGAATATTACCGCCGTATCATAAACTTACGTAGTATTCTTACCCACGATCTTGAATTTATAACACCCAGTGATGCTTTTCAAAAATCATTAGAAAAGGATGAGCAGCAACTACATCAAAATGCATTTAAAAAGAAACCAAACCTGTTTGAGAAAGAACCTTATCGACGCAAATTGCAATTCATAGCCTATCGACTTGCCATCAGCGTAAAAGTTTTAAAAAATAGAATAAACGGCAAAGCAATGCCTTTGCCACAAGCGGCTTTTCACAATGTTGCAGATTTTCTGGATGAACTCTATTTAATTCGAGACTCTTTAATTAGTCATCAGGATGATGATATCGCCAAACGTGAACTTAAAGATTTGATTCGTCTTGTTGAAACCTGTGGATTTTCTCTTTACGAACTCGATATAAGACAAGAATCAACGGTGCATACCAACACTGTTACAGAAGTACTAAAGCAGTTCCAGCCTGATATTAATTACGACCAACTAGCAGAAGCTGACCGCATTCAACTATTGACTGGCTTGATAGAACGTAAAAACCTGCCCAGAGCAAACCCTGAGTCACTCACAAAAGAGTCAATCGAAACACTTGAATTATTCGATACCATGGTTCAAATGCGCGAAGAAACAGGTGACAAGATTTTTGGCACCTACGTTATCTCCATGACGCACACTGCCAGTCATGTCATGGAAGTAATGTTTCTTGCCAGATTAGCAGGGTTAGTCGGTAAAAATAAAAAGGGAGATATTTTCTGCAATATTCAAATATCACCCTTATTTGAAACCATAGAAGACTTACAGCATATCAGCGGTGTACTGACAGATCTTTTCGAAAATTCATATTATATGAAACTGTTAAAAGCATCAGGCAATATGCAGGAAGTTATGCTGGGCTATTCTGATTCCTGTAAAGATGGCGGTATTCTGGCTTCTCAATGGAATCTCTATAACGCACAAGAACAAGTCATAGCGCTTACTGACAAATACGAAGTGAAATGTCGAATGTTCCATGGTCGTGGCGGAACAGTCGGTCGTGGCGGTGGCCCAACCCACGAAGCCATAATCTCTCAGCCGCCAGACACGGTACACGGGCAAATCAAGTTCACCGAGCAGGGAGAAGTGCTTTCCAATAAATATGGCAATACTGAAACCGCCATTTACGAATTAGGTGTAGGAATTACTGGTCTACTAAAAGCCAGTCAGTCATTAGTTAAAAAACACGGTAAATTTGACCAGAGCTATCACAATGCCATGTCAGGCATCGCAGCAGCGGGCGAGATAAGTTACCGCGATCTAACCGATACTACTGAAGGTTTTCAAGATTATTTTTATGAAAATACGCCTGTTACCGAGATTGGCCAATTAAATATTGGCTCTCGCCCTTCACATCGCAAAGTAGATCGATCTAAAGCATCGATTCGTGCTATTCCCTGGGTATTTGGCTGGGCACAGGCAAGACATACCTTGCCTGCGTGGTATGGGATCGGGTCTGCTTTAGAGCAGTTTCGCAATGAAAATGGAGAAGAAGTACTACGTGAGATGTATCAAAAATGGCCTTTTTTCCGCGCACTCTTAAGTAATGTTCAAATGGCTCTGTTTAAAGCGCAAATGGATATTGCCAAAGAATATTCACAACTCTGGACAGACAAAAAACGTTCAAAGTTTATTTATGAAAAAATTGCCGCAGAATACCACCGCACCGTTAAGGAAGTTTTGGCTATCGCACAAATAGATTCATTGATGGCAGAAACCCCCCTACTTCAGTATTCATTAAGCCGTCGCGAACCTTATCTGGATCCTTTAAACCATATCCAAATTACCATTTTAGGCAGGCACCGCGAACATCTGGCATCTTCAAAGGATGAATCACCCTGGCTGGATGAGCTATTATTAACCATTAATGCGATCGCTGCGGGCATGCGTAACACAGGTTAAAATTGTTGTATGGATAGAAAAACACACTGGAAAGAAATTTACGAAAAAAAGGATTCAACCAAGGTCAGCTGGTTTCAAAAACACGCAGAAACCTCATTACGCATGATCACAGCAAATGAGAATAATAAAGATGCTCAGATTATTGATGTTGGAGCGGGTGCATCAACACTACTAGATGATTTGCTTAAAGCAGGCTATATTAATATTGATGTATTGGATTTATCCTCAAAAGCACTACAAATCTCACAGCAACGCGTTAAGCCTATCCAAGCTGATGCTGATGTAAACTGGTTACAAGCCAATATCCTGGAAGCCGACCTCCCCAACCATCATTATGATATCTGGCATGATCGTGCAGTATTTCATTTCCTGACAAAGCAACAGGATCGAGATCAATATGTAAAACAACTTATGTACGCATTAAAACCGGGCGGCAAGGTTATCATTTCGACCTTTGGTCCTGATGGTCCATTAATGTGTAGCGGCTTACCTATCGTGCGCTATAATCATGATTCACTGCATAATGAATTTGGCTCCGCATTTGAACTGCTAGAACATGGTGAAGAAGAACATCAAACTCCAGGCGGCTCAATTCAGAAATTCGTCTACTGTTACTGCAAGCTACATAACAACTAAAATCGACTAATAACAAAGAAAAAGAAGCATACCTACATGGACAATAAACTAATAAATACCCGCATTACACCCACAGAGCACCTCAATGTCCTGTCCCAACTGGAAGTCAGCAAACTGCTGGACAGTACCGAAAGTGGTTTATATCAGGTGTTTCGCCAATGTGCACTGGCGGTACTTAGCCACGGAGATTACACCGATGATGCCAAAGAGCTGCTAGAAAAACACAAAGCCTTTGATATTCGAATCATTCCACAATATAGGGGCATAAAGCTCGAAGTTGAAGGAGCTCCCGCTGATGCATTTGTCGATGGGAAAATGATCAAGGGCATCAATGAACATCTGTTTGCTGTATTGCGTGATATTATTTATACCTTCGACACTATTATTGATAATCCAAAGTTTGACCTTAATGAAAGCGAAGGTATTACCAATAGCGTATTTCATATTTTACGTAATGCCGGAATATTAAACCCAGTGGAAAAACCACAACTAGTAGTTTGCTGGGGTGGTCATTCTATCTCCCGAGAAGAATACGATTACACCAAAGAAATAGGCTACCAACTTGGTCTTCGCGGCATGGACATCTGTACTGGCTGTGGCCCGGGTGCTATGAAAGGCCCCATGAAAGGGGCCACTTTTGGCCATTCAAAACAAAGAATCTACGATGGTAAGTATTTGGGAATTACCGAACCTGGAATTATCGCCGCCGAGTCACCCAATCCCATTGTCAATGATCTGGTTATTTTACCTGATATTGAAAAGCGTCTGGAAGCCTTTGTGCGCACCGGACACGCCATTGTGATTTTCCCCGGTGGCGCGGGAACCACTGAAGAATTGCTTTATATACTCGGTATCCTTTTGCACCCAGACAATGCTAAGCTACCATTCCCGCTGATTCTTAGCGCACCCGAAATCTCCAGAGACTATTTTACCCAAATCGACCAATTTATTGGTGATATACTTGGTGAAGTTGCTCAGAGCTGCTATCAAATTATCGTTGGAGATCCAGAAAAAGTAGCTCTGGAAATTAACAAAGGGACCAAGCAAGTCCGCGATTTTCGCCGTGAACACAGCGACGCCTATTACTACAACTGGCGTTTGAAAATTGATAAGGAATTCCAGGAACCCTTTGAACCTACACACCAGAATATGGAAGCGTTGGAACTACATAAAAACCTACCAACGCACACACTCGCCGCAAACCTACGCCGCGCCTTCTCTGGAATTGTTGCCGGAAACGTAAAAGACGATGGAATCCGTGCCATCGAAAAACACGGACTATTCAAAATCAGCGGTGACAAAGAAATCATGCAAGGCATGGACGCCCTGCTTCGCTCGTTTGTAGAACAACAACGCATGAAACTGCCCAGTGACACCCCCTATAGACCCTGTTATGAGATTGTGAAGTAGCAATAAACCTTTCATAAAAAAATCATATAAAATAAAATTCTAAGAAAAAGACTGTTATTTTGATATGCCCCACTCCTGTTTTTTTATGTAATCTGTCACTAGTATGACAGTTTCATTTATATATATTATGTAGTCTGACTTAGTTGCTAGTTAGTTAGCGTCCAGAAAGCATATCAATTGAGAACGTCTCATGCACGCAATCTTGCAACGACTACATCTTGTTATTTGAGAATAACCAAACACCAAAATGTAGTAGTCACAATATCACGCACCTGAGCCATTCTCAAAAGGACCTGTTTTTGGATGCAAACTAATTAGGATCAGTTCAATGGAATATAAAGATTATTATAAAATTCTGGGGGTGGAGAGAAAAGCTTCTAAAAGTGAAATCAAACGCTCCTATCGAAAACTAGCACGAAAATACCACCCTGATGTTAGCAAGGAAACAGATGCTGATGAAAAGTTCAAAGAACTTGGGGAGGCTTATGAAGTACTTAAAGACCCCGAAAAACGTGAAGCTTACGACCAGCTAGGTGAGAATTGGAAATCTGGACAGGAAGGTTTCAAGCCACCGCCTGACTGGCAAGATAATTTTGACTTTAGTGGTGGAGGTTATACCCAAGGCAGTACGCACGATTACAGTAGTTTTTTTGAAGATCTGTTTGGTGGTGCTCATTCAGGTGGTTTTCATACTTCGGGTCGAACTCGTAGCGCTCAAGGCTTTCATGCAACAGGGGAAAATGCACGTGTCAGAGTGATGATTGATTTAGAGGATTCTATTAATGGCTCCAACCGTTCATTTATCCTGAAAATGCCTGAAGTTGATAGTCATGGGCAAATCATTAACAAGCAACGAACTCTAAGCGTAAAAATTCCAAAAGGTATTAAAGAAGGCCAGACGATACGTCTTGCTAAACAAGGTAACCCAGGAATAGGTGACGCCCCTGCAGGTGATTTACTGTTAGAAGTCGCCTTTAATGAGCATAAACTGTATAAAATTGACGGAAATGATATTTATCTGAATTTACCCGCTACTCCGTGGGAAATGGCATTAGGTGCTAAAATTGAAGTGCCAACACCAATGGGTAAGGTGGGAATGAAAATACCTGCAAACTCGCAACAGGGTAGAATGCTACGTTTAAAAGGACGAGGTTTAGCTGGCAAAAACCCAGGTGACTTTTTTGTCGTTTTACAGGTGTCAATTCCCCCATCAAGTGATCCTAAGGCAAAGGCACTTTATGAGCAGATGAAGAGTGAACTTAATTATAATCCACGTAGCTATCTTTTCTGAGGACGTTAATAATGAATACGAAAATGGTATTAACAGGACACATTCTAGAAGAAACCTCTGAACTGAGCCTATCGGAGCTATGCAGGTGCTGCCAGATTTCAGCAGAATCTATGATTGAACTGGTAGAACAGGGCATTATTTCACCAAGTCATGGGCAAACAATAAGCCAGTGGCGCTTTCAGAGCAGCTCTTTAGTGAGAGCTGATAAGGCCTTACGATTGAAGCGCGATTTACAAGTTAATTTAGCGGGAACGGCATTGGTTTTGGAGTTGCTTGATGAGATTTATGAGTTAAGAACACAGCTTCATCGTATGGAATTTTCCGATATATAGCGTTGCTAGGTGAACTATGTCTACATTAAAACTACGCAAAGTTGCAATTGATACCTACAAGGAAAATGTAGCGTATCTACACCGTGACTGTCCGCTTTATCACAGTGAAGGCTTTCAAGCGCTGAATAAAATTGAAATCAAAGATGGTGATAAAAAACCACCTGTTATTGCCGTCTTGAATATTGTTGATGATGAGAGCATTACTGCACCCGATGAATTAGGCTTAAGCGAACAAACCTTTAAGCAATTTAATGTTGCTGAAGATGAATCAGTGACTATTAATCATGCCAGTGCTCCCGCATCTATTCGAGCGGTGCATCGCAAGATTGGTGGGCATCGGCTTGATAAAGACGATTACCTAAATATCTGTAAAGACATCGTTGCCAATCGCTATTCTAAAATTGAAATTGCTGCTTTTTTGGTGGGTAGCGCCCAGTCAGGCTTGGAGCGTGAAGAAATACTTTATCTAACACAGGCAATGGTAAATACGGGAGAACGCCTGGATTGGGATGAGCCATTAGTAGTTGATAAACACTGTATCGGGGGCATTCCCGGTAATCGTACAACGATGCTGGTTGTTCCTATTGTGGCTGCACATGGTATGTTAATGCCAAAAACATCAAGTCGAGCGATTACATCACCTGCAGGAACGGCAGATACCATGGAAGTGCTTGCAGAGGTTGATTTACCTTTGGATAAGCTTCACTCAATCCTACGCCATGAGCGTGCATTTCTAGCATGGGGTGGCACGGCAGAATTGGCTCCCGTTGATGATATTTTGATATCAGTGTCACGTCCGCTTTCATTGGATACCACGGGTCAGATGATTGCTTCTATTTTGTCGAAGAAAGTGGCAGCGGGTTCTACCCATTTACTCATTGATATACCCGTTGGCCCGAGTGCCAAAGTAAGATCGCAATCCCATGCATTAAAATTGCGAAAACTATTTGAATATGTGGGAGATCGAATGGGTTTGAGTATTGAAGTTGTTATAACGGATGGTCGAGAGCCTATTGGTCGCGGCATTGGTCCCGTTTTAGAAGCACGGGATGTGATGCAAATTTTAGAAAATGACCCCGAAGCTCCCAGAGATTTACGTGAAAAATCATTGCAATTAGCCGGGCGAATTCTGGAGTTTGATCCAGATGTTCGTGGCGGTGAAGGTTATAAACTCGCGGCTAATATTCTCGATTCAGGTCGCGCATTAGAAAAAATGCTGGGGATTATTCAAGCGCAAGGCGCAAACTTAACAAAGTTTATACCAGGTAAATTAAAGCATGTGATTGTTGCGCCTAAAGCTGGCGTTATTAGCGCCATAGATAATTTTAAATTGGCACATATTGCACGTCTAGCGGGTGCGCCGATGGATAAGGAAGCAGGTGTTGACCTACATAAAAAAGTCGGCGATAAAGTCAAAACAGGTGATGCGTTGTATACATTACATGCTGAATTTATGGCAGATTTTAACTTTGCAAAGTCTTACGCCAAAGAGAATGTAGGTTATCAAATAGGGGAAAACTCATGCCCTTAGAAGACCTGTTGTTATTAGGCTTTCCCGAAAATATTGAGCTAGCCAGCGAAGTTGCACAGCTAGCGAATATTACCTATGCCGATATTCAGCTACATACTTTTCCTGACGGTGAAAGCAGAGTCACTTTACCAACTCAATTGTCAGCTCATGTCATAATTTATCGGAGTCTAGATCATCCCAATTACAAGCTAGTTGAACTATTATTGGCAGCGGAAGGCTGTAGAAATCAGGGCGTAAAAAAACTAACTTTGGTAACACCTTATCTAGCTTATATGCGTCAGGATAAAGCATTCAACCCTGGTGAAGTAGTCAGTCAGAAAATTATAGGGAAGCTCCTGGCAGAAAGCTTTGATGGCATACTTACCGTAGATTCTCATCTACATCGTATTAGCCATCTTTCAGAAGCTATACCTACTAAACTTGCAGTAAATATAACAGCTACCGAACCGATGGCGTACTTCCTAGAGGACAACTTTGAAAGACCATTTTTATTAGGCCCTGATGCAGAATCATTACAATGGGTTGAAGCAATTGCGATGCATCATCAAATGGATTTTGCCGTAGCCACTAAAGAGCGTAGAGGTGATAAGGAAGTAATAATAAGCTTACCCGATGCTAATTTTCAGGGGCGAAATGTGGTTCTTGTGGATGATGTCGCCAGTTCCGGGCAGACACTAATACAGGCTGCCCAACAACTTGCTGATTTAGATGAGAAAAAACAACCAGCTTCTATTTCAGTATTGGTGACACATGCCATATTTATGGAAGGTGCCATACAACAGCTTGATGAAATGGGTGTTACAAATATCTGGAGCAGTAACAGCATTAACCATACCAGTAATGCAGTGTCATTAACGGGTTTATTAGCGGAGACGTTAGAACTGTTTATTAGTTAATACATCTCCTTGATTTTTATATAATTCTTGAGTGAGGTTGTGAAAGTATTCTGGGGCAAAAGAAAAAGGAGGAAAAATTTTACAGATTTTGTGCAAAAATGAAGCGAATAGCTAGTTCTTTGCTGAATTTTTAAGCAAAAGCTGGGAAATTTTAACCCTTTTTATTAGTTCCACGAATACTTTCACAACCTCAATGGCACCCCCCCTACTTTTTATCATCTAACAGCAAAACGATCAGATGAAGTAACTTAAAGCTGAAGTGCATTCATTGGCAAGCTGCAATCCAAACATTGAATAATCAATCTTTTCACTCTATGAAAATCTGTATCATCTGTGGATTCAACGTTAGAATAAATATACGGAGGCTACCTAACCCTGCCCCAGTTCCTGACCAAAACACAGGATATAGCCATTTATATCTTTCATGGTCCATTCGCGCATTCCGTAAAAACGGTTAATGGGTTCTTGCAGCACTTCTACCTTACTTTTCAACTGATTGTATTGTGCATCTGCATCATCGGTTCGCATGTATAGTGTTTGACTTGCCATTATTTCAAAACCCCTGACTTCCGGTATCTCTACCTCCATACTTTTTCTTGATTGAAACATGAATTCAGCACTTGCTGCATTTTCAGGGTCAAGCTTCATATTGGCCCAATCGAGGTTCTGCCCTGCAGAAAGCTGCATTACAATATTACCTTCCTGCATTTCAGCTTTAAAATCAGCAACCGCTACAACTAGCTTAAAGCCAAGCACATTTTGGTAAAAAATTGCCGTTTCATTAACATCATTAACCATTAAATTTGGTATAAGGGAATTATGCATTGTCTACAACCTTTATAAAAAACTCGGTCGCAAGCGAGCCGAGTTTTAAAACAAGCCTAGTTGTTTCGACTTATCTTCTTTCTTCTCGTATTCTGTAAGCTGGTCTCGAACATATGCTCTAATACCATCTTCA
>Ga0209633_10002748_pt1 | contig 16752 bp, 30 predicted proteins | sample Cruoilmetagenom1_FD_187290 | JGI IMG/M metagenome (GOLD analysis project Ga0209633, IMG submission 187290) | Oil polluted marine microbial communities from Coal Oil Point, Santa Barbara, California, USA - Sample 1 (SPAdes) (version 2) | ecosystem: Environmental > Aquatic > Marine > Oil seeps ... | reverse complement strand
CGAGATGGTGATGCCGGGCGACAATGTGAAGGTAACGGTCAAGCTGATCGTGCCGATCGCGATGGAAGAGGGTGTGCGGTTTGCTGTCCGTGAAGGTGGTCGGACAGTCGGTGCCGGTGTGGTTTCCAAGATTATCGAGTAAACATAATGGGCAAAGAAAGGATACGGATTCGTCTTAAGTCATTTGATCACAAATTGATTGATCAATCGGCTGGTGAGATTGTCGAGACAGCGAAGCGAACGGGTGCTCAGGTGTTGGGCCCCATCCCGTTGCCGACCAAAAAAGAGCGGTATACCGTTCTTATTTCGCCGCATGTAAACAAAGATGCCAGGGATCAATATGAGCTGAGGACGCATAAGCGCCTGATGGACATCGTGGATCCAACCGAGAAAACAGTTGATGCTCTTATGAAGCTCGATTTGGCGGCTGGCGTTGACGTGCAGATTAAATTGGGCTAGAACGCATTTTTATAAGGAGTGGATTTCATGTCAATTGGTCTCGTTGGGCGCAAGTGTGGAATGACGCGCATCTTTACGGAAGAGGGTGCGTCGGTACCGGTGACAGTGATCCAGGTCGAACCGAATCGAGTAACCCAAGTCAAGACTCTGGAAGCGGATGGGTATCGGGCGATTCAGATAACGACTGGTACGCGCAAGACATCCAAAGTCAACAAGCCGAGCGCTGGACACTTCGCAAAAGCGGAAACGCCTGCCGGACGTGGACTATGGGAGTTTCGGCTGGAGCCGGGTGAAGGCGACGAGTTGACGCCCAATGCCGAGGTGAACATCGAACTCTTTACCGAAGGGCAATGGGTCGATGTGAAGGGAACCAGTATCGGTAAAGGATTTGCAGGAGGCGTCAAGCGCCACAACTTCAGGACGCAGGACATGACCCACGGCAACTCACTGTCGCATCGCGCGCTAGGGTCCATCGGCCAGTGCCAGACGCCGGGCCGTGTGTTCAAGGGCAAGAAAATGGCCGGGCAGTTGGGCTCGGTGAAGACAACGGTACAAAACCTGACGGTACAACGAATCGATAAAGCGCGGAATTTGCTATTGATCAAGGGAGCCGTTCCCGGTCCCAAGGGGGGCGATGTCGTGATCACCCCTGCTGTCAAAATGCGGAACAAAGGATAGCTCATGACTATACAAATTCCTGGTCTGTCCGGGCAGGGTTCTGCGGCGGTCGTCGATGTCGCCGAGTCGGTGTTCGGAAAAGATTATAACGAGGCCTTGATCCATCAGCTCGTGACCCGCCAGCTGGCTGGTGCCCGAGCCGGAACTACGGCACAGAAGAGTCGTTCCGACGTCAGCGGCGGCGGAAGCAAGCCGTGGCGGCAAAAGGGGACCGGTCGGGCCAGAGCCGGCACGACCAGAAGCCCGTTATGGCGGAGCGGCGGCGTAACCTTTGCGGCAAGGCCTCAATCCTACAAGCAAAAGTTGAACAAAAAGATGTATCGTGCGGGGATGCGCTCGATTCTTTCCGAGCTTTTGAGGCAGAGCCGGTTGTTTGTTGCTGATGACATCGTCCCGCAGGAGGCAAAGACAAAAGAGCTGGCGCAGCGCTTAAAGGAATGGCGCGATTCAAGGCTGCTGATCGTTGCGGCTGAAGCCGACCGCAACCTGACCCTCGCAGCCCGGAACCTGCGTGGTGTCGATGTATGCACTGCCGACACGCTCGACCCGGTTTCGCTTGTCGCTTCGGATATGGTGATCGTTACGCGCCAGGCAGTCAACAAAATTGAGGAACGATTAGGATGAACGAATACGATCTTGCCGGAATTCTGCTTGCTCCCCTGGTCTCGGAAAAAAGCGTGCTCATCGGTGAAAAAGAGAACCGTTATATCTTTAAGGTTCACAAGAGAGCCACCAAGTTACAGATCAAAAGAGCGGTTGAATCGATGCTGAATGTGGAGGTGGAGGCGGTACAGACCTTGAATCTCAAGGGCAAGAGCAAGCGTTTTGGCCGAACGATGGGCAAACGTCCCGACTGGAAAAAAGCCTACGTCAAACTGAAGCCGGGACACGAGATCGATTTTTCGTTGCTATAAACGACAGTACCTGACACCTATTTTTTCGATTGAACATTCATTAATGGTAAGCCGACATGGCGATTGTAAAAAGTAAGCCGACTTCAGCCGGTGCGCGTTTCGTAGTCAGAGTAAAATCCGAAGGGTTGCATAAGGGCAGTCCGCACGCGCCCCTGGTTGCAAGAAAAACCAAGACCGGTGGGCGCAACAACCAGGGTCGCATCACTCGTCGTCATGCCGGGGGCGGCCACAAAAAACGGTATCGTGTGATCGATTATAAGCGCGATAAAGCGGGGGTGCCCGGCGTCGTCGAGCGATTGGAGTACGACCCTAATCGCACCGCGCACATCGCCCTGATCCTCTACAAAGACGGTGATCGCAGGTACATCATCGCGCCAAGGGGAGTGGCGGCCGGAGCGGAGATTGTCTCGAGCACCGCTGCGCCGATCAAGCCCGGGAATTGTATGCCGATGAGAAATATCCCGGTCGGGACGCAGGTTCATTGCATCGAACTCAGGCCGGGGAAGGGGGCTCAAATGGCGCGGAGCGCTGGCGCAACGGCCCAAATTGTTGCAAAAGAAGGTGCTTATGCAACACTCAGGCTCCGTTCCGGAGAGATGAGGAAAGTGCATTCAGATTGCAAAGCGACGATCGGCGAGGTCTGTAATTCAGAGCACAATCTCATCTCGCTCGGCAAAGCAGGGGCTTCCCGCTGGCGCGGCAAGAGACCGACTGTTCGCGGTGTTGCCATGAATCCGGTGGATCATCCGCATGGCGGCGGGGAAGGTCGTACCTCAGGTGGCAGGCATCCGGTCTCTCCGTGGGGGCAGCCCACCAAAGGGTTTAAAACGCGAAAAAATAAACGAACTGACAGAATGATCGTCAGGCGTCGTAAGCAGAAATAACAGGTTAGAGGGGTTTTTTATCGTGCCACGCTCCATTAAAAAAGGTCCGTTTGTCGATCATCATCTGATGGGCAAGGTTGTCAAGGCCGCTGAAAGCAATGACCGGCGTCCGATTAAGACATGGTCCAGGCGTTCGATGGTCGTTCCGGATATGATCGGTTTAACGATTGCCATTCATAATGGTCGTCATCATGTCCCTGTTATGATCAGCGAAAATATGGTTGGCCACAAGCTCGGAGAATTTGCACCGACCCGCACATACAGAGGCCATTTGGCCGATAAAAAATCGAGATAAGGCGATTTGAATTATGGAAATTTCGGCAAAGTTAAACAATGCGTCCGTTTCGGCGCAGAAAAGCAGGCTCGTCGCAGACCAGATTCGTGGGTTGCCGGTCGAGCGGGCATTGAACCTGTTGCGTTTCAGCACCAAGAAGCCTGCCAAGATTATCAAGAAAGTTCTTGAATCAGCCATCGCCAACGCCGAACACAACGAAGGGGCGGACGTGGATGAATTGAAGGTATCCACGGTGTATGTGAATGAGGGGCCGACGCAAAAGCGGATCCGGGCCCGTGCGAAAGGGCGTGCCAATCGAATCCTGAAACGCTCGTGTCATATAACGGTTAGAGTTAGTGAATATCAATAAAGGCAGTTAACATGGGACAAAAGGTTCATCCAACAGGCATCCGCCTTGGCTTTATCAAGGATTGGACGTCAAGATGGTACGCAGACACGAAAGACTATCCGAAATTGCTTAATCAGGATTTGAAAGTTCGTGAGTACATCAAAAAAAGCTTATCTCATGCGTCGGTCAGTCGGATTCAGATCAACCGGCCCGCGAACAACGCGCAGATTACCATTCATACTGCCAGGCCGGGCATCGTGATCGGGAAAAAAGGAGAAGATATCAATGCATTGAGGCAGCAGATCTCTTCGATGATGCGAATACCCGTTCAACTCAATGTCGAAGAGATTCGTAAGCCCGAACTGGATGCGCAGCTTGTGGCGGAAGGAGTTGCCCAACAGTTGGAGAAACGGATCATGTTCCGTCGTGCCATGAAAAGGGCGGTGACTAATTCCATGCGTCTGGGGGCGGAAGGTATAAAGATTAACGTGGGTGGGAGGCTGAACGGCGCCGAAATTGCTCGCGCCGAATGGTACCGGGAGGGACGAGTTCCTTTGCACACGCTGCGAGCGGATATTGATTATGGCTTCGCAGAGGCTAATACAACGTATGGAGTGATTGGCGTCAAGGTGTGGATATTCAAAGGCGAGGTCTTCGATTATCAGGAGCAAGCCGGTGCCAGCAAGGACAGCCGTCGAAGCTAAATTAATCGCTAGGAACTGGACTCATGCTTCAACCAAAAAGAACAAAATTTCGTAAACAGCAGAAAGGCAGGAATACCGGCCTGGCTACTCGTGGTAATATTGTAAGTTTTGGCGAGTACGGGCTAAAGGCCACGACGCGTGGGCGACTTACGTCACGACAAATCGAGTCGGCGAGAAGAGCTATTACGCGACACGTCAAGCGTGGAGGTAAAATCTGGATCAGGGTCTTTCCTGACAAGCCAATCTCCAAGAAGCCGCTTGAGGTCAGAATGGGGAAAGGCAAAGGAAGTGTGGAATACTGGGTGGCACAAATCAAGCCCGGGGCCATGCTCTATGAAATACAAGGGGTTCCGGAGGAGTTGGCACGAGAAGCGTTCAAGCTCGCCGCGGCAAAGCTTCCTGTTAGAACCACTTTTGCATCCCGCGCGGTAATGTGATGAACGCACACGAGCTAAGAGAGAAACGTCAAGAAGAACTGGTTGCTTTGCTGTCTGAACTTGGGCGGGAGCAGTTTAACTTGCGTATGCAGGCAGGGTCTGGCCAGCTGTCGAAGCCTGATCAGGTTAAAAAGGTGCGCCGCGACATTGCGCGGGTAAAAACAGTACTCAGTGAAAAGGCGAGGGCAGCAGTATGAGTGAGACGCAAGAAAAAGTTCGAACCATAAGCGGGCGGGTGGCGAGCGATAAGATGGATAAGACCATAACGGTGCTCGTGGAACGGGTTGTTCGTCACCCGGTTTATGGGAAGTACATCAGGCGCTCATCGAAAGTGTTCGCTCACGATGAGAACAACGAGTGTCGAGAGGGCGACGTGGTGGCGATTGCGTCGTGCCGTCCTTTGTCAAAAAACAAAACCTGGACGTTTGTGGAAATTCTGGAAAAAGCGAACCGATAGATGGGTTCGTTGACTGGGGTTGTTGGAACCCTGCCTTACGGTTGGTTTGATTGATGAAGGGTTGGATGTCGCTCCTTACCTTGATCTAAAAACGTATTTAGGAAAATATCATGATACAGATGCAAACGAGCCTGGATGTCGCAGACAACAGTGGCGCACGAAAGGTGATGTGTATCAAGGTGCTCGGCGGCTCGCATCGGCGATACGCCGATATCGGGGACATCATTAAAGTCAGCGTGAAGGACGCGATTCCCAGAGGGAGAGTAAAAAAAGGGGAAGTCTATAACGCAGTGGTTGTCCGAACTAAAAAAGGGGTGCGAAGACCAGACGGATCATTGATCCGTTTCGACGGCAACGCGGCAGTCATCCTGAACCCTCAGATGCAGCCGATTGGAACACGTATCTTCGGGCCGGTGACGCGTGAGCTCCGGACCGAGCGGTTCATGAAGATTATTTCTCTTGCTCCGGAAGTGCTATAGGTTAGGGTGCAACCATGCTAAAGATTCGAAAAGGTGATGATGTGGTTATCCTGGCGGGGAAGGATAAAGGCAAGCAGGGCACTGTTCTGCGCCTGGTAAAGGACGACAGATTAATCGTGGAAGGAATCAATGTGGTTAAGAAACATCAAAAACCGCAACCAGCCACTGGAACGCCGGGAGGGATAGTAGAAAAGGAGATGCCGATTCATCTGTCTAATGTCGGGCTTTTCAATCCGGAAACAAAAAAAGCGGATCGAGTTGGTTTTCGTGCGTTGGAGGATGGAAGAAAGGTACGGTTTTTCAAATCAACCAACGAGGTGGTTGACATCTAAATTAGGTGGCAGATGGATCATGACGAGACTAGAAAAGGTTTACAAAGACGAGATCTTGCCCGAATTCGCCCGACGATATGGCTGCTCATCTGTCATGCAGGTCCCACGGATTAAGAAGATTAGTCTTAATATGGGAGTTGGCGATGCGGTTGCGGACAAGAAAGTTCTTCAGTTTGCTGTTGACGATATGGCTCGAGTCGCCGGTCAAAAGCCGATTATTACGCGCGCCCGCAAGTCGATAGCCGGCTTCAAGATCAGAGACGGCATGCCGATTGGCTGCAAAGTAACGCTCCGGCGCGACAGAATGTACGAGTTCCTGGACCGGTTAATTAATATCGCCATCCCCAGGATCCGAGACTTTCGCGGTCTAAGCAAAAAGTCATTCGATGGCCGCGGAAATTTTTCAATGGGTGTGCGCGAACAAATCATCTTTCCGGAAATCGATTATGACAAAATCGATACCATACGAGGCATGGATATAACGATCACCACGAACGCGCGTAACGATGACGACGCTCGCGCATTGCTCGAAATGTTTATGTTTCCATTTAAAAGTTAAGGAACACGATGGCCAAGAAATCGATGATCGCGCGCGAAAAGAAACGTGCGCAAGCTGTGAACAAGCATTCGGACCAGCGCAAGGCGTTGAAAGCAGTGATGCGCGACCCAAATGCCACGTTCGACGAAAAGGAGCAAGCGCAGATCAGACTGCAAAAGCTGCCCCGGGACGCCAGCCCCGTCCGGTTGCGTAACCGATGCAGTATCACGGGACGCCCGCACGGCTACTATCGAAAGTTCGGGTTGGCACGCAACAAGTTGCGTGAAGCAACGATGCGTGGCGATGTACCTGGTTTGGTCAAGGCGAGTTGGTAATTTGCAACAGCCTCGTGGAAGCTGAAACGAAACAACTTGGAGTATAGAAATGAGCATGACAGATCCAGTGTCGGATATGTTGACGCGCATCAGGAATGCGCAGTCCGCTGCCAAGGTCGAAGTACATATGCCCTCCTCGAAGCTGAAGGTTGCTATTGGGAAAGTACTCAAGGATGAAGGGTTTATCCAAGACTATACGGTTGCGAACGATGGCAATAAATCCTCGTTGACCGTGGTTCTAAAATATTATCAGGGTAAGCCCGTGATCGACCGGATCAAGCGGGTGAGTAGACCTGGATTGCGGATTTATAAATCAAAGGATGAACTGCCAGAGGTCCTCGGCGGCTTGGGTGTTGCTATCGTTTCGACATCAAAAGGCGTCATGACCGACCGCGCGGCCAGAGCGACCGGGCTCGGTGGCGAAGTGTTATGCACTGTTTCATGACAACTTAAAGCTAAGGCAAATCAATGTCAAGAATTGCAAATAGTCCAATTCCCATCCCCGGAAGTGTCACCATTTCACAGGATCGGGATTTCCTGACGGTCAAAGGTGGAAAAGGCCAGCTGGGTTGTCACATTCACAATCTGGTAGAGGTCAATGTCGAAGATGCGGTGATAACCGTAATAGCGAATGGCTCGAGCAAGCAGGCGCGTGCACTGGCCGGGACAACCCGGTCTCTGCTCAACAACATGGTCATAGGTGTTGCAGACGGCTTTGAAAAAAGGCTCACGCTTGTCGGCGTCGGTTATCGGGGGCAGGTCAAAGGAAAGATCCTCGATTTGACTCTGGGGTTTTCACACCCGGTCGAATACGATATACCAGAGGGGATCACGGTAGAAACTCCCAGCCAAACCGAGGTTGTGGTGAAGGGAATCGACAAGCAGAAGGTTGGGCAAGTGGCGGCAAAAATACGTTCGTTTCGTCCTCCGGAGCCGTACAAGGGAAAAGGCGTGCGATACATCGATGAGAATGTGGTCCGAAAAGAAGCGAAAAAGAAATAAGGTATTCAGTAATGGATAAAAAATCATCCCGCTTAAGGCGTGCGAGAAAAACGAGAGGCAGCATTCGGCGGCGGGGCCTCAATCGGCTCACGGTGCACCGAACCCCAAGGCATATCTATGCTCAGATCAACAGTGAAGATGGAAGTCGGACGCTCGTCAGTGCGTCAACGCTTCAGTCGACGATCGTTGCAGAGATTAAGAACACCGGGAACACCGATGCGGCGGCTGTGATCGGGAAAGCGATTGCTGAGAAGGCTATTGCGGCAGGCATCGAAAAGGTTGCATTTGATCGTTCAGGGTTCAAGTACCATGGGCGCATCAAAGCATTAGCCGATGCGGCGCGTAATGGTGGATTAAGATTTTAGAGGATAAATCATGGCTTATGGATCGTCGCAAAGTCCCTCGGACGGGCTGCAAGAAAAACTAGTATCGGTAAGGCGCGTTGCCAAGGTGGTCAAAGGTGGGCGGCAATTCGGCTTTACGGCTCTGACCGTAGTCGGAGATGGAGATGGTCGGGTCGGCTATGGGCTGAGTAAAGCCCGCGAAGTACCGATTGCGATTCAAAAATCCATGGAACAGGCGCGGAAAAATATGCGGAAGGTCTCGTTGAAAGACGAAACGCTTCAATATCCTGTGATGTCTTCTGTTGGTGCGGCTAAGGTCTACATGCAGCCCGCATCTCAGGGTACGGGTATCATTGCCGGAGGCGCGATGCGTGCAGTGTTTGAAGTGGTTGGCGTTCGGAACGTACTGGCGAAATGCATCGGCACCAATAACCCGATCAATGTTGTTCGCGCAACGATCGAAGGGCTCGCAACGATGACCGACGCTGAACAGGTCGCGGCCAAGCGCGGCAAAACCGTAGAAGAACTGCTCGGGGCGGTACGATGAGTGAGAAAAAGCTTAAGGTAACGATGGTTCGCAGCAAAATCGGTCGATTGGCTTCACATAAAGCCTGTTTGAACGGCCTTGGTCTGAAAAGGATAAATCAAACGGTAGAGGTTGTTGATACGCCCGCGAACCGGGGAATGATCGACAAGGTTTCGTACATGCTGTCAACCGAGGAAGCATAATCATGCACCTGAATACAATCAAGCCTGCTGCCGGTAGTAAGAAAAAGGCGAAAAGAGTTGGCCGGGGTATCGGCAGCACCTTGGGGAAGACCGGAGGCCGGGGGCACAAAGGACAGAAATCGCGCTCGGGCGGTTTCCATAAGACCGGCTTCGAAGGCGGGCAGATGCCGTTGCAGAGGCGTTTACCGAAGGTGGGGTTTGCGTCGAGAAAGAAAAAGTACACCGCCGAGGTCAGGCTGAATGAATTGTCCTCGCTGAACGCCGAGGTCATCGACCTGAAACTTTTGAAGCAGGCCAACATCATTCCGTCCTTTACTCAGGTGGCGAAAGTCATCGACTCGGGAACCTTGGAGAAAGCAGTGGTTCTCAAAGGGATACGTGTCACTTGCGGCGCAAAAAAGATCATTCAAGCGGCTGGCGGAAAAGTAGAGGCTTAAGTGAATAGACCTAACTCGTTAATGTCTGATCGATTCGGCAAGTTCACGGAACTGCGCCAGCGGCTGCTGTTTGTTCTGGGCGCACTGTTCGTTTTTCGTGTTGGTGCCCATATACCCGTGCCCGGAATCGATCCTAAGGCTTTGGCGTTGATGTTTGAACAGCAGGGCGGATCGATCCTCGACATGTTCAATATGTTTTCGGGCGGTGCGTTGAAGCGCCTTAGCTTGTTCGCTTTGGGAATCATGCCGTATATCTCCGCCTCGATCATCATGCAGCTTATGACGGTCGTCATACCGAAGCTGGAACAGCTCAAGAAAGAAGGAGAATCGGGGCGACGGAAAATTACCCAATACACCCGGTACGGTACTGTGGTGCTCGCGACTTTTCAATCGATCGGCGTCGGCGTGGCACTGCAGAATCAAACCGCCGGCGGACTGCCTGTCGTCATCAATCCAGGGATGCACTTTATCGTGATCACTGCGATAACGCTGGTGACAGGCACTGTCTTCCTGATGTGGCTCGGCGAGCAGGTGACTGAGCGGGGTATCGGGAACGGCATTTCAATTATCATTTTTGCCGGCATCACGGCCGGTTTGCCTTCAGCGATTGGTGGTACGCTCGAATTGGCCCGAACAGGTGAGATGAATGCCGCATTGATTATCGTCCTGTTTGCTTTGGCGATTGGGGTTACGGCTTTCGTGGTATATGTCGAGCGAGGTCAAAGGCGCATTCAGATCAATTATCCGAAAAGACAGCAGGGCAGGAAAATGTATGCCGGGCAGACGAGCTTTCTGCCCCTGAAACTGAATATGGCCGGCGTTATTCCGCCGATTTTTGCCTCCAGCATTATCTTATTTCCAGCAACTGTTGCTGGATGGTTCGGAAATGCTGAAGGTTTGGGATGGCTCCAGGATGTCGCGACAACGCTGTCGCCCGGGCAGCCGATCTATGTCATGTGCTATGCAGCAGCAATTATCTTTTTCTGCTTTTTCTATACGGCACTGGTTTTCAACTCCAAAGAAACGGCAGAGAATCTGAAAAAGTCCGGTGCGTTCATTCCGGGCATCAGACCAGGACGCCAGACGACTCAATACATCGACAAGGTCATGACCAGGCTGACGCTTGCCGGAGCGATTTATATCACGGCTGTTTGTTTGTTGCCTGAGTTTCTCATCGTTTATTGGAATGTCCCATTTTATTTTGGCGGCACCTCGCTGCTTATCATCGTGGTTGTCGTGATGGACTTTATCGCGCAGGTTCAGGCGCACTTAATGTCACATCAATACGAAGGGCTAATGAAAAAGGCCAATCTCAAAGGTAAAGGCAAGGCGCCGACAGGCGGCTTGGTTCGTTAATGAGCTAGAGCGAATATTATGAAAGTACGTGCGTCAGTGAAAAAAATTTGCCGGAATTGTAAAGTGGTCAAGAGAAAGGGCATTGTTCGCGTGATCTGTAAGGATGGAAGGCATAAGCAGCGACAAGGCTGAGTTTCCCATCCCAGCGCATTGCTGTCATGATATAATTAATCGTTTAACTAATAACACCGTATATTTGGGGAGTAGCTGAATGGCGCGTATTGCCGGAATCAATATACCTGATCAAAAGCACGCAGTCATTGCGTTGACAGCAATTTACGGCATTGGAAAATCCCATGCCAGGGGTATCTGTAGTGCAACGGGTATTGACCCGCAAACAAAAGTCAGGGACCTTACCGAAGCGCAGATCGACGAACTCAGAGCACAGGTTGCGAAGTTTTCGGTAGAGGGTGACCTCAGGCGAGGGGTTTCAATGAACATTAAACGGCTAATGGATTTAGGCTGCTACCGCGGCATCAGGCATCGCCGGGGTTTGCCCGTACGAGGGCAACGCAGTCGAACCAACGCGCGAACCAGGAAAGGACCACGCCGCCCTATTCGCAAATAATAGTCCATCGAAGAGGTATCACAGTACATGGCTACATCGAGTCGCACACGGAAACGGATCAAAAAGGATGTTTCCGACGGAATAGCGCATATTCATGCATCTTTTAACAATACCATCATTACGATAACGGACCGCAAGGGCAATGCGCTCGCATGGGCCACTGCCGGCGGTTCCGGCTTCCGAGGGTCGAGAAAGAGCACTCCTTTTGCTGCCCAGGTGGCGGCGGAAAAGGCCGGCACGACCGCAAAGGAGTTCGGAATGAAAAACCTTGATGTGTTTATCAAGGGGCCGGGACCGGGACGGGAATCCGCTGTACGCTCCCTGAATAATCTCGGCTTTAAGATAACCAACATCACTGACGCCACCTCGATCCCTCATAATGGTTGTCGTCCTCCTAAAAAACGTCGCGTTTAGTAAAGTCGGAGCACATATAAAGATGGCGAGATATCTTGGTCCAACATGCAAATTGAGCAGAAGGGAAGGGACGGACCTGTTCCTGAAAGGAAGGGGCAAATCCCTTGAGTCGAAATGCAAACTCGAACAGCCGCCGGGACAGCACGGTCAACGCAGAACACGGAGTTCTAACTACGCGCTTCAGCTAAGAGCAAAGCAGAGAATACGTCGAATTTACGGCGTGCTGGAAAGGCAGTTCAGGAATTATTACAAGGCTGCTGCGCAGCAGAAAGGGTCGACGGGTGAAAACCTGCTGACCTTGCTCGAATGCCGGCTCGACAACGTGGTCTACAGGATGGGAATGGCTGCAACCCGAGCGGAGGCTCGGCAGTTGGTCAGTCACAAAGCGATTTCAGTGAACGATCGAGTAACGAATATTCCGTCCTTTCAGGTCAGGTCCGGTGATCGGATTTCTGTTAAGGAAGGCGCGAAAAAACAGCAGCGAATTCGGGACGCACTGACGGTGTCCGAGCAATACGGATTCCCGCAATGGGTCGAGGTGAATGTCACAGAGATGAGCGGTATTTTTACAACAGTACCGGAACGGGCGGAACTAGGCCCGGATATCAACGAGCAACTGGTTGTTGAGCTGTATTCGAAATGAGGTGATTTCTGTCAAAGAATTTACTACCTTGCTGGTCTTTTTGTCCGTCTTCTGCGTTGCGACATCAGTTACATAGCCCACTATGTGCCTGCTGTCGCGCCTTGAATACGAACAAAAATCCGGCGCAATCCGGTAAATTCTTTTCCGGCAATCACCTAAGCCGTTTTTAAACTACTCACAGAAAAATATTCGATGCAAAATTCTTTTAGCGGCCTGCTTAAACCGCGTGTCGTTGAAGTGCAGGGTATCTCGCAAAATTGCGCTAAGATCGTGATCGAACCAATGGAGCGCGGGTTCGGCCATACAATGGGGAATGCATTGCGACGCGTCCTCTTGTCGTCGATCCCGGGATGTGCAGTCACCGAAATTGAAATTGACGGTGTTTTGCATGAATATGGTGCGATCGAAGGGGTGCAGGAAGATGTCATTGACATATTGCTCAATTTGAAAAATTTGTCGGTGACAGTGCATGGCAAGGATGAAGCAGTGCTTCACCTGGTGAAAAAAGGACCAGGGCCCGTGTTGGCCGAAGATATTACTTTGACGCACAATGTTGAGATCTTCAACCCGGAAATGATTATTGCGCATCTGACGCAATCCGGTGAGCTCAATATGACGATCAAGGTGGCGCGAGGGCGCGGTTATCAGCCCGCAAACACCAGAAGAGCGTTAGGGGAAGAAGGCGCAATCGGCGCTCTGCATGTCGATGCGAGTTTCAGCCCTATCTGCAAGGTCGCGTATTATGTGGAAAGTGCTCGTGTCGAGCAAAGAACCGACCTGGATAAGTTGATTATTGAACTCGAAACAGACGGGTCGGTCGATCCGGAAGAGTCGGTGAGACATGCGGCGCGTATCCTTCATGATCATTTGGCCGTATTTGTCGACCTTGAGGAGACGGTCGGGCAGGTGCCGGAAAAAGAGCAGAAGCCGGAGTTCGATCCTGTGCTATTGCGTTTGGTGGATGATCTGGAGTTAACGGTCCGGTCAGCGAATTGTTTAAAAGCCGAGAATATATTTTATATCGGGGACCTGATCCAACGTACAGAAGTGGAGCTCCTGAAAACACCGAATCTGGGCAAGAAATCGCTTACGGAAATCAAAGACGTGCTGGCTTCCAAGGGGTTGTCCTTAGGGATGAGGCTGGAAAACTGGCCGCCGGATAATTTGATAGAATCCAAACCTAAGTAAATGAAGTGGAAGGAAAATTACGATGCGTCACCACAAATCAGGAAGACAGTTAAATAGGAATAGCAGTCACCGCAAAGCGCTTTTCCGCAACATGGCGGCTTCCCTTTTTCGTCATGAGATGATCAAGACGACCTTACCCAAGGCAAAAGAACTCAGAGGTTTTGCCGAACCGCTGATCACTCTGGCGAAGGAAGATTCGGTGGCTAAACGACGGCTTGCTTTCGCCCGTCTGCGGGACAAAGAAATGGTCACCAAGCTGTTCAGTGAGCTGGGGCCGCGTTATCAGAATCGCCCAGGCGGTTACTTAAGGCTTATCAAGTGTGGGCATCGAGCGGGTGACGCAGCAACGATGGCCTATGTCGAGCTGGTGGACCGGCCGTTGGATGACGACTTGGTCGATGAATGAAGGACCGGTTGAAAAGGTAATGTCCGTAAAAAAGCCGGGGTTGTCCCCGGCTTTTTCGTTTTACCTTTCCAATAGGTCGAGCTTCCCCTTTTTGCCGTTCCATTCGTCAGCATCTTCAGGTGGTGGTTTGACTTCCGTTATGACGGGCCACCCTTTGGACAGTTCTGCATTCAGTTCGATGAATTGCTCCTGTCCTTCAGGAAGCTCGTCGTCGGAATAAATGGCTTCTACCGGGCACTCCGGTTCGCATAGGGTGCAATCAATGCACTCCTCCGGGTCGATGACGAGAAAATTTGGCCCTTCATGAAAGCAGTCGACGGGACAAACGTCGACGCAATCGGTAAACTTGCACTTGATACAATTTTCTGTGACAACAAAAGTCATAAAGTCTTTCCTGGGCAGTTAAAAAATCTGTTTAAGAATATTGTATTATATCTTGGCTTCCTCCACGATCACGATTCCGGCGCGTTTTTCAGATTGCGAATCTCACCCCTAATCCCAATAAAATCGTCGCAACCAGCGGCCTCAATATCTTGTCTGGCAGGTGGCTTCCGATCAGGCTTCCGCAATAAATGGCTGGAAGGCCGCCGACAAGCAGGCCGGTGAGAAGGGAAAAGTCAACACTGCCGAAGTGAACATGCCCGATTCCAGCGATAGCGGTCAGGGGAACCGCGTGAGCAATGTCGGTTCCGACGATGCTGATCGATGCTTTTCTTGGATAGAGCAGAAAAAGGATTGCAGCGCCTATTGCGCCGGCGCCGACCGACGAAATCGTTACCAGAATTCCCAGCATGACACCTGCCAACAGCGTAATTTGGGGCCGAAAGATAAGAAGGCGGCTGATGATTCCGTTGCCATCGTTCAGTTTTCTGTGGAGATGAGTCACCAGCCGGTTTTTCATGAACACAACCAAAGAAGTGAGGATAAGCATCATACTGAGGGTCAGCGTCATCAGTTTTTCATAATCCACCCCGGCGGTTCTAAATGATTCGAGTACCAGGATTGTCACAATCGAAGCGGGAATGCTGCCGAACGAAAGAAGGGCGACGATTCTCCAGTCGACCGTTCGATGTCGATGGTGAACGAAGACCCCACCGCTTTTCGTTATTGCGGCATATAAAAGATCGGTTCCGACGGCAGTGGCTGGATTGATTCCAAAACCAAGAACCAAAATCGGTGTCATCAATGAACCGCCGCCAACACCTGTCAGTCCAATCACGAAGCCAACAAAGGCACCCGTGAGAACGTGAAAAAATTCCATATGTTGTGTCGCGTAGTCTTTTGGAGGTTTTTATAAAGTTGCATTGTGGCGCATGTGACATATAATGAAAAGTAATAAATATTTCTACTAATATAAGAAAGAGGAATAATAGTTCGTCATGAAACTACAACAGCTACGCTATATATGGGAAGTGTCGCAGCATGATTTGAACGTTTCTGCAACTGCAGAAAGCTTGTTCACTTCTCAACCTGGAATCAGCAAGCAGATCAGGCTGCTGGAGGATGAGCTCGGAGTACCGATTTTCGCCCGCAATGGAAAGCATTTGACCGAGATGACGGCGGCCGGAAAGGCCATCGTCGAGTTGGCTGGAGAGATGCTTGAAAAGGCTGAGAACATTAAAAGTGTCGCTCAGGAATATCGTGACAACAAAAGAGGCACGTTATCCATTGCCACCACGCACACACAGGCGCGTTATGCACTGCCGCGGATCGTTGAAATATTCATGAAGCGGTATCCCGGGGTGAGTCTGAACATACATCAGGGAACCCCGATGCAGATTTCGGACCTCGCGGCCCGAGGTATCGTCGATTTTGCGATTGCAACGGAAGCATTGGAACTGTTCGAAAATCTGGTGATGTTGCCTTGCTATGAATGGAACCGAAGCATTCTTGTCAGACAGGATCATCCGCTGGTCAACAAGCCGGAGGTCACTTTGTATGACGTTGCAGAGTACCCGTTGATCACCTATGTGTTCGGGTTTACGGGGCGCTCACGTTTGGACGAGGCATTCGATCAATGCAATCTGCATCCGCAAGTCGTACTGACTGCAGTGGATGCGGATGTGATCAAAACGTATGTACGGTTGGGGCTGGGGATTGGAATTATTGCGAGAATGGCATACGACGCCGAGGCTGACAAAGACTTGGTTGCACTCGATGCCAGCAATTTGTTTGGCAAAAGCATAACCTTTATCGGGCTGCGTCGGGATAAGTTTTTGCGAGGGTATATCTACGAGTTTATTGAATTGTTTGCCCCTCATTTGACCCGGCAAGTCATCGAGAAAGCCGTGAGTCTGCGTGATAAAAAGGATATCGAGGCGTTATTCAAACACCTCCGTCTGCCCTCTTATTGATCTGGGTTTCTGCCGATCGCGATCGGGTACACGCTCGCAGGCGCAGCGTCGCTCTTAACCATGAACAAATGCCTGACCCGCATGGTGTCCAATGTCAATTACTTTGTCCGGTCTGCGTCAATTATCTGGACCGGTTTGTTAATGTGAGATTTCTTGGTTAATCCATCCTTTGTTGGTGTTGATTTTGCGCGCCCTCGGGGAAGCAAACGTCCAGTCGCCCTACGGGCTCCTTCCCGTTTGCTTCCCCGAGGGCGCTCGGCGCTGGTGGGTCAGGGTAGTTGTCGCCGCATTGACGTTTCTCCGTAACGATAATTACATCGCAATGATTGGAGCAAAAGGGGTCATAGCCGAATGGCACTTACTTAAGCCCATTTTCCTTTGCAAAATACGCCCAAGCGACTGAATATACATGGAAAGATGGCTGGTGGGATGATAGGCTGGATGCAACCAAACACCCAACCATCATCCGGA
>Ga0209633_10002747_pt1 | contig 16754 bp, 16 predicted proteins | sample Cruoilmetagenom1_FD_187290 | JGI IMG/M metagenome (GOLD analysis project Ga0209633, IMG submission 187290) | Oil polluted marine microbial communities from Coal Oil Point, Santa Barbara, California, USA - Sample 1 (SPAdes) (version 2) | ecosystem: Environmental > Aquatic > Marine > Oil seeps ... | reverse complement strand
ATCTTCGAATCGCATTTGTCGTGTTTCCTGTAGCCATCTGGCCCGGCTCATGCCCCCTCCTTTCGAGTTCACATAAACCGGACAGTTTATTTGCTACAAAACCGGACAAAATATTAACTCGTAACAAATCGAGGAAAAATAGGGGCAAAATGACAAATATGGGCTAAGATATCGTTGATTTTTATGGTATTCCAGTACAGGATCGCATTGGAAACCAGGCTCAAACAACTCGCTTTGTTCATGATCTCCTCGTAATCACCGGCCGTAAATTCACCCTGTTCGGCAAAGAAACTCCGGCGTGGCAGCTTATGCCGATATTCGCCCTTGTTGAGCTGGAGCTGCACGGTTTGCCGGAGTTCGAGATCGGTGAGATAGCGCAAGATGTACTGGGATTTGATGATATGCTCAAGGTTGGTAAGCGCCTTGGACAGCCGGTCCGAAGGAAAGCTGTTGGTCAATCTCTGAACGATTACATGCGCGGGGGCAGTGCGCTGCTTAAAAGAGATAGTACGACTCGGATCATTTCTTCCCACTGCTCCTTAACAACGTTGAGGTCGGCGATCTTCGTGAGCAATGACGTGAACACGCCGTAGTCGGCATACCGGTCAACACGATACAACTGCTGGTCTTTGAGGTTCCGGATACGGGGCATAAAATAGAATCCCAGCAGGTGACAGAGGGCAAAGATGATCTCGGTATAACCGTGGGTATCCGTCGTATGCTCGCGAATCTGCAGAATCGTGTTGTTTTCAAGTAGACCATCCAGGACATACAGCGCCTCGCGAGGGCTACAGGAAATAATCTTGGTGCTGAAGACGGAATATTGATTGGAGATGTGGGTGTAGATGCCAATGGCCTTCTTGTAGTAGCCGTAATAGCGTGGATAGTAAGAGGCCAACAGACTGCTGGCCTGAATGCCAAAGCGTTGGACATCGGATTAGGAGGCGCCAACTCCAATTTCACTATGACGAACGCAACGATTGAAAATAACGACTTTCTTGATTCGACTGCGGCCGCATCAGGGCATATCATCATCGTTTTAAATGCGGGCGAGCGCGCGGAGGCGCGGATCGCAGACAATCAGATCGTTGACGGCGCCGGCTTCGGCATCTTGTGCAGCGACAGAGGCGGTACGTTTCTTCTAACGGATCTGATGGACAATAATTTCGGGGATAACGAAAAGGGTGACATATCCGGTTGCCCCTGGCCCGATCAGGGGATGAGTTTCGAAGTCGGCTTTGGCAATTCCACAATGAGATGCGGCTAACGTCGCGCCGTTGAAGGTACTGATGATCGGTTCGCGGCGCGGAGCACTGCTGGGTGTGTTCGACGGCTGACGTGGTTTGAACGGCTGAATCGGCCATGCTGCTCCATACGCCCGGTGCTGATTGCTGTTATGCTGAGCCGATCTCGCAAACGAAGATGGGCGAAATCAGATGCGCCGGCTGTTTTCATCGATGCACTTTTCAATTATCATTCCGGTCCTTAACGAAGCCGCGGTCATCCGGCAGACCCTGCAACGGCTCCAGCCTTCGCGGCGCCGGGACGTGGAAGTCATCGTCGTGGATGGCGGCAGCAGCGACGGTACACCAAAACTTGCGAAACCGCTGGCCGATCATGTGTTGAGTGCTGCAAAAGGGCGAGCGCGTCAGATGAACCGCGGCGCGCAGTGTGCCGCCGGCGAGTATCTTCTGTTCCTGCATGCCGACACCCGACTGCCTGATCATTGGCTGTCGATGTTAGCGGATGTCTATGAACGATCAGCTGCATGGGGACGGTTCGATGTCAGGTTGTCCGGACGGCACTGGTTGTTGCGTGTGATCGAAACGATGATGAATTGGCGTTCCCGCGTGACCGGGATTGCCACAGGGGATCAGGCCATCTTCGTTCGCCGGCAGTTGTTTGAACGTGTCGGCGGCTTTCTTGATATCGCGTTGATGGAGGACATCTTGCTGAGTCGGCGACTAAGAAGCTGCGCTGCGCCGGTCTGTCTCAGAGACAAAGTGGTGACATCGAGCCGGCGCTGGGAAGAAAACGGCATTGTTAAAACCGTCCTTTTGATGTGGTGGCTGCGGCTGTGGTTTTATTTCGGCGCCGATGCGGATCGATTGGCCCACATCTATTCGGCAAGTGATTCAAAAATGAACAGGCAATCTTGATCATGGAGTTATGGATTCGGTTGGGCACCTTTGTTTTGGTCTTCGCTCTCATGCTGTTGTGGGAGTGGCGACGGCCGTTTCGCGCTTTTGAGCAGAAGAGAAGCGAACGTCTTTTGATCAATGTCGGCCTGATGCTGACGAATTTCGTTTTTCTCCGGCTGCTGAGTGGCGGCGGGGCTTTTCTGGCCGCAGTGTATGCAGGCGAGCACGGTTTCGGTCTGTTCAATCGCATCGAACTGTCGCCGTGGGTCAGCGCCGTTTTCAGTCTGTTGATTTTGGATTGCGCGATCTATTTTCAGCACCGGGTTTTCCATCGAGTGCCGCTGCTGTGGCGGATTCATCGGGTGCATCATTGCGATATGGGGTTTGATACCAGCACAGCCGTTCGTTTTCACGCCGTCGAAATCGTGCTCTCCATGTACTACAAAATGATTTTGGTCGTTTTGCTGGGCGTCTCACCGTGGACGGTCATCCTCTTCGAGATCATTCTCAATGCGTGCGCCCTGTTCAATCACGGCAATGTCCGCTTGCCGGGTTATTGGGATCGCCGTCTGCGCCTGTTGCTGATCACACCCGACATGCATCGGATTCATCATTCCAGCATCGTCCATGAAACCAACAGCAACTATGGTTTTTCCGTGCCGTGGTGGGACCGTCTATTCGGGACCTATTGTCCAAATCCGGCGCTGGGTCACGCGGGGATGGAGATCGGGCTGCCGGAAGAACGCGATCTGAGACGGCTGAACTTTTTTCGATTGCTTGTTCTACCGCTGGAAAAAATTGGGGATCGTGATTAGAATAGTCATCCCCCGATCGAAATACGGGCTATCCGATGAGCTGACCGATATCGATCGGCTGCGGTTCGGTGTTCATCGGGAGTCGATGCCGGCGTTTTCGCCATTCACGCTTTCTTTTGTACTGCAATGCTGAAAATAGGGACGTATCAACTGAAAAACAACCTGATTCTTGCGCCGATGGCCGGCGTGACCGATCGGCCTTTTCGTCAGCTGTGCAAGCAATTCGGAGCGGGTCTGGCGGTTTCCGAAATGGTCTCCTCCAATCCGGCTTTGCGCAACAACCGGCGGACGCTGCTCAAAACCGACCATCGTGGGGAAGCCGAGCCGCGTTCGGTTCAGATCGTTGGTTCGGATCCTGTGCAGATGGCGGAAGCGGCCCGCTACAATGCGGATCAAGGCGCTCAAATTATCGACATCAACATGGGGTGCCCCGCCAAAAAAGTCTGCCATGCCGCGGCGGGGTCGGCCTTGATGAAGGATGAATCGCTGGTCGGCAGTATCCTGGAACGTGTTGTCGAAGCGGTGGACCTTCCGGTTACGCTGAAGATCCGCACCGGATGGGATCGAGAACATCGTAACGCGGTGCGTATTGCCCGTATTGCCGAGCATTCGGGAATTCAGGCCATTGCGGTTCATGGGCGTACCCGTGCATGCGGCTTTTCAGGCTCGGCTGAATTCCATACAATCCGAGAGGTTAAAGGGGCAGTCGGCATACCGGTGATTGCCAATGGCGACATCGACACGCCGTCAAAAGCGAAATCGGTCCTTCAGGCGACCGGTGCCGACGCGATCATGATCGGTCGGGCAGCCCAGGGAAAACCCTGGTTGTTCCGTGAAATCGACTATTTTCTGCGCCATGGCCGCAGGCTTCCGGAACCGGATAGTACGAAAGTGACATCCATTGTCATGACACACCTCGAGCATTTGTATGCATTTTATGGCAATGATATGGGGGTGCGGATTGCTCGAAAACATATCGGCTGGTATCTGAAAGATCTGAGGTCCCTCAGCAGGGAAACCGTGAGCAGGGTCGTCCGCGCGGAAAGCCCTGCCGGGCAACGGACGCTGGTCCGTATCGCATTAGAGTCAACGAGCCAGGGATTAACCGCATGAATCTGGATGTTGAAACTCGTCAGCGCGACCCTGAACTGGTTTCAAACGGCGGTGCGGAATCCGGGGCATTGCCTCTGTCGGGTCATGTCCGCATCGCAGTCGAACAATACTTTTCACAACTGAATGGACATCCGGCGTGCGGCCTGTACAGCATGGTCATTGGCGAAGTGGAAAAGCCCCTGATTCAGACGGTGTTGGATCACAGCGGTCATAATCAGACCAAAGCGGCCTGGATTCTGGGCATGAGCCGCTCGACGCTGCGAAAAAAAATGGAATATTACGGCCTGGTGTGATGGCACAGTGCCTGCCGTAAAAGCCTATTCATAACACACGGGCTATCAATCGCTCTCGATTTCCACACAAAACGAAATGAATAGCAAGATTACGAGAGCTCTCGTGAGTGTATCGGATAAATCCGGCATTGCTGAATTGTGCCGTGGCTTGGCTGCAATGGGCATCGAGATCCTTTCCACCGGGGGAACTGCAAAGTTGTTGGCGGATCACGGGATTGAAGTGACCGAGGTATCGGACTACACCGGGTTTCCCGAGATGATGGATGGCCGCGTCAAAACCCTGCATCCGAAAGTGCACGGTGGCGTATTGGGACGGCGCGGCATCGATGATGCGGTCATGACTGAACACGGCATCGAACCGATCGACCTGGTGGTGGTTAATCTTTACCCGTTCGAGCAGACAGTCGCCAAGCCGGATTGTGACTTCGAAACGGCGATCGAGCAGATCGATATCGGCGGCCCGACCCTGATTCGTGCCGCAGCAAAAAACCATGCCGATGTCACAGTGATCGTCGATCCGGCTGATTATCGAGCGGTGCTCGATAAGCTCAGGAACGAGCAGGGGAGTATCTCGCAAGAGACCCGCTTCCGCCTGGCGGTGAAAAGTTTCAACCACACCGCCCATTATGATACCGCGATTGCGGCTTATCTCGGCGCCCGCGAAGGCGAACATTTTCCGGCCATCCTGAACCTGCAGTTTCAGCGAACACAGCTGATGCGCTATGGTGAAAACCCGCATCAGCAAGCCGCATTCTATTCGGAACCCGATCCCGCACCGGGAACGATCACCAGCGCACGGCAGCTTCAGGGCAAGGCCTTGTCATACAACAACATCGCCGATGCCGATGCGGCGTTGGAATGCGTCAAGTCATTCGACGATTCACCGACCTGCGTGATCGTCAAACATGCCAATCCCTGCGGTGTTGCACAAGCGGATCGTTTGCTGGAAGCCTATGATGCTGCCTATGCGACTGATCCCACCTCGGCGTTCGGCGGCATCATTGCGTTCAACGAGACACTGGATGCCGAAACGGCTCGTGCCATCATCGAACGCCAGTTTGTCGAGGTGATTATCGCGCCGTCTGTCAGCAGTGACGCCCGGGAAATGCTGGCGGCCAAACAGAATGTACGGGTGTTGGTGTGCGGCCGGTGGACGGTTGACGAGCGGTTGGAAAATGAAAGAGACTACAAACGGGTCGCCGGTGGCTTGCTGGTGCAGGATCGCGACCTGGCAGTCATCCACCGCAATGATATCAAAGTCGTTACTCGGCGCGGGCCGACCGAAGCGGAGATGGATGACCTTTTATTCGCCTGGAAAGCTGTCAAGTTCGTGAAATCCAATGCCATCGTCTATTGTTTGGGCCTGCGCACGATCGGCATCGGGGCGGGGCAGATGAGCCGGGTCTATTCGGCCAGAATCGCGGCGATCAAAGCGGCGGACGAGGGGTTGGAGGTCAAAGGCTCGGTCATGGCCTCGGACGCGTTCTTTCCTTTCCGTGACGGCATCGATTCGGCTGCCGAAGCCGGCATCACGGCAGTCATTCAGCCGGGGGGATCGATGCGCGATGATGAAGTCGTCGCGGCTGCGGACGAACATGGCATGGCGATGGTATTCACCGGCGTGCGCCATTTTCGACACTGATCCTGTGCAATCGGTTTACGGTTAACTATGAAAGTATTGATCATCGGCGGCGGCGGTCGTGAACACGCCATGGCATGGAAAGCCGCACAATCGGCCCGGGTCGCTCAGGTCTATGTGGCCCCCGGCAATGCCGGAACCGAACTGGAACCGGGGATCGAAAATGTCGCGATCGGTGCGGAGGAAATTCCTGCGTTGTGTCGGTTTGCTCAACGCAAGGCGATCGATCTGACCATTGTCGGCCCGGAAGTACCTCTTGTGGAGGGAATCGTCGATGCCTTTCAAGACGCCGGGCTGCGCTGCTTCGGGCCACGTCGGCTGGCGGCCCGGTTGGAAGGTTCCAAAGTGTTCTGCAAGCGTTTTCTCGAACGCCATTCGATTCCGACCGCAGCTTTTGCATCGTTTACCGATGAGGCGCGCGCTTGTTCCTTCATACGCGAGAAAGGCGTGCCCATCGTAATCAAGGCCGATGGGCTTGCCGCCGGTAAAGGTGTCGTGATTGCGCACACCGAACAACAGGCCATGAACGCAGTTCGGGACATGCTCTCGAGAAATGTGTTCGGCAATGCCGGCCACCGGGTTGTCATCGAGGAGTTTCTGCAGGGAGAAGAAGTCAGCTTTATCGTGATGGCCGACGGCGAACATATACTACCAATGGCCACCTCTCAGGACCATAAAGCCAGGGATGATGGAGATCAGGGACCAAACACCGGAGGCATGGGTGCCTATTCTCCGGCACCCGCGGTCACTTCTGCCGTGTACGAAAGAATCATGACAGAAGTCATCGAGCCGACGCTGGCCGGCATGGCGGCTGACGGCGTACCGTATACCGGTTTTCTGTACGCCGGTTTGATGATCGCACCAAACGGTACGCCGAAAGTGCTCGAATACAACTGTCGGTTGGGTGATCCTGAGGCTCAGCCGATCCTGATGCGTCTCAACAGTGATTTGATCGATCTGTGTCAGGCCGCGCTCGATCGAAAACTGGATGCGGTTCAGGCCGAGTGGGATCGTCGGGCGGCTCTCGGTGTTGTATTGGCGGCCGGCGGTTATCCGGGGTCGTACGAAAAAGGAGATGTGATTTTCGGCCTGTCCGAAGAGATGCGTGCCGAGGAGAAGGTCTTTCATGCCGGTACCCGCTTGAAAGACGGAAAAGTAGTGACATCCGGCGGTCGGGTGCTGTGTGTTTGCGCATTGGGAGAGAGCTTGGTCGAAGCACAGGCGAGAGCCTATCGGCTGGCCCGAACGATCACCTGGAACAACATCTATTATCGTACCGATATCGGCCATCGGGCGGTTGGGTCGCGGGATAACCAGAGCAAATAACCCACCCGAAAATAATGCGCAGGACTTTCCTGATGACTGCTCCTGTGGCGTTATTTTCAATAACGCGGGTTTGCACCAGTTTCGCATTCGGCACCGCTGATCTGCTGGTGCCGTTCTTGTTTTGGGTAGCTGTTTATAGCTATAATTTCTCGCTTCGGGTGGGGCATTCGATAAGTTCACATCGACGATTGACATCCGAACCTTTCTGTTTTACAGTTACGCCCTCGTCACATTTTTAAACAAAAACGATAACCATACGGAGCACGTAAGATGGCAAAACCATTACTTCAATTGGCATTGGATTCATTGGATTTCGATCAGACCATATCGCTGGCCCAGCAGACAGGTCCTTATGTTGATATTTTCGAAATCGGAACGCCATGCATCAAACATAACGGCGTCAAACTGGTTAGAGAGCTGAGAAGGCGGTTTCCGGACAAGCTGATTTTGGTCGACCTGAAAACAATGGACGCCGGCGAGTACGAAGCAACCCCGTTTTATGAGGCAGGCGGTGATATTTGCACGGTGCTTGGAGTATCCGGGGCAGCAACAATAGCTGGCGTTGTCAAAGCAGCACAAGCACACGGTGGAGAGGCGCAGGTCGATCTGATCAACGTTCCGGACAAAAGACAGTGTGCAAGAGAGTCGGCCAAGTTGGGTGCGCATATTATCGGTGTTCACACCGGTCTCGATGCACAGGCGGCCGGGCAGACACCCTTTGCCGATCTTAGCGATATTGGTAACCTGGGTTTGCCTGTCCGCATATCGGTTGCAGGTGGTATCAATAAGTCAACAGTCCAGGATGTCGTACGGGCGGGCGCGGGCATCGTTGTGGTCGGAGCGGCAATCTACGGTGCTCCTTCGCCAGCTGAAGCGGCTCGCGAGATTCGCGAACTGGCTGATGCTGCATAACTAAGGATATAATGCCATGCATCAGCAGCTTATTATTGACAAGATTTCGGACATACTGGCGGCAACGGATGATTCCTACGATGAAAAGCTGACCGCGATACTTGATGATGCGTCGCGCATTTTCCTTTCGGGTGCCGGCCGATCAGGATTGGTCACACGGTTCTTTGCGATGCGATTGATGCATAGTGGATACGGTGTGAATGTCGTCGGTGAGATTGTCACCCCGAGCATTAAAAAAGATGACCTGTTGATCATTATCTCCGGCTCCGGTGAGACGGAACAGTTGATCGCATACACTAAACGGGCTAAAGAGATAGGCGCTAAGATTGTGTTGATCTCTGCGAAAAGCGACTCGAGCATCGGCGATCTGGCTGACGCGGTATTCCAGATCGGTAGTTCGGAACAGTATGGCAAAGTCAAAGGCATGCCGATGGGAACGGTATTCGAGCTATCGACCCTCTTGTTTTTGGAAGCATTGATTTCGCATGTTATCCACCAAAAAGGGATACTGGAAGAAGTGATGAGGACTAGGCACGCGAATCTAGAATAGTGCGCCGAAGGAACGAGTGGCCATATACGGCCGCTCGTTCAAATCCTTTCCAATCCAGAGAACCAACGCGAACGAACGCTTCGATGTTGGTCACGCCGGTTCAACAATCCTTCACTCAGTAAAAAATTGTTAGGAGTAATAGATGCCTTCTCGCCGAGAACTAGCGAATGCCATACGCGCATTGAGCATGGACGCCGTGCAGAAAGCGAACTCAGGACATCCGGGCGCACCCATGGGGATGGCCGATATTGCCGAGGTATTGTGGAACGACTACATGCGTCACAACCCGGCCAATCCAAAATGGCCGAACCGGGACCGTTTCGTCCTTTCCAATGGTCACGGCTCGATGCTGCTGTATTCCTTGCTTCACTTGACCGGGTATGATTTGCCGATGGAAGAGCTGAAAAACTTCCGTCAACTCCACTCCAAGACGCCGGGTCATCCGGAATATGGCTATGCGCCGGGTGTGGAAACGACCACCGGTCCGTTAGGTCAAGGTATCGCCAATGCCGTGGGCATGGCTTTGGCCGAACGCACATTGGCGGGTCAATTCAACCGGCCGGGCCATGAGATTGTCGGTAATCACACTTATCTATTCTTGGGCGATGGTTGTTTGATGGAAGGCATCTCGCACGAAGCCTGCTCGCTGGCCGGCAGCATGCAATTGGGCAAGTTGATCGCCTTTTATGACGACAACAACATCTCTATCGACGGCGAAGTACGCGGAGGAAGCGGCGTTCCAGGGTGGTTTCTGGATGATACTCCGAAGCGTTTCGAGGCCTATGGTTGGCATGTGATACCTAAAGTCGACGGCCACGACCCGGATGCTGTGAAAAAAGCCATCGAGGAAGCCCGTTCGGTGACCGACAAGCCATCTATAATCTGTTGTCAGACCATCATTGGCTGGGGCTCCCCCAATAAGCAGGGCAAGGAAGAGTGCCACGGCGCGGCTTTGGGCGAGGACGAAGTGGCGTTGGTCCGCAAGACCATCGGCTGGCCGTACCCGCCGTTCGAGGTTCCGGGCGAGATTTATTCAGGGTGGGATGCCAAGGAAAAGGGAAGCAGGAGCGAAGCCCAATGGAAAGAAGGTTTCGAAAGTTACCGTCGCGAGCACCCGGAACTGGCGGCTGAATTCGAGCGCCGCATGGCGGGTGAGTTGCCGGCCGATTGGGATGAGAAATCCAAGGCGTTCATCGCCAGTGTGGACGAAAAGGCGGAAAACATCGCCAGCCGCAAGGCCTCACAGAATACCCTCAACGGATATGGCCCGATATTGCCGGAATTTCTGGGCGGCTCCGCCGACCTCGCCGGCTCCAACTTGACATTGTGGTCCGGATGCAAAAACGTCAATGCCGAGGGGCACGATGGCAATTATGTTTATTATGGCGTGCGTGAATTCGGCATGTCTGCGATGATGAACGGGATTTCCCTGTATGGCGGATTCAAGCCTTACGGTGCGACCTTCGAGATGTTTTCTGAATATGCGCGCAACTCACTCCGCATGGCGGCGTTGATGAAAATTCCAGTTGCGTTCGTCTATACTCACGACTCAATCGGTCTCGGCGAAGACGGCCCGACTCATCAACCTGTCGAGCAGACTGCCACTCTTCGGGTGATTCCGAACATGCACGTTTGGCGTCCATGTGATGCGGTGGAGTCGGCGGTAGCCTGGAAAGCGGCGATCGAACGTCAAGACGGCCCGACCTCCCTGATTTTCTCGCGCCAGGCTCTGCCGCATGTTCCGCGGACGGCAGAACAGATCGAGGCGATCTCTCGTGGTGGCTACATCGTGAGCGACAGCTACGGTATGCCTGAAGCGATCATCATTGCCACCGGTTCGGAAGTAGGCCTTGCGGTAAAGGCGGCGGGATCGCTGTCGGCCAAAGGGCGGAAAATTCGGGTGGTTTCGATGCCATCGACCAACGTATTCGATGCCCAGGATCAGGCCTACCGCGATTCGGTACTGCCTCCTGCCGTAACCAATCGGGTGGCCGTGGAAGCCGGCGTGACCGATGGTTGGTGGAAATATGTTGGGACCGGCGGCACCGTCATCGGTCTCGACCGCTTCGGCGAGTCCGCACCCGCCGGGGCACTTTTCAAGGAGTTCGGCTTCACTCCGGAAAATGTCACCAACAAGGTGGAGTCGCTACTTTAAACTCAAGAAAACAACATAACAGAGGGGTATTCATACGTGAAGAAATATCATTTGACGAATGGCATTGTGGCCGCGCTGCTGCTCGCCAGCCCCATCGCGGGGGCAGAGACCAAATATCCGGCGGCCAACTTTCAGCCGGAAGTCATCTACCAGGATTCAGAGTATATCGGCAAGCAGGGGGGCCAAGCTAAGGCAGCCTCAAAGGCCAAGGCCGCTCCTGCGAAAGCCAGCCGAGCAGATTCCAGATATCCGGCGGCAAACTTCGAGCCGGAGATCGTTTACCAGGATGCCGAGCAGATCGAGAAGGTTGCTCGGGCCGCGGCTACTACCCGTAGAGCACCGTCCGCAGGCGTCAGCGGCGCAGAAGCCGGTAAATCTGGTGGTATAATGGAAAATTACTGGTTTGGTCTGGTTGCTCTCGCTTTGGCTGGGTTTGCCGTCCTTTATAGCAGACGACCGAAGCCGGAAGTGAGCGAAGCTCCTGCCTACGCCATCGATACCAGCGGGCTGACTGGTGTTGCCAGGTACCTGAGAATGAAGGCCATGTCCGGACCAACCGGCGTTCAAAAGTACATTGAAAAACATGGAAAGGAATTCACTGGAGTTGAAAAGTATTTGCGCAGGCGCGGTTGAACGAAAGGGGAGAGCCCAGGTATATCCGCGTGCTTCATGCCCGTTGCATGATAATGCGTAAGCCTGCGGATTTTTTGAATAAGCCTGCGGATTTTTTGAATCTGAAAACGAAAGGTGACAAATTATGGCAAAGAATCTACTCGAACAACTGAGGGAAATGACTGTGGTCGTCGCCGATAGCGGTGATATTCAGGCCATTGAGGCGTACAAACCGCGCGATACGACGACTAACCCTTCATTGATTACCGCCGCCGCCAAAATGCCGCAATACCAAGGGATGGTTGATGACACCTTGGCAGGCGCCAGAGAGACTTTGGGCAAGGATGCGACGGCAACGCAGGTTGTGGCTCTCGCTTTTGATCGCTTGGCCGTCGCCTTGGGTCTCAAGATTCTCGATATCGTTCCGGGACGGGTCTCGACGGAGGTGGATGCCCGCCTTTCTTATGACACCGAAGCGAGCATCGTGAAAGCCCGCGAATTGATTGCACAATACGAAGCCCAAGGCGCGTCCCGCGAGCGGGTGCTAATCAAGATTGCTTCAACCTGGGAAGGTATTCAGGCTGCGGCAGTATTGGAGAAAGAGGGTATCCACTGCAACCTGACGCTGCTGTTCGGAATCCACCAGGCGATTGCCTGCGCCGAAAACGGCATTACGTTGATTTCCCCGTTTGTCGGGCGGATTCTCGATTGGTATAAGAAAGATACCGGGCGCGACTCTTATCCGCCGGCGGAAGACCCGGGCGTTGTTTCGGTTACGTCGATCTATAACTATTACAAGAATTTCGGTCACAAGACCGAAGTGATGGGTGCCAGTTTCCGGAACATCGGCGAGATTACGGAATTAGCCGGTTGCGACCTGTTGACGATTTCTCCGGCTCTGTTGGGTGAACTGCAGTCGACGGAGGGCGTATTGGAACGCAAGCTCGATCCACAAAAAGCAGCTGGTATGTCCATCGAGAAGATAACGGTTGACAAAGAAGCGTTCGACCGGATGCATGCCGAAAATCGCATGGCGACCGACAAACTGTCCGAAGGCATTGCCGGTTTCACCAAAGCACTGGAGACACTGGAAGAGATTCTCGCGACCCGGTTGACTGCAGTAGAGGCGCGGCTCGCCAGCTAAACTTTTGGCCCCGGCGAAGAAGTGCCCGGCACTTCATATCGCGGGGGACCAACTACATTCTCCAAGGTATTGTATCGTTCCCGCGCGGTTGTCGCGCGGGAACGATGTTTCATGTTGCAACAGGATCCCCATTTGTATGTCACAAAAAATTTTAGACATCGTTAATCCCGGTGTTGTCACCGGCGACGGTGTGCAGAAAATCTTCAGGGTTTGCAAAGAAGAGAAATTCGCGTTGCCCGCGGTAAACGTCATCAACTCCGATACCATCAACTCGGTGTTGGAGGCCGCGGCGAAAGTGAGCGCACCGGCGATCGTTCAGCTTTCGAACGGCGGCGCTCAATTTTATGCGGGCAAAGGACTGAAGCTGGAAGGTCAACAGAATGCAATCCTCGGGGCTATCTCCGCAGCTCGGCATGTTCACTCGATCGCTGAGACCTACGGTGTACCGGTTATTCTTCACACCGATCACGCCGCGAAAAAGTTGTTGCCGTGGGTCGACGGGCTGTTGAAGGCTGGCGAGAAGCATTTTGCTGAAACCGGCAGACCGTTGTTCAGCTCGCATATGTTGGACTTGTCAGAAGAAAGCCTGGAAGAAAACATCGGAACCTGCGCCGAATACCTACAGCGCATGTCCAAGATGGGCATGACCCTGGAGATTGAACTGGGTGTCACCGGGGGTGAAGAAGACGGTGTGGATAACACCGGCATGGACTCGTCGTTGTTGTATACCCAGCCGGAAGAGGTCGCCTATGCCTACGAAATGCTAAGCAAAGTCAGCCCAAAATTCACGATTGCCGCGTCGTTCGGCAACGTTCACGGTGTTTACAAGCCCGGAAACGTCAAGCTGACGCCTAAAATTCTGGACAACTCGCAAAAATATGTGTCCGAGAAATTCGCAGTCCCGGCGAACACTTTGGATTTTGTTTTCCATGGTGGGTCAGGTTCCTCTCCCGAGGAAATTAAGGAAGCGATCAGCTATGGGGTAGTGAAGATGAATATCGACACCGATACTCAATGGGCGACATGGGCTGCAGTGATGGAATACTATAAGAAGAATGAGGCCTATCTGCAGGCACAGATCGGTAATCCGGAAGGCGACGACAAACCGAACAAGAAATTCTACGACCCACGCGCTTGGCAGCGTGCCGGACAGGTCGGTATGGTAACGCGTTTAGAGCAGGCGTTCAAAGAGTTGAACGCGGTTGGTACGCTGTAAACGCGCCGAACGATCGAAGTAAAAAGGCCGATGCATTTTTGCATCGGCCTTTTTTTTGCGGTCACTTCCCCTTCGTAGTCAAACCGTCGGAACCAGTCGAAGAACTGGTTCTCTAATAAGTCATCAGTTTCATATTTGACCCGACGCGGCATGGTCTCCCGATCCGACGCAGCAAGCAGTGCACGCCAATCTCTTATCGAGACGAAGGGAAGGGCGATTCTGGAGCAGATTCATGATTTCTCATCCGGGTTTTGGTCTCGCCAGCTGAACAGGATCATGCGCCCGTTCATCGAAGACGACTCCTTCCGAATTCAGGCGCTCCGCTTTATCGATGTGCTGCCGCGGCTCGATGACGATGAAGCGCTTCTGCGTCATTGTCAGGAGTATTTCGATACCGATGCTCTCAGACTTCCGTTGCCATTCAAGTGGTGTCTACACAAGCCTGGAATCTATGGTCCGCTGATCGTGCAGGCCGTCCGCCGTTTCATGGGTGTGTTGTCAGGGCAGTTTATGGGTGGTGCGACCCCGGATGAAGCGATGACGACCATCGAATCATTGCGTCGCCGCGAAATGGGGTTCAGTCTGGACATTCTCGGTGAAGCCATTGTCAGCGAACAAGAGGCCGATTCATACCAGAAGCACTATCTGAAGCTGATCGACGAAATAACGCCTCGACTCGAACAGTGGCCCTTCCAACAGCAGCTCGATGAGATCGACGGGCAGAAGGGACCGCTGTTATATCTCTCGCTCAAAGTGACATCCCTCCATTCTCAAATCAATGCGTTGGATGTTCGGGGTAGCATCGAAGGCATCATCGTCCGGTTGCGGCCCATCATGCTCGCGGCCCGCCGCAAGCGGGTTTTTATTTGCATCGATATGGAGCAATATGAGTTCAAGGAAATTGTACTGGAGTGTTTCAAAACGGTGCTGATGGAGCCCGCATTAAGGGACTGGTGCGATGTCGGCATCGCCATGCAGGCCTATCTGCGCGAGTCGGAACAGGATGTGAAAGAGATGATCGAATGGGCTCGTCGGCGCGGGACCCCCGTAACGATTCGACTGGTGCGTGGTGCTTACTGGGATTTTGAAACCGTCGTCGCCAAACAGCAAGGCTGGCCAGTGCCGGTTTGGGAGGAGAAGCACCAGACCGATGCCTGTTATGAGGGCTACCTGGAGCTTTTATTGGGTCACTATCCGGCTGTTCGAGCCGCTGTTGCAACCCACAATATACGCAGTCTGGCTCTGGCGATGGTGTTGGCCGAGGAATACGGGCTTTCCGTTGGCCAGTTCGAGTTCCAGATGCTGTTCGGTATGGCGGAATCTTTGCAGTATGCGGTATCCCGGTCGGGCTACTGCCTTAGGATATACGTTCCGTTCGGTGAGGCCATCCCCGGAATGGCCTATCTGGTGCGGCGACTTTTGGAAAACGCTTCCAATCAATCGTTTCTGCGGATGGGCGTTTCACAGGAATATGATCCGGACCAGGTTCTGGCACCGCCCCTTTCGGCGTCATCCAGGGCAACCTCCCCTATGACGGTCGGTGCAACCAATGGAAATGATGGGCCGGGCGATGAGCCAGGTTCCCATCCATTGCCGGATTTCAGAAATGAGCCGTTGCTTCGCTTCAACCGGATAGAGGAGCGGCAACAGTTTGCAGCCGCAATCGCGGAGGTGCGCATCCGGTTGGGGGAGATCTATCCGCTGTACATTAACGGCGATGCAGTGCAGACAGGAAGCACGATCGAATCACGCAATCCCGCCCGGCCGGAAGAGTTGGTCGGCAGAGTAGCCGCGGCCGATGGCGGTCACGCGGATCTCGCTGTTGAAGGGGCCGCTTCGGCATTCGCCGACTGGTCCGCCGGAAGTATGGAGCAGCGGGCCCACCTGCTGCTGCGGGTCGCCGCTCGGCTGCGGGCGGAACGGGCGCAGTTTGCCGCGTGGGAGATTTTTGAAGCCGGAAAGACTTGGGGCGAAGCCGATGCCGATGTCAGCGAAGCGATCGATTTTCTCGAGTATTATGCCCGCCAGGCAATCCGTCTGGAGGGCGGCGGCACGCTCGATCTGCCGGGTGAACAGAATCTCTTCGGATTCCGTCCGCGTGGTGTCGGCGTGGTGATACCGCCCTGGAATTTCCCGCTGGCGATTCTGACCGGAATGCTGTCGGCAGCGATCGTGACCGGCAACACCGTGATCGTGAAGCCGTCGTCGCAAACGCCGGTCATCGCCGCTCGATTCGTCAGGCTGCTCCATGAGGCCGGAGTGCCCGACGGCGTCGTTCAATATCTGCCCGGGGCCGGGGGAACATTGGGCGAATATCTGGTCAAGCATGCCGGCATTCATTTCATTGCCTTCACCGGTTCGGAAGCGGTGGGAACCCGGATCATCGATCTGGCATCGAAACTAACCCCCGGCCAGCACCATATCAAACGGGTGATCGCTGAGATGGGCGGCAAGAATGCCATCATAGTCGACTGCGATGCAGACCTCGATGATGCGGTGGTAGGCGTGATCCGGTCAGCGTTCGGTTATCAGGGCCAGAAATGCAGCGCCTGCTCTCGCCTGATCATTGTCGGGGCGCAATATGATGAGTTGCTGGAAAGATTGATCGAAGCAGCGCGCAGCCTGAAGGTCGGAATGCCGGAAGAACCGGGGAGTTTTATGGGGCCGGTGATCGAGCCGGCCGCCCGGGAGCGGATCCTTGGTGTGATCGAGCAGGGCAGAAAAGTCGCCCGGCTTGCCCTGCATGTGGGCTGTTCTGCGGTTGGGCCCGGCTATTTCGTCGGTCCGACCATTTTCAGCCGGGTGCCGCCCGATTCCGATCTGGCGCAAAAGGAAATT
>Ga0209633_10002746_pt1 | contig 16759 bp, 17 predicted proteins | sample Cruoilmetagenom1_FD_187290 | JGI IMG/M metagenome (GOLD analysis project Ga0209633, IMG submission 187290) | Oil polluted marine microbial communities from Coal Oil Point, Santa Barbara, California, USA - Sample 1 (SPAdes) (version 2) | ecosystem: Environmental > Aquatic > Marine > Oil seeps ... | reverse complement strand
TGTCGCCCGCCCTTGCGTCCCCGGTAGCGTACGCAGATGAATAACCCGCGCACTATCTAATGAGTCCCTGAAAGCCTGGACAGCATCGGCTGATGAAAAGTCCTGCTCATACTCAGCCTGCGGCATAGGCAGGGGCACGATTAAATCAATACCCATCTCGGCGGCCACATCTGCTACCAGGCGATCACTGCCTTCGGCCAGCGGTGTAATTAACTGCAAATCAAGATCAGGATAATCACTTTTCAACTGCAGGAAAAAGTCCCGCACTAATTTCTTTAGCGCAGGGACTTCATCTGCAAGCAAATCACGATGACCGGTAACACCAATGGTCAGGTGCATGGCCCAGCCAACTCAACCATCACATTTAATTTAGTTAACACTCGCAGTCCTGTCTAGTTTGCGCCGCCATTCTTAATACGCGGATCCATCTCTGCTGGCATACCAACGGTCGATCCACTGCCATCAACACATACGGCGGTTACCTTGTACCAGATGTCGTAGGCATTGTTGTTGTTATTGCTTATTACGATGGATTGCTTGTTTGAACCAGCCCCTTTGTTTAAGCGCCCACTTGCTGCATCTGCAACACTGAAATCAGCCTGAACCTGGGCATCAAGACCACCCCAGCTAGCGGGCTTGCTCATACTGCCTTTTCCACCCAGATATACTTCACCAATTTCCCAGCTCACACCCCCCGGCCTGTTGCATTGCGTATTTCTCACAAACGAAAAATTGATTCTTGCCTGCGTCCCTTTTCTTACATGAATGCAACCGTTGTGATTATTATTACTGCACTGGCCCATGGTCGTTACTTCCAACTTGTTTTGACTCCCATCGAGTTGCACCTGCACATTGACATTGACCAGCTGGGCCTGAGCCATCGAGTAAAACCCAATCGCCACCAATGCCACCAAGAGTTGGAATAGTCTGTTTTTATCAAGGTGATTTTTCATAGTTATTGTCCTGAATTTGTTTTTATTGAGTGAAATTGGGTTGAGACAAACAGTCCTCAGACAGCCCACTCTTTACTGTCCGGAACATAAATTATACTGCTTACATACCCGCATAAAACCGGCCTCACGATAACCCATTCCAATCAGGTACTCAGTGAACTCCCGGGCTTGCGTCTGTTGACCCAGCATGACAGCCTTGTAGACAGCCATGCTTGCATCAGTGCATGCCCGGGTACGCCCGCGATTGCTCCTGTAATCAGGCAACAACGCCATGATGGTTTCCGGGGGCAACTCATTGTTCAATTCCCAATAAAGGAAGACCGCCAGCATTAAACGGTTTCCTGCAATCCTGTTTCCCGGCGATATTTGAAGTGTCTCAGCAATTCGCGTCATGCTGTCTTCCAGCACCGGCCCGGCCGTTTCCAGCTTACCTTCCATTTGAGCAATTCTTGCCCAGTTCAGAAGAAAGGCCTGATATGATTCAACAGCATTAAAGTCTTCTTTGACATCATCCTGGAAAAAAAGCTGCCATTCTTCATCCAGTGCTTCCATGGTCTCCATGGCATTATCAATATTCCCACCGACCGCCTTCAGCATGGCTAACCGCTGTTTACGATGAAGCATGTAGCGGATTATTTTTTTATCATCGGAATGATGAAGCAACACGGGTTCCATCAACTGCAAAACATTTTCGAGGCTTTCAATTGCGCCATCAACATGCCCCATTTGTTCCTGTACGCCAGTGAGACCGCTGAATGCCCAGGCCAGTTTTTTCATCTTATTGATGTTATCAACATCAACCGACAGGATGTCCTGCTCCAGGGAAACGTTGTCCTGTCGGGACTGGAACGCACCCTCCAGATCACAGACACCGAGTTGTGCATCCGCAAGAAAAGCATGTGATTGCCCGAGTTCTGATTTGTAAAGTTCGTTTTGGGGATCCAGCACCAGCGCAATCTGGTTGTATTCCAGCGCGGACTGTATCAGCTGTAATGACCGCTCCGGGTTGTCAGCGTCACGATCCTTTTCCAGGGCCCCAAGATTGGTTAAAGCGTATGCCATTTCCAATACCCACTCGGCGTTCTTCGGTTGTAACAGAATTAACTGCCTTGTAATTTCGGCATAGGAAATAAAAGCGTCTTCAGCCGCTTCCAGTGAGCCCAAATCGGTATAGACCTGACCAATCCAGAACTCTGCCTGTCCCATCTCAAAAAATGCCATATGGTCACTATTGTCACGGCGATAAATCTCTGCCAATAATGCCCAGGACTTCTGAAATTTATCCATCGCCAGTCCAAGTGCGTCGTCACGCCAAAGCCTGATGCCCTCATCGCGTAAATTCATTGCTGAAATTGTGAGCGCATCTTGCTCTTCACCGGCATTGGTAATTAAAAAGGCTAATTCCTGTTGATTCCATTGTCTGAGACGACTCAGATCACCAGGGTCATCTGCCAGGTTCAGCATGGTGCGAAGTTCATTGAGCTTATACCCAACCAGTGATTCACCGGAATCACGTCGCTGCTGCGCCGCAATCCGGGCAGTAACGGCAGTTACCAATACGGCGGCCACGGCGATGGAAGCGATTGCTGCCAGTGCCCAGATCCTTTGACGCTTTTGCAAATCCCTGCGCCGTAACTGGTCCAATGACAGACCAAGTATGCCTGCGACCAGCTTTAGCTGGGACAGGTGTTTGCCATCAGCCCACTTTCGGACGTCCGCCGCCAGGGGTTCATGCAAACCAATCTCTTCCAATGCAGCAGGAAAACAGGTCGATGCCGTTCCAACACCACCTGGTTCGCCATCAACAATGACGCAAAAAATTTGTTTTCCCCGTCCCAGGCTGGCAAAACCACGAATTTCTTCATTGACCCAGTGTGAGGCTGCAGCATCGGGAGAACAGATCACGATCATGTTCTCAGAATCGGACAGGGCTTGTTTGACTGTACCACCCAAATCAGATGCGGAAGACAGATCATCGCGGTCACGGAACACGGGTTTGATCCGCGATGGGACTTCGCCCACACCGGTTTTAGTTCCAACCAGCTTGCGGGGTATCCGGTAGGATTCCAATGCACGGTGCAGCCATGACGCCCAGCGCTCATCGCAATGGCTGTAACTGATATAGGCTTTGTATTTGTATTTATTATTCACCGAAAAATATTACACCCTTAAAATCAATTCCTGCAAAGTTCATGCTGCTTACAGAACCGGATGAAATTGGGGTCGGCATAACCCCTGGCTCTAAGATATGCGACTTCGTTGGCCGCATTGGTCTTATCGTCCTCGATGACAAACAGCCGTGCTGAAGAATCAGCCTCTATACAGCTTCGGTACTCGCCCACAGAAGCCTGACCAAAACCAGGCATCACGGGAAAACCTTGAAAATCATCTTTTGGGTTCAGTTGCCACCATTGATACCTGGCCCTCACGAGATTCTGTGTGTAGAAAATATCTTCTTCCTTTTGATGGGGGTTACTCAATTGCAGTTGAATAACAGCTTGTAAATACCTGTTTGCTGATGCCACATTTCCCAGTTGGGATTCAATATCTGCATAAACGAGCAGAAATTCAATATATTCCTTTTCAGACACTGTGGTCTGTTCGGCAAATTCACCCCCTGGTTCTATCCCTAATTCAAGCTCTTCCATTATGGATTTTGCCGAATCAAGCTGACCAGTGTCACTCAATAGCTTCGCTAGGATTACCTGTCGGTAAAACACCTCTACACGATAATGATTATTGCTGAGGTCAGCAGCGAATAATTGTTGCAGAATTGATATTGCGAACTCCAGGTTCTGTTCAGCCAGATCAGTTCGACCGGTGACAATTTGTGCACGGGCGATACCAGTCAGAGCGTATGCGTACCCCTGTTTAAGATCATTATTGCCGGGGTCAGCCCGGGCTGATGCTTCAGCCAGTTCTCTGACCCTACCCCTCAATGCCACCGCTTCTGCCAGATTACAGGCCTGAAACTGGGCCGCTGCATTCCACGCCAGGGTGTTTGCATAGAATCTTGCAACCCCATGGTCATCTGGCTTTAACGCCATCACCATTTCTATCAGCCTAATAGCTTCTGCTGAATGTGCGAGCGTTGCCTCGTCAATCCGCTTGCCACTATCCAAATGCACTGCAGCCAGATTATTGTGAGAATATGACACTTCCAGTATCCAATCTGGATTATCAGGATCTGAATCCAAAAGGGTACGGCTCAGGCCGTAGTAGGTTTGCATAGACTCCAGGGCATTTTCATACCGGCCCTGTCCATTGTGTAAATTTCCTATGTAATATTCGGCATTCCCCAACTCGAACAGCAGTGTGGGTATTTCCAGATACTTGTTGTGCAAAAATGAAAAAAGATCGCGTGATCGCTGGAAGGATTCAAGGGCTTCACCGGGACGACCTTGATGCTCACTAACCCAACCCATTTGTCGAAAAACGAGAGCAACTTTCTTTCCTGTTTCAGGTGACAGCTTGTCTGGTTCCAGGTTTTGAAGGTGCCTTGAGGCCTCCGCACTTATTAGTGCGAGCGTTTCAAGATCAACGTCCGATTGCAGTCTCTCTCCAAGGTCAACAACAAATGTGGCAAGCTGCTCATTTTTCTCACGTTCGTGTCGTTCGGAAATTTGTGAAAATACAGTCATGATGGTCAGTGACAACGCGGCTGCAATGCCAAAGCCCATAAATATTTGTCGCTTCCGGCGCCGTTGCAAATCCCGCTGACGAAGTTCGTCGAGACGAAGACCCAACAAACCAGCTATCAACTTGAGCTTTGCAACCTGTTTGCCATCTGCCCAACTGCGTACATCAGCCGCAAGGGGCTCCTGAATACCGATTTCTGCCAGCGCGGAAGAAAAACACGCTGACACCGATCCATCAGCAGCAGGTTCGCCACCAACAATTATGCAGAAAATCCGATCCGCCCGACCAAGGTGTGCGAAATAGCGAATTTCTTCTTTAACCCATTGCGAAGCAGCCGCGTCAGGGCTACATAACACAATCAGGCTTTCAGAATCCGCCAAGGCCTCTTTAACCGTGTCTTCCAGGTCAGTCGCTGAGGACAGATCATCACGATCGCGAAACACGGGACGAATTCGTGCTGGTACTTCACCTACACTGGTCCTGGTACCCACCAGGTTACGTGGCACACGGTAAGACTCGAGCGCACGGTGCAACCATGCCGCCCAAGCCTCGTCCTTATGACTGTAACTTATATACGCCCTGTATCGAAGTTCAGTCATTCAAAACTAACCTCATATTAGGACTTTCAAATTCCAACCTAAGCTTGAAATTTTTCTAGTGGATGCCTTTGTTGTCCATGGGAGGATCAGTATCAATACAGTTAGGTATGACAGAAGCTGGGTCGTCTGGATCATGCTTCGGACCATCACAGGCAAATACCAAATAGTAGTACTGCTGTTCCAACCGGTTTTGATTGAACAGCGTAAATGTTTTCACAACTTGCTCGTAAGGCCACTCAATTTTTCCGGTGCTCGGAACTGGAACCCTCGGCCAACCGTTCGGAGCTTCAACATAAAATTCCAGTGCATTTGGAATCGAAAGGTCGCAGTCTTTGTCCTTCGGGGACGGAGCTATTGCACCTTTACAGATTTTTAACTGCGTAATATGAAACCCTGCATGATTTCCGCTCATGGAAAACAAAATATTACCTTTTTCGTCACGCTCAAAAACCATGCACCCATTAGGCGCGCCATGTGCACAAGCGGCCATTGGTAGAGTTTTCACCGACAGCTTGGCACTACTATCGTTGCCCGTAACTAACAAATTTATTGGATGGTCCCTGGCCACCACTTTGCTGTGATTGACTAGATCTTTTTGGGTACACGCCGTCACTATTGCCACGCTCAGCACTAGCAAAATAATATGTCTGATTTTCATAACTTACTCCCACGCAGTAGTTGTTTTTCGACGGCCATTCGGCCTCTTGTCTGGTAAGTTAAATCACTCGCATCCGTTCCGGACTACAAACCTATAATCAAGGCCTTGATTAACGGGTCAGGTTGGCTCATGCCACCCTTAACTCACATTGCCTCAGCTTAAGCATAGGTGTTCCCCAGTTTTTTGCAGGATTACGCGCTATGCTAATTGTCCCCAATACCCTGATACTACACGGTTGCAGATATACTTCAATCCTTGGATATATGTAAAAACTTGAGGAAATATTCTATGAAATGCTCTGTTGTTCGCTCCAGCCTGAAAGATTTTACCTATATTTATTTACTGGCGGGGCACGATTATGATGACCTGCCAGTTGCATTGAGGAAAGTTTTTGGGGAACCTGAGTTTGTCATGGACCTGGAACTGACCCCGGATCGCAAACTGGCCTATGAAGACGTTAACCAGGTTTTACAAAACCTGGCCGAACAGGGATATCACTTACAAATGCCCCCGCAGGAAGATGCGACGGGTTTACTGCAATTACCTGAAAAAAAGGAAACATTGTTATGAAAGACAGAACACTATTGGGCGTCATGTTCGGTTTAGTGGCCGGATTGATACTCGGACAAAGCGGTAGCCTCTCGGCACAAGCGGCACCCGCCGCAAGCTGTCAGGAATCAAAGACAATATTCAGGGATGCTTCTCGGTTCAGCCGCAAAAACAATGCCGCGGAAAACATGAGCAAGAAGCATGATGAATATACCAAGAACGGGTGGAGGTTTATGGATATGGAAACATATATTGAAAACTCTGACCTGGAAGGATTTTTCCTCACCTACAGCCGCGAAGTTGCATGTAATTAAAATTATTTGCGGGTCGTAGCTACGCTAACGCTACCAACACCAACGGCTTCCGCCGCATCCAGTATGGTAACCAGGGCATTGGTATCTGCATCGGGGTGTGCGGCAATAATCAACGGCGAATCAGGCTTTTCGGCCTTTTCACGCTCCAGGTTCGCCTCCACTGCCTTGCGCTCCAGCATACGACCCTTCATCGAAATATTACCGTTGGCATCAATCTTAACAACGATCGGGCCTTTCTTTTTCACAGTTTCTTTGGGCGGCGAGTTAGAGGGTCTGGACACTTCGAGACCCTTTTCCTTAACAAAGGAGGTGGTCACTATAAAGAAGATAAGCATGATGAAAACGATGTCCAACATTGGTGTAATGTTGATTTCCGCTTCGTCGTTCGCTTTGCTTTTTCTACGCATTAAGTAAACCTCGGTAAATACCTGTCCTTTCCGGTTCGATAAACCGGAGGCACAGCTTACTGAACCTGGTGGTTAATCGCCAGCACACCAGTCACTCCACTGTAACGGATTTGGCCAAATTACGTGGTTGGTCCACGTCTGTTCCACGCTGTAACGCAACATGATAGGCCAATAATTGCAGGGGAATTGTCATCACAACTGGTGCCAGCAACGCGCCGCCTGTATCCAGGCCGATAACATAGCCATGGCGATCCTGAAAACTTGAAATAACATCGGTATCCGCTATCACGTATAGCTCACCGCCCCTTGCGCTGACCTCCTCGATATTACTGATCAGTTTCTCCAGCAACGTATTGTTCGGCGCCACTGCAACCACCGGCATCTCGGCGTCCACCAGTGCCAACGGACCATGTTTCAACTCACCCGCTGCATAGGCTTCCGCGTGGATATAGGAAATCTCCTTGAGCTTAAGCGCACCTTCCATCGCAATCGGGTAATGGCTGCCCCTGCCCAGGAACAACGCGTGATTTTTATCTTTGAAGGCTGCTGACAGTGCTTTGAACTCCCCGTCAAGACTCAGGGCGTCATTTAACAACTCCGGCAAGTGGTTCAGATCAGCCACGTAATTGGCGTAAACATCTTTATCAACGCCATTCAAGCGAGCCAGTTCCAGCATCAGTAGCTGCAAGGCAACCAGCTGAGTGGTAAATGCCTTGGTCGATGCGACACCGATCTCAGGACCCGCGCGGGTCATTAACACCAATTCAGCTTCACGTACTATGGAGCTCTCGGCAACATTACAAATCGCCAGCGTTGCGGTATAACCAGCCTCTTTTGCGTGCTTCATAGCGGCCAGGGTATCCGCTGTTTCACCGGATTGTGATATGGCGACAAACAAGGTGTTTTCCGGTACCACCGGCCTTCGGTAACGGTATTCACTGGCAATTTCAGCCTGGCATGGAATACCTGCCAACTGTTCTATCTGGTACCTGGCAACCAGGCCCGCATGATAACTGGTGCCACAAGCAACTATATGAATTTGCCTGACCTGTTTTAGTGTGTCTTCTGCGCCGACACCAAAAATATTCGGCAACACGGTATCGGCACTGAGCCTGCCCTCAAGAGTTTCAGCCACGGCCTGGGGTTGCTCGAATATCTCTTTCAGCATGTAATGGGGGTAATCGCCCCGTTGCACTGCATCGGCCCGGGTCTCAACCTGCTTGACCGGTCTGTCCACAGGCTGGTCGTTTACATCGACGATTTGAAAACCACCTGCATTCAAGCTGACCACATCACCTTCAGCCAAAAAAACAAAGCGATCCGTTTCGCCCAGCAACGGATAAATATCAGATGCCAGGAAATTCTCTCCATCGCCAACACCCAGAACCAACGGGCTGCCGCTGCGCGCGCCAACAATGACACCAGGTTCCGCTGCACTGACTACCGCAATGGCAAATGCACCACGCAGACGGCGAACAGCTTTTCGAACGGCCGAAAATAAATCCAGGCCGGAATCCGTTAGCTGGGCAATCAGGTGAACCATGACCTCTGTGTCAGTATCGGAATTGAACTGGCAACCGGATTGCTGCAACTCCTGTCGCAACTGCGCATGGTTTTCAATAATGCCATTGTGGACCAACGCAAGTTGATCACCGGACGCATGGGGGTGCGCATTTTCAGTAGTGGGAGCACCATGGGTGGCCCAACGGGTATGGGAAATACCACAATGGCCGTTGATGGGTGAAGACTCCAACAGGGCTTCCAGATCCTTGACCTTGCCCGCCGCGCGGTGTCGCGCCAGGTAACCATCCTGTTGCAACGCGATACCCGCTGAATCATAACCACGGTATTCGAGCGTGTGCAGGCCTGTTATCAGAATATCCCGGATACTACGCCGCGCAGCGGCTGCAACTATTCCACACATAAGTCAGGACCTATTGTTTTTTAATGGGGCGTTTCCAGCCACGTATGGTGACCTGTTTCGCTCTGCTAATGGTCAACTTTCCGGCCGGTGCGTCCTTGGTTACGGTGCTGCCAGCACCAATATCCGCGCCTTCGCCGATGGTCACAGGTGCAATCAACTGGGTGTCGGAACCAATAAAGACATCATCTTCGATGACCGTATGGTGTTTGTTAACACCATCGTAATTACAGGTAATGGTGCCCGCGCCAATATTGACCCGATCACCAATACTGCTATCGCCCAGGTAGCTTAGGTGGCTGGCCTTGCTGTTTGTTCCCAGCGAAGTGTTTTTGGTCTCGACAAAATTGCCTACTTTACTGCCCTCGCCAAGTTCCGTACCGGGACGTACCCGTGCAAATGGCCCAATATCGCAGGCACCCAGGCTGCGCATTCCCTCGAGCACACTGTAGGCGTGAACCCGGGTTCCAGCAGCCAGCTGGCAGTTCTTCAGCACGCAACCCGGGCCGACTTCCACACCGTCGCCAAGGCTGATATCACCCTCGAGTATAACGTTGACATCGATATACACATCGCTGCCCGCGACCACTTTGCCACGTACATCGATCCGTTTTGGATCAGCCAGTTGAACACCTGCAAGCATCAATTCCCTGGACATTTTCATACGATATCGCTGCTCCAATGCTGCGAGTTGAATTCGGTCATTCGCCCCCTCCAAATCGGCGGGGACCGGCGCAACAACGCCGTTAGTCGGTATTCCTTTTTCATACGCGATAGAAAACACATCGGTCAGATAATACTCGTTCTGAGAGTTTTCACTGACCATGTTTTCCAGGCAGGACACAAGGTCTGACCGCGGTGCAAGGATAATGCCGGAATTAACCTCAGTAATGGCTCTTTGTGTTTCACTGGCATCACGTTCTTCAACGATGCCTGTGACGCTGCCATTATCATCACGAACGATTCGCCCGTAACCTTTCGGGTCGGGCACATCCATCGTCAGCACTTTCAACCCCGCTGACGGTGCATCAATAAGCTTTTGTAATACACTTGCTTCAAGTAGCGGGATATCACCATAAAGTACCAGCACATCGGCATCAGCGGGAACACCGGGCATGGCCTGCTGTACGGCATGACCTGTTCCCAGTTGTTCCGCCTGCACTGCCCAGGTGATGTCAAAAGAGGCGCAAGCATCCATCACCGCAGGTGCATCCGGGTTATAAACCACGTGGATACCCGCCGGCTGAAGTTGCATTGCAGTATCCAAAACGTGAATAATCATCGGGCGGGCGGCGACTGTTTGTAAAACTTTCGGCACCCGTGACTTCATGCGGGTTCCTGCACCGGCAGCAAGTATTATGATGTGGAGAGGTTTAAGCATAGTATTCAATCGCTGGTTTGATCAGGGCGCTGGTTTAATCAGGGATTATACCGGTAACACAAGGATAATTAATGCGTACACTGATAATCGGTATATTTTTGCTGCTGCTGGCAATCAGCAATTCAGCCGCCGAGGTCGATAGGCAGACTGCCAATGACGGTCAACTTCTCATGGAAGACATACCGCCGATCCCGGCATCCCTTCCTCAGACACTGAGCCGTTACCAAAATATCCGCCCAGCCAGGTTCGCCGGCTGGACACAAGACAGTAAAAGTATTTTTATCAAAACCCGCATTGGCCCTGTTAGCCAGCTGCACCGTGTCAATGAGCCAGGTGGCGCCCACTACCAACTCACCTTCGACGCGGAGCCGGTTGGCGAAGTGCTGACCCGACCGAACAGCAACCTGGTAGCCTTGACCCGCGACAAAGGCGGGGATGAATTTGACCAGGTTTTTTTGCTTAATCCTGAAGATGGGCTAATGCACATGTTGTCTGACGGCTTTGCATTAAACAACCGTATGGCCTGGGACCGGCAGGGCCAGCGTATTGCCTATCGTTCGACACGCAGAAATGGTCGCTCAAGTGATATCTGGGTACAGGATGCCGATTCTTCGGATCCGGCAGCACTGCTGCTTGAAACAGAAGACGGCACACTTTGGAAACCCATCGATTTTAGTCGTGATGGGAAAAAGTTACTTATCCAGCAATTCGTCAGCGTGGCCGATTCCAGAATTTATGTGAAAGAACTGCCCACCGGGAAACTAAGATTGCTGGCTGGCGATGCTGAAAACCCTTCGAGCAATATTGCTACTGGCTTTGATCAGCATGATAACAACGTCCTGTTTGTAACTAACCAGCACAACGGGGCAGCCGAACTTGCGAAGGTCAGCCTGGATGAAGTGCCGGTCATCACATACTCGCCCAACGTCACCAACTGGGACATTACCCGGTTTGTACTCAGCCCGGACCGCAAACGGGGTGCCTTTGTTTCCAATGAAGGCGGCATCAGTCGCCTGTACCTTTTTGATCCTGCAAACCTGACTTATAAACGCGTACAGAAGATCCCCATGGGGCTGGTCAGCGGATTAATGTTTAGTCCGGATGGAAAAAAACTGGGGATGACACTTAACTCAGCAAGTACTCCAAGCGATGCCTTCGTGCTCAACCTGGGCCGCAGACCTTTGTCAGGAAGAAAACTTACACGCTGGACTTTTAGTGAAGTCGGCGGACTGGACACGGATAAATTCTCAAAACCAATTCCGATCAAGTTCCCTTCCCCCATTGAAGGTCAAGACAAGGCAATGTCCATCCCGGCCTTTGTTTATCTTCCACCTGGTGACGGCCCGTTTCCGGTCATCATTCACGTCCACGGCGGTCCTGAAAATCAGTTCCGACCACGTTTTAACAGTGATTTCCAAATGTGGATCGATCAGCTGGGTGTGGCTGTCATTGCACCGAATATCCGTGGCTCACTGGGTTACGGTTCTCATTACATTACACTGGATGATGGCTATAAACGTGAAACTGCGGTGAGGGACATCGGTGCCCTGCTGGACTGGATAGCAACGCAACCACGTCTCGACAAGGATCGCGTGGCTGTCATGGGCGCAAGCTATGGTGGTTACATAGCCCTTGCATCAGCAGTTCACTACAGTGACCGTTTATGTGCTGCCGTTGACCGTGTGGGTATTAGCAATTTTGTAACCTTTCTGGAAAATACCCAGGACTATCGCCGCGAGTTGCGTCGCATTGAGTACGGTGATGAACGCGAACCTGAGATGCGCGCTTTTCTGGAGCAGATCAGTCCACTGAATAACGTGGATAAAATTAAAATTCCGCTATTTGTTCAACAAGGCCACAATGATCCTATTGTCCCGATGTCGGAATCAGAACAAATGGTCAAGGCCCTGCGTGAACAGGGACAAACCGTCTGGTATATGAAGGCCCTGAATGAGGGTCATGGTTTTGACAGGAAAGAAAATCGTGACCTGTATCAACAGGCCACATTTTTGTTTCTGCAGAAATACTTACTGGGTGAGTAAATAAGATTCGGCCCAAAAAGACACTCGTCATCCCGGGCTTGACCCGGGATGACGCCGTTCTGGATTCCGAATCGAATCCGAGATGACCAAGTCTTTATTTCTTGGCTAGATTGGCCTTGTATGCCCGCACGGCTTCGTTGAACATTGCGGCGACACGTTCTTCCATATCCACTGAATAATTATGCGCATTGGAAATCGCCTGACGGTTACCTGACGACATCTCCGGATTATCAGCATCCTTGTCAACGCAGGTGCGATAGACTTCCATATCTGCCTGGAATTGTTTGACGTTTTTTTGCGCAGCCAACAGGTCAGCCTTTTCAGGGACTTCAGGGATCGGAGGCGGTGCCGAAGGTAAAGCACACTGCTGGGCTTCCAGAGGCAAAACCACCATGCTGCCATCTTCCATTACTTCCTGGGCCATTGCTGCCATTGAAACCATCAATACCAGACTTGCAAACATAACTCTTTTCATCATTTCACCTGCTTTGAAAAATCTCTTGTTAGTCGTCACCAGGCTAATTTACCCGGCATCGCAATTTACTCCCCCTCCCAATACTCAGCCATTCCTGCCTGATCGCGTATGATATAGCGCATCACTGTTGGTTTTCCACCATCTTCGGCAGGAAATTCTGCCAAAACGGTCGCCGTGCTCCCAAGCCTGGTATTCGACACCATCTATATTGAGAATATGGTCTGTCATAAGTTTGTCTACTGTTAACCTGTATCAGGTGATCAACTCACCCATGCAATCAACTGCTTTGTAAGGGAATTTCGTGGCAGGCGATCCCGGATAATCACCAGCAAACAGGCTCCAGATCATCAAGTCACAGATCCCACCTTCTGAATCCGTCGCACGTTTCCTCAATGTAGCCTCATGCGTAAATCCCAGCTTGGCCGGAATGGCTGCACTGGCCTTATTCTCAGGTGCGCATATGATCTCGACCCGGTCAACCTTTTCTACCTCAAACGCTACCCGGATCATGGCACAGCTGGCCTCACTGGCTACACCCTGACCACTGGTGTCTTTGTCTGTCCAGTAACCGATTTCCAACGCGCCAGGACCCGCTCGAGTCAGTAACATATTCTCGCCAAGCAGCTTTTTTTCGCTGCTATCATAAACGGCATAACGATAGTTCTGGTCCAGATCAAATGCCGCACGAATGTCCCGCAGCCATTGCGCTGTTTGCTGTAATGTTCTTGGTTCGTCCTTCATAAAGGGGATCATGGGCCGTAGATGTTCATCATTGGCATCAAGTGCCGCTCTCAGGACTGGCGCATCTTCAGGCGACCAGCATCTGAGCACCAATTGTCCAGTTTCCACTCGGTATGCAGTACGTTTTTGCCGAGTATTTTCCACCATCAGATCCACCGCCTCACTTCAGATTTATAATCCAGATAGGACTGACCAAATGCCGCCTCCAGGAAACGTTCTTCACCCAATACAAAGTTATAACGGATGACCAATACAAATAATATCAAAGGCAATAGAGAACTGAGGCTTCCCAGCAAAAATGCCACGCCAAACAACATCAGAAACATTCCCATATACATCGGGTTACGTGTAATGCGATAAAAACCACCCGTCACCAGCGTGGTTGCTTCATCAAAAGGCTCGAGACCGGTATCCGCCTTTACGAACATTCCCGCAGAAATAGCCGCCATTGCTATTCCGAAAAGCACCGGGATTACACCGGCATAAGCTATGGGCGTATCGATATATTGATGTACTGGAAAAAATCGTTGCAGCAGCCACATTAGTGCCAGGGCGAAAAACAGGTGTACCGGCGGGATGATTTTGCGTTTTTGTTCCATCGATGAAACCGGCGCTCAACTCGTCCAGTGGTTGCTCTTCGCCTTTGCCGCCAGCGTCACCAGGTAAATCGCGATTAGCATCACCATGATTGGCATCACCAAACCGCCGGGGCCGAATACTTCAAAAGATTTACTCATGAAGAAAGAATGGAACATCTGCACCAATACACCGGCCAGTGACAGTTGCAGAAACAATCCGGCCAGGTTTCTTTTCAACAGCAATAATAAACAGCCCAGTGCACCGCCATTAACCGCTATTGCAAATGCTGCCGTTGCCCATTCGGGTGTATTTTCGTATAACTGACGTTGTGCGTCCGGCAATGCTGCGAGCGCTTCCGGGGTCATCATAACCTGCATGATGTAAGCCGCCACACCCAACAGGTTCCAGACCAATAAAATGCCGGCTACTACCATGAACCAGGTCGGGGCCTTGTTTTTTGATATTTCAGACATAGTTTTCATAACTCCCATTATTCCTGACCATATTCAATATGGCTGTTTACTAGCTCGATTTTTTGACGAACTGGGTAAGTATTACGATTTGCTGACCATTTACCCGGCCCTCAATATGTTCGGGGGTATCCGGAACCAGTGAAATATTGCGCACGGCGGTGCCACGCTTGGCGGTAAAACCAGCCCCTTTGACGTTTAAGTCCTTTACCAGGGTAACGGTATCGCCCGCCTGGAGAACTGCGCCGTTACTGTCTTTATGCTTAATGCCGGAGCCCTCGCTCAGCCCCTCACCCGTTGCTTGAGCCCATGCCAGGGTTTCGTCATCCAGGTAAAGCATATCGAGCAGATCCTGCGGCCAACCCTCGGCACTCAGACGCGTCAACATACGCCAGGCCATCACTTGCACCGGTGGTTCCTGGCTCCACATGCTGTCATTCAAACAGCGCCAATGGTTAGCATCCATATTTTCCGGATCTTCAATTTGTTCATGGCAGGTGGCACAGACCAATACGCATTGATCCACACCGCCATCTGAATCCGGTGGGATTTCATAAACCGCAAGATTGTCTTCAGAACTGCACAGCTCACATTTTGAATCGCTGCGTGTTCGTAATGTTGTTTCTGTATTCATGATATTTTACTGATCAGGTGCTGTTGGAACTTCAAACCAGGTAGCGTAACCCACGGCGCGGCATGTACCAGATTCACCAAACAGGGCCGTTCCGGTGTAATGCTTGCGACCTTCATGGCTGATTTCCCATCCAATCAGCACACATTTCTCACCAACCTTCACAGGCCCCATGATGGATACAGCAATCTCACCCAACAGGATGACGCCTGTTGCCGGTTCGGGGAATGAATAAGCCCCCGGGCAGTCGAGCACGGCCCATAAATACTCGCTTGATACGAACCCGGATGAATTTGCCAGTGAATCGTCAGGCACCCAGTCCGTAGCCACCATACCGTCCGGCCCACTACCCGGTTCAACCGGTCCGGCAAATATCCTCAAGCCGTCGCCATGTTCACGATCCGGACCACAGACAAAACAACCTGGATAAAAATGTGAATCAAAGCCCCGGTAGCGGCGCGATGCTGCTTGTGCACCCGCAAAGTCCGGTGGTTCCGGGATCTCGATCTCAACCGTTGCCGGTCTGCCAGATGCCACCATCTCATCTTCATGAAACAGTTCTACACCGGACTCTGTCTTACGCACCTCCATCGGTGTATCAAGCGGTGGTGGAATGCGCAACCGTACAGCCGCCGGACCGTCAATAAACCCACCGAGCAGGCCACAGGAGTAACCCCCGTTTCCTGAACATGGCGGCCCGTGGAAGCGCCAGTCAATCGTTACTGATTCGGTCATTTAACAAACAACCGGGGAACGACTATATATACCGATGTGAACACCAACAAACTCACTGCTCTGACGACAAGCCACCGGCAACACCGCGCCCGACAGAGCCCAGTGCCAACATGGTCATGCCAGAGAAGATCAGGCGGACGCCGACGAGAATGCCAATGGCCCAGGCCCCGGAAACCGGCCAGCCACGCCAGATCATCAAACCCAGTATCAGCGTGATAATACCGTTGAAGATCACCCAGCCTTTACCCTGACCACCGGCAACCGCCGTTGATGCAAATATGGTAGTCAGTCCGTCCACCATAAAATAAACCGCCAGGAATAGCGTCAGGGTCGCCAGCGCCATCCCCGGTTGCCCGATAATCGCGATACCGGCAAGCACCGTAATGCCCCCAAACAGCAGCCTGAGGAAACCCCGCCCAACCGAACCTGCCTGAAAAGCATATATCGTTTGGGCCAGGCCGGCGACAATCATGGAAATACCAATGAGCGTGGCCAGTGCAAGACCGGTGATCAATGGAGATCCCATTGCAAAAAAGCCAAGAATAATGGTCAGCACGCCCCACACTGTGACAGCACCGGATACCTTTTTAATGGCCTGAGTTGATTCATTCATAGTTAACCTTTTTTGATTGAAATTTGACTGGTAGTTTATTAAATCGTCGATG
>Ga0209633_10002745_pt1 | contig 16761 bp, 8 predicted proteins | sample Cruoilmetagenom1_FD_187290 | JGI IMG/M metagenome (GOLD analysis project Ga0209633, IMG submission 187290) | Oil polluted marine microbial communities from Coal Oil Point, Santa Barbara, California, USA - Sample 1 (SPAdes) (version 2) | ecosystem: Environmental > Aquatic > Marine > Oil seeps ... | reverse complement strand
GGCCGAGTGGTCGAAGGCGCACGCTTGGAAAGCGTGTAGGCGTGGAAGCGTCTCAAGGGTTCGAATCCCTTTCTCTCCGCCATTAAGTCATTGATATATTAAAATAATATATAGTATACGACGAGTCCTCCGCAAACCCCGAAACTTGGGGCCTTTGCGCGCGCTGACTATGTCAGTCATTCTGCCCAGTGTTCGACAGAGACAAATCTTCCCGATCTCCGAGCAGAACAGACCCGAATATCTCTGCTGTCGGATCGGGAGGTGCGGTTAGTCCGGCGTAGCCACGCGAAAAATCGCGTTCACCCGAATGAATAAGATTGAGATCATTTATGTGATTGTAGAGAATAGACTGGCGTCGGAAACCCGAATTGCCGTCTTTGCTCATTCCACTCAAGAGGGAAATCTGACGCCGCAACCAAAACACGTGTGGTAAGTTCCGCTGGCTGACGGCCTTCAAGAATTGTTTGGGTGATATCGGGAGCGAGATGTACCAACCGGATTATTCGGGATACATAGCGTTCGCCGCTCTTCATTTGTGTCGCTAACTCCCGAATGGATTTGACATCACCTCTCACAAGTTTGCCCCACCAGCTATGCGCCTTGACGATGGCAGCAACCAGAAACCGATCCAGACCGATTTGAGTAATCGCGGGGCCATCCGAAACAACCAGCTTCATTTCCATGCCGCATCTTTTTAGTTTGGCTTTGACGTTAAGCTTGACCAAATCATTCGAATCTTTGGCCTTTGTCAGATTGCCATAAACGCCATCCGTTTCGCTCAAAACATTGCGTAGACCATGGGGATTAACATGAATGTCGACGTGCTCATCATGAATACATATCCGAGCGATGGTTCCTGCAACAATTGAGCGAAGCTCATCAGGTCGCAACCCAGGCCATCGCTCGTTCAATTCTTTTGCGCCATCGAGCAGCAATTTTTGTCTTGATGTATTCTCAGTCAATGGCGCGACAGCATCCAGCACGTCTTTACCATTGCCAACAAGCGATTGAAGCCGCGTCAAGACGATCATCTCAATTTCTCGCGCGGGGATACGCATGGACGCATCTTGACCAGTCGATATATAATACCGGTATCGTTTGTTCTTCTTAACCGCATGGCTTGGGGTGAAGCGGTTACCGTTAACATCATAAAGAAGGCCAGCCAGCAGGCTCACTTGCTTCGCACCAGAACCATTATGGCGATTGATCCTATTCATCCGAAGTCTGCTCTGCACATTGTCCCACAGTTCAGGATCAATAATTGCATCATGGTTACCTGGAAAGCTAGCGCCTTTATGTACAATCTCACCAAGATAAATGCGGTTGGACAGCATCTGATAAAGAGCGCCACGAGCGATCGGCCGACCACCCGATTGCCGTCCGGTTGACCGGGCGATGCGGACAGGACTTCTTATACCATCGCGTTCAAGTTCGTTCTGCAAAAGTCGAACCGATCCCAAATTCACATAGTGTTCGAAAATATGTCGAACGGTCACTGCATCCCGTTTATTGACAATGAGTTCCCGGTCGCCAAGATCATATCCCATGGGAATATTACCGCCCATCCAAATACCCCGCTTTTTTGATGCGGCAATCTTATCGCGGATGCGCTCGCCGGTGACCTCGCGTTCGAATTGGGCGAAGGAGAGGAGAACGTTGAGGGTCAGCCGACCCATGGAGGTTTTAGTATTGAACTGCTGTGTGACAGAAACAAATGACACATCGTTCTCATCCAGTAAGTCGACCATTCTGGCAAAGTCCGCCAGCGATCGTGTCAGCCGGTCAATCTTGTATACGACAATGACATCAATCATTCCCGCTCGTATATATTCGAGAAGATCAGTAAGCGCGGGCCGTTGCATGTTGCCACCAGAAAAGCCTCCGTCATCATAGTGTGTGGCAAGTGCAACCCAGCCTTCATGCTTTTGGCTTAGAACAAAAGCTTCACAAGCCTCCCGTTGGGCGTGGAGTGAATTAAACTCCTGTTCCAAACCTTCCTCGGAAGATTTACGTGTGTAAATGGCACAGCGGACTTTTTTCAAAATTCTCTTAGTCATTTATCGACACCAAAGAAACGTGGGCCGGACCAGCGTGCACCAGTTATTTCACGAGCTATGGCAGAAAGAGAGTGATATTGCGTGCCTTCATATTCAAAGCCTTTTTCTAAGATGATTACTGAATGACTGACACCCTGCCATTCGCGGATGAGCCGCGTGCCAGGTTTGTATTGTGGTCTGCTAGATAACGAAATATCCTCCCCTTTTTCAAATTTCTGGACGAGGGATGAGAGCTTGCGTTCGTGAGCTTGGCTCATTCCACCAACGGTATTCTCCTGCATTTTATAGGCGATTGCCTGCATAAGAAATTGACGGCTCAAGCGTTTGGGTGACTTGACTCCATAGAATTCTAAATATTTGTGTTTGAGCGTTCCGATATTGAGTTGGCACAGTACATTTATCTCCTGCTTGATGTCGCTATTTGCATCAATGTCTACCTCGCATTTGCGCAGGCCTTCCAGGTGCAGCATTATTTTCCCCCCGCAATTATGCGGTAACGACGCTCACCTTGGTCTATTTTTCTGGATTGGACTGTGTGGCCAAGCTTCTTTTTAACCGTGCCAGACAAGAAACCACGCACGCTATGCTGCTGCCATCCGGTTGCGGCCATAAGCTGCTGAGCCGTGGCACCCTTGGGGCGTTTCAGGAGATTAATTAGAATATTTTTCTTGGTATCAGACTTTGATTCTACGGACGTCGTTGGACCTGTGTTGGAGTTGGAGGTTTTATTCCCTCTAGTTTTCGGGTTGCAGGAGGTGGTTGTCTTGGGTTTAGTTGCTTTCTTCATCGGCAATACTCCTGATTGGACCCGCACACTATTTGCGGGCCTTGTACTGCCTGAAGCCCGGACATATTTGTCAAGGCAAGCTCTGCGAGATAATACTGAACCTCGCCGCTCACACAGTACCGCTTGCCGCGGCCGCGAAGTCCAGTGGAAAGTGTTATTTGACGACATTTTGAAGATAATCACTATTGGTATCAGGATTACAATTTACGTATCTAAGTTTAAAGTAAATCCATGAGAAAGAGGGCAGTGTCAGCGAATTGCGTAGATGCGACGCGCGGTGCGAAGAAATGGCCGGGCGTCAATTGGAAATAGGCTGAGAGACTGGCGGTTGGACGAGGGTAGCAGACTCGCTGGACTTCGCCTGGCGCACGCCCATAAAGGACATGATAATCTGTGTTCGGAAAATCGCATTGCGCACAAGCATGGTATAGGTCAATCAGGCCAACATCGCTTTATTCTCCGATAATCTGGAGCCCTTCAGGAATTAGCAATTCGTGAATATGAAGACCTCCAGCTTTCAGAGCCGATAGCTATGAATACGAGCGGGTTTCAACCGCCACCTTCGCCCACGAGCACGAGAAAGAATAATTATCCAAGTGGACCAAGAAGTTATCGGGATTTGAAGACCACTCTAATGCTGCTGTAAAAGGGCAGACCAGGCACCTGTGGCTCAAGCGTCAGGCTGGCGCTCAAATATGTGGTCAGAAAAAAGTTGCAATTCTTCATGAAGGACTTGATATTCTGCGAGCCTTTCGCCCGGAGGAACCATATCAGCCTCTGCCTGAGCGGCGCTGTTTGCGGTATCGAGTGCTGTGCCCAGGCCCAGGCTGCGTGCCCATTCCAGTGCCTTGCGCAGGATGGAGACTTGCCCACCCGTTTTTACCACCCAATAGAGCGCGCCATCACCCGATCTTGCCAATGCATTAAGCAGCCTATTTCGGCCTTTGGGCATCAGGGAGAGCCAGACCACAGCACGCATATCGTCTACAGCATCATCAGCAAAGTCCCAATGCCCCCAATTGTTCCAGAAACTTGTTATCCAGCTTGAGCCACCAGTCGTGTCAATGGCATCCACATGAGCAATGCCGGCCAGTTGCGCGGCATCGAAACCGGCGCGATCACGCCCTACAAGCCAGCTAACGGACGATAATGGCAGGTCGCTTTCGGACGCGTAAACCGTTACACGGCTCGCCAGGCTGGTGACGCGCGGAACAATATCGATAAAGTCCTGGTGGTCCACATCGGGTGCAGCAAAGATGACCTCGTCAAAATGCCGTTCCGGATCTGATTGTACACTCTTCCAAACCTCATTGAGCGTACGCATGAGCATTTCGCTACCCAAAGAATGAGCGACAAAATGAAACCGGTTAGCGCCTGTTTCGCGGCTCAGCTCAAGCAAAAGGTCACGAAGTTGTTCATGGGCGAGTGGGTCAACCGCGGCACCACGATCATGAACATAGCCGAGCATCTTGTTCATTGAGGGCAGACTGTACAGCATGACTGCACCTTCGATCTTCATGTCGACCTTGAGCTGAGCCGCACGCATCATTCCGGTTGCCAGGCTGGTCCAGTAGCCGTGCACAAACAGCAACAATTCCTTCTTGGTCGTATCCTGAACGGCCTTTTTGACATCTGTTACAAATCCATTCTGGTCGCGGATCAGATCAACAGACTGTACTGTGAAGGATTTTTCGAGTTTACCGCCATTACCAAAGGGATTCCATGAGGAACCCGGCTCCTCATAGGAGCCCGTCACACGATCGGCAGGAACGGTTACAATGCTACGACCGAAATTAAGTGTGTTGCTTTGCTCATGGCCAAACCGATCATAAGGATCATAAATAGCGTTATTCTGCAATTCGTGAGGCTCGCGGTGGGTCGCAAAGAATACCGGAACTTTCAACCATCTGTCACCGGCGGGAACCTCGGCTAGTTGATCTTCCAACGACCGATAGTCGAATGGCGACGCCTCAGGCACTTCCAGACCCGCAGTTGGTGCGGAATAAGGCACGTAGGGTGCCGGTCGGATGGGCTGGAGATCTACTGTTTGCCGGCCTGCAAGCTCCCTCTGCCCAGACCGGCTGGCCAGTTTCTCATACTCGGCTCGTGTTTCCGCGGCTCGCTCGTGATTACCCAGTGCGCTCTGCAATGTTGCAAGCCGGTCGAGGCGCCACAGGACCGCTTGGATATCAAGATCAGCGTCGTCACCTTCCGCCCGCGACAGTTCGATCGCACCTTTTAATGCCTCAACCGCGCCAGCTAGATGCTCGGCTTTTTCCAGATGCTTGGCCATTTGGTCAAGGCGGCGAGCCAGTTCAAAGCGCGGGACATTTCCCAACGTTTTTAGTTTCTCGAAAATTGCCGCATAGACATTGGCGCCTGCTTGGGTTTCACCCTTTTCAAACAGCCAGTCTGCAATTTCGAATGCAAAGCCGATAATCTCTCCATCGCTCAACTCCTGTTGATTGGTGCCCATAAGGCTGAGCAGTTCGATCAGTTGATCGGAAACAATATGGGAGTTGTTGTTTGTTACATTCTTGATAATATCTTCAATTACTGCCAAAATACAGTCCCCCTGCAATCAAACGCATATTTACATCCGTCATTTTAGGTCAGCGCCGAGACCTTGCCAAGGAGAGAATTATTGCGCACTTCCCCAAGCTTCATATTTGCCAGAGAGGCACAGTCACGGGGGGATTTCAACAGCGCGGTAAATATATTATCGAGTGCACTCGACATTAATCCAAACCCTGGCGAAATCGCGCTTGAGTTGGTGCGTGTTTTGCTGCGGGCCGGACACATTAAGCGAGCCAATGAGATCATTGAAGTTTATGATGTGGACAAAGCCCCAGCGGGGTTGCGCCTGCGCTTCGCGATGGAGCGTGTCTGGATCAATCTGCTTCTCACTTTCGACGTAGCCACAGCCATACACGAAGCAGATGGGCTGTTTGGCGCTGCAAGTCGCGAAAAAGACCTCGCACTTGTCGAAAAAGCAGATGCGCAGCGTATCCGTTCTCGTATTTTAAAAGTGGCCGCAATTTATCGCGAGATCGACATCTCGCGCGCGATTGAAGCAACGGAGGAACTATCCACTGCAGCCAATACGCTTCTCAGCGCTGGCTGGATTGACGAGGCGCTTAATGCAAAACTTCTCGTGTGCAAATGGCAGGACAGTCCAGGCAAACAGGAGCAATGCCATCTGGAGCTTGCGGGCGAGGCGATAGAACATGACCGTCCTGACATTGCCGGCGAGGCCTGGCTCCATGTGGCGGAATTGTGGTTAAAAGCACAATGCTCCATCCCGGATTTCAAAAAGGCATTAAGCAAAGCGAGGAACGGTTTCAAAGCCGCATCCAACGACCTGGGCCAGATTGATGTTGACCGGGTTGAGACCACCATGAGACTGGATCAACTCCATGCGCCGCTTAGTGAAATGGAAGACGTGCTCGGCGAATATAAGTGGTTCGACGTGCCAGCCCGTGAATTGATTGTGATTAGCGACCTGTCGGTCAGGGCGCATCACAAGGGTGACCTTGAGGCGGCACTCCGATACCGCGAAAGCGAAAACAAAATCGGTCTATCTTCCGGATTATTTATGACCGTCCTGAGCAGGCAATTTGCGCAGGCTGATCTCCTGATGCGGGGCCGGCGGTATAACAAGGCGATCGATATTTGTTCGGCCTATCTTGATGCTCCTCTGCCACGGATTATGCGTGGTAATTTTGAGCAGTTCATCGGCACGGCTTATAGTTTTGCCGGCGATTTGGATGCTTCGCGGCGCCATTTGATGCGCGCCCGGAAAGCTTACGACGAGGTGGGTGCAGAAGACTTCACTTCTATTGTTATTACCAAACTTGTCAATGATACGGTCTCAAACCGTGTACTGGAGGAAATACGCGATGACATGGAACTGGCGCGGGTCTGGGCAGAAAAGGATAGTGCACGCGCAGACTATGAGGGCGCCTCGGCAAAACAGCAATTGATTGCCCAACTTGCACTGCAATTATTTCGCCTTCCTCATTTGCTGCAGGGGGCGCCTCAATATCTGGACCAGGCAGAAGCGGCCCTGCAACAGGCAAACACAGCTACCACGCGGCTGGATGGTTTCCACTCAGATCGGGAAATGGGTAATATTGCCCAGCTTGCAGGGGAGATTGCGGTCACGCGTGGCGATAAGACGGCAGCATTAGAGGCCTATAAAACGTCAATAATCCAATTTGACAGGGCGGGGCTGGCCATGCAGGCCGCCAACAGCCGATATGTTATTGGCTGCATGGATCTAAATGCTTCCGCCGATGCTATTCGTACAGACATGATTAAACGAGCCGCCAAACGTTTTGGCACCTCAAAACAACATTTCGAACAGGCTCTTGACTATTACACCGAGAGCGGAATGAAACATGAAGCGGCGCGATGTCATTATATGCTGGCCCGGCTCTATACCAACGGACGAATATTGGCCGATCCACATGTAGCGGTCCAAATGACCGAGACCGCGCGTGAGCATCTACGACACGCCGGTGGATCGTATAGCCAGATGAGGCATGATCGTGAAATGCTGGAGGGCGCACCCGGCAGGCTATGGACTGTCGATCTGGCAGAACAGGCAGGTGAGACGCGCGATCTTGCCAGTTCTCTTGCAAGAGGAGATCTGGAGGAAATATGGCACCTTCACCAGAAAAATCGCACGGTGACACTGAATAAGGCCCTCGCCATCATGGCTACTCCGTCGCCGACACTCATTCGGATTTTGCAGCGAAGGCCCGACCTGCGCCGCTTGTATAACCGCGAGCAGGACCTGCTACATCAAATCGACAGGGCACCATCTGCTGAACGTGGTATCGTCAAGGTTCGGCTTGGTAATGTGCGCGAAGATATGTCTGCCCATGACGAGTTCTCAGACTATTTGGAGCAGGTCGCGGGCCGCAGCCCATCGCTTGAAAAAGTGCAAGACCTGCTCGCGCAAGAGCCTGGTCCACCGATCGTGCTGATCGATTGGGTGCGGGTCAATAATCGCTATATGCTGCTGGCCACACGCGCCGATGGCTTGACAGCGCAATCTTTGCAAATGGCCCCGGAAGACGTCTTGCGTTTGACCGCAAATTGGCAAGATTGGCATCAATTGCGCCCATCTCTGCAATCAGGTCGTGACGTCTTAAGGCCGCTCGATCCGTTGATCGCTGAGATCGATAAGTTGGCCGAGCCGGACGAGCATTTGGTGCTCTGTCCTTCAGGGCCCCTTGCCGCTATCCCAATACATGCCCTGGAAATCACAGGCCAACCATTAATCGCGCGTAATCCGGTGAGTTACGCGCCGTCAATCGCAGTTGTACGCTCTCTGCTCGCGCGTCGTGATCGCGCCAGAACTCCGCGCGATTTTGTACTTGCTGATCCCCAAACCAGCCTGCCACCAAGCCCTGAGAGCCGCGAGCTTGGTCGAGCTGTTGCAGCCCAGCTTGGTGTAACGGCGATCGAGGGAGAAGCTGCCACGCGTACCACCGCCTTAGAGGCCTTGCAATCGGGAGACATTTTTCATTTTCAGGGACATGCATTGTTTGATTACCGGGATCCAACGCAGTCGAAAATCTTGCTGTCGGATGGGGACTTGACTGCCTCGGAGATTATTGGCCTGAACGGCGGCATCAATGCCAGGCTGGTCACATTGGGTGCGTGTCAGAGCGCTGCCATGGTGTTTGCCGCGGGTGACGAACCTGTGGGTTTGCCAGCAGCTCTTCTTATGGCTGGCACACATTCGATTGTCGCTCCCATTTGGCCGGTAGATGCCCGCGATGCTGCAAAGTTCATGGAGGCTTTTTATGGATATATTTTGGGCGATGAGCCTTTGACATATGCAAAGGCACTGCAAAAAACAGTCCTGGTATTGGCCGGTGAAGGGGGAGATGCGCCACCTTATAAATGGGCAGCCTATCTACTTTATGGAGACTGGGGAGGGTCGTAATTATATCGCATTTTGGTTGCCGAGAAGCGCATGTAGCGTGCTGTTGCGAATTCGAGATTAATGCCCGTTCGCAGCTATGGCGGCCTTCGGACTAGAGCAAGGAAAACGCCCCATCATTTTAGCCTCTTCACCTTTCTGGCGAACAGGTCATCAGTATAAAGATTGATCGACATGTGCTATGTGTCAACGCCGGAGTAAAACTGCACCGGCGGGGCGGAGTAAAAGTGCACCACTTGGCATACTATTCGCTTCTGTGACTTGGGCAGCAAGTGAAATCTTGATATCTGCTCTCAGATTTATGCGTCAGTAATGATGAATTGATTGCGGCCAGCGCTATTGTCCATGATTTTTGCAGAACCGTTACGGGATGGTGGCCGGGCTGGTCCTGATTTGGATCTTGCACATAATACGTTTCGGCAGATAGTTGGTAGGGACTGGCTGCGGGTGCCATTAGTATAGCCAGGATCCACCACCAAAATAACCGCAAAGATGTAGTCCAATTTCTGGTAGGCTGTTTAGCGCTAACCCATCTCAATTTTATTAAGGCTCTCAACTCGATCAAGAAGTGTGCGAAGATTTTCAATACGCTCTGCGAGAGGATCCTTGACCTCTGTCGGTTCGGGCTCTTCTTCAAAAGCCAAAACTCTCAAAAAAGTTATAAGTTCCGTCTGGGGATCATTTTCGATGGTCTTGGCAAGTTCCAATAACTCATCGTCAATATCATCCATTTCACGTACAGCCGTCTTTAGAAATTGCGCAATCAGAAAACTGGACAGCTTGTCTAGGTTTTCCGCCAAACTCAACCACTTTGCAGCAGTATCGTCTGGAGCGAGATTATCCTGAAACCCAGGGATATATCGTTTCTCGGCTCGGAGTAATTTTTCGAGTGACGGGAGGAGATGGTCGTACCGGGCAAGAGGGTCACCTTGAGGGTAGTCGCGGCGAGACGCCCATAGTTTTAAAATCAGATCAACGCACTCGGCTTCAACTGAAGGGTCTTTCTTCGCCGCCTCTAGTTTCTCTGCCAGGTGATGTGCGATCCACTTCCCTGTTGTGTTTCTATCCTCATAGGCGCCAATGTCGTCAGCTAGGCGTTCACCCAGAGCCAATACGCCTGTCAATGTCCTCGAATGACCCGTCTCGTCTGAGGATGTAGATCCTGGCGAATAGGCATTCTTTCGCGTCTTTTTGTTCAGATCGCGCATAATGGTCTCCCCGTATTCTTTGAATCTCAACATTAAAAATCATGTCCATTTCAAGCGTCAACATGACGTTTAACAGTGCTTTCCTATCGAATGAGAGAATATGTCCATTGCTGTATCTGCCTACAATACTCCGGAGCTCTTGATCGCTGGTACCGTCGGCCAACTCGGACCAGGAATGGTATTGTGCGATAGGGTGGCTGCTATTTTTCACACTCCATTGAACTGGAACATTCTCAGACATCTCAAGATTAAGTTGCTCGATTATTTTATCTGCAGGTGCCGCACGGATGCCAGACGAGCCGAAACTTACTGGATCCATTTCATCGAATCCACGATCGGTATGCTGCATGGCATTGCGCACGGCTGGCAACAATGAAAAGCCATCAATTATCGCAGATTGATTAGGGTGGATTTCAGGTTCAATAGGTAGGTAATAGTCCCAAGGGTCTTCTGTCGTTTGCAGAGCACGCAACAGGCCAGTTGCTGTATCAGGCGAAACGAGCGCAGCGATGACACGGACACTTTCGGAACATTCCTTGGTCCCGTATGATAGATTTTTTACCTCCCGATCTGAAGCCAAAACTATGTCGTTTGTCTCTTCTACACAGATTTCATCATAAAAAGTGGAATTACCGATATTCTCTAACCAGTCATCATCACCTGAGAGACGATGCCAATATTTCAGCTTCGCAGGTTTACGTGCGCAGAGGTCAGAGAGCCAGAAATTTGCATACGTCGTATCCCAGCGTTGGAGCCACGCGCCAAGGCCATAATAGTCATCATTCTCGAATTTCGCGATCTTGCGTGATTGCATGAGATCACCTGCGGCAACGAACATGGCATGCCATTCCAGATAAGTGGAATACCGTTCCATCACCGGATATGAACCATGTGATTTACTATATTGAGGGTAATCGCGGCTATCCATTCTCGAGCGTCGCGGTTCTTTATCCCAATTTGCAGTTTCCTCGCCCGCGCCCCATTTGTCGACAATCCAATGATCTGCAATCTTTAAGAATTCTTTCCCTTCAACATCTGCAAATATTTTGACGGCATCATCATACCAGTAGGGCAATGTATCCATAGAATCAAAACGGAAGCGCAAATCGTCCTGAGATGTCTGATGACCAATACCGCTATTCTCATAGCCGTCTTCAACCTCAATGGTTCCAGCTGCAGGGCTCGCGAGCTTGCGCACATCTTCTTCTGTTACGCCGCGCAACATTTCGCTCTCACTGGCGGTCAGTAGCGCGCGTTTTATGTAATGCTCGATTAACAAGTGCGGTGGACCGCTTGTTGCGATATTTAGAACACGCGCCGCATTCTTGGCAATGAGTGAAGGGGTATCGTTTGCGATTCTGGCCAGCGATATTGCCAGCCACAGTTTTGCAGTGAGATGGTGAAATGGAATGTCATCTGATGTGAAGCTAAAATCGGCCTCGATATTTGCGCAATCGAGCAACTGAGATAGGATATCTGTTTGCCCCAACTTGACCGATGATCGTATCGCATGTGCTGTACGCCATCTGACACGTGCATCTATGTCGCCAAGATACCGATAGAGAAACAACGGAAGGCTATCGGAAACATTTTCCGGAACGCTATTAAGCTCGATTGGTTCAACATTAAAGCCGCCCGTGGTACGGGCATTTTGCGCTGCGCTACGTCGGCTGAGATACCATCTAAATAGATCCTCGGCTTCGTTAAGAGGTAATACCTGTATGAACTTAGCGGCATACTGATATAGAGTTCTCGGGCCGAGATTTGCACTATTTTCTTCAATAGTATTCAGAATGAGTTTTACTTTGCCAGCATCATCCATACCGGTTTTATCAATAAGTGATTCAAGATAGCTTTTCTCATTCCAACCGCTTCCCATTACCCATCCACCGAGATCAACAATCAGTTTTGGTAGATTGGAATGTGCCCATTGCTTGGTGGCGGGACTATTCCAGTCATCCAATCGTGCGATGACTTGTTCAATATAACGGTCAGGCCAATCCTCTGACCTTGCGCATTCACACAATGCCTCAAGGTGTCGGGTTCGATCAGCAGGTAGCGTACTTTCTTTAAGTGCAAGGAACAGGTCAGCATCGCGATAGATTCCACTGGCTCTCTGATGTTTCACAGCATCCAGGATCGCGCGAGCACTTGTTGAAACAATCTTGGTATAATCTGGTTTAATTTCCTCATCGGTATAATCGTCGCTACTTCGATTATTACTAGGTCCGGAGGAATTAGTTTTCTCTTGAATGTCCGGCTCATTATTTTTCAGAAAATCAATGAGTAGGTTTAACCTATCTAGTTCTGGTGAGTTTAACGTTGGGGAGTTTGCAAATTCCTGAAGCTGTTGGCCTAAACTTACGATAAATTCAGGTCGATTTTCCAACGCAGCACGTTCGGCAAGTTCATTTAAGATGACAGCTTGCGAGGCTTTGCTTTGTGATTTTGTTGCTGAGAGAATTATAGGTAATAATGCAAGTCCGCGATCATCTATCATGTATGACATTGCAGTCATTGTTACCGGGTCAATGTTGCCTGACGTCACAGAAGTTTTGAAAAGCTTTTTAGTGTCCATTTCGGAATGGAGCAGTCCTGTGTCAGTCCAACGCGAAACCGCACACAACGCAATTGGTGTAGAAAGAGACGCCATTGAGCGGATTACGTCTCCAAACGGGAAATTTCGCTCTCCATCCAAAATTCGCGCGGCGTGCTCAACAACGCAGGCCAGCTCGACACAGAGCTTCCGGCTTCTGCGCTCGCTATGTGCAAATTTTGTGCTGGCTCTTGTGAGAAAGTGAGTTTGGTCAATCGCTTCGACGTCCATTTCCTGGACCACCTCACAAGCCTTCTCGAAATAGACCTTTGCGTCATCGGGTGAAACCGGCAGAAGAAGATTACAGATTTCGATAAGCACATCTGCGCGATTCGATGCAGGGCCGGTATCAGAAACTGCGATCTCCGCGTATTCGCTTAAGGTTTGGCTAACAGCGTCAAACGCATTTTTATGGCACAAAAGAAGATTGAAACTCTGTCTCAGGCTTGAGCCAATTTGGTAGTGAATTGGGAATACAGATTTCAGTACAATGATGGTCTTTTGCGCTGGCAGATCATGCAGTGCATGAATATCTACAATTCTGCGATATGTTAAATCTTGAAGCTGCCCAAATTCGTACCGATTATTATAGCGCCAGGAATTTCGATCCAAGTTTTCAGCTGCCTGTTTCAGGCCTGCTAGCACCCAAGAAGCATCAGATAGAGTTATGAGATCATTAGTGATTTCATAGAAATTTTTAAGCGCATTGATTTGCTCTAGAAAATCATTGTCAGATTTTTGATCGCGACGACCTTTTTCATCGTCTTCGTAATCGTCCTTTATACGAAAAGCCATTTTAGCATCAAACGGCCTGTTATGAAGCTCTGAAAGCGCCATTTCAACGCGCATTGTAAAATCAATCGCTGTGGTATTGGAATGAGACGATTGATAACGGGACCGATTAACCTCCGGCCATGAAGTATTTAAGAGCCGGATAATTTTTGTCTTAGAGCAAGCTTGTTGACGACAGATGTCTAAAAAGAAAAGGAGATTATTTATCATCTCGAAAACGCGCGGCTCATCGGGTTGATACTTACCATCCCAATTCAGTCCAGGCAGACTAGATCTGCATAGCGCATCAAGTTCTTCAATAAGATCTTTTTTTGATATGGCTTTTCCCGCGCGCATGAGATGGATCGTCGAGACCCATCGCATTTTGGGAGACAGGTGCGATCGTAGATCTCGGATAGTTTGAAGGCCATCGCGTTTCAGTACAAGCTCTACAAGCCCCGTGAAGAGTGTGATCGGCAGCGTATCGGGTGTCCAATTCCTACAGAAAGTTATTGCACCGTCCCACCCTTGATCCTTGTATCTTGCAAAGGCTAACGCAATCAAATCAATGTCACACATATCCCAATTGTGATGATCATCATCTTTATTTTTTCGCGTCCGTTCATTAATCCATTCTATTGCATAATTAAAATATTCCCGCGAAAGTGGGAGCGTTTCTGGTCTTAATGCCGTTTCCTTGGCAAGGTACATTTGTAGCGGTCCATGGAATTGCTTTTGATCTGCATCTCTCAAAATTTCATGTCGGACCGTTGTTTCAGCAAAAGCCGCTGATAGTGGAATATTATTATGAATAAGTTCGCTGACTTTGCTATCTGCCTGAACTGCTTCCGCACCGATCAAAATTGTCTTGCCGGCTTGAACCGCATCGCCTGCTACTGATGCGATGGACACAGCAATTTTTAGGCGACCGAGATCGGTTCGGCGCCTGATAACTTTGTCGATAATTGCTCTCGTGCTATCGTCTTCTTCGAGAATCTCGAACAATCTTTCTTGCCGGTTGGCTTTGGCAAGAACGTCAAACAGATGAATAGCTGCGTATTCAGAGCTGTGACGATGTTTAAGTAGAAGGTCCGCAGCATCACTCATTTGTGAAGCAGCGGCCGTTTTCCCCTTCTGCCGTATGAAGAATTCAAAGTCTTCATTTGCAAACTCAAAACCTTTTGAGGTCAGACGAACATTTGGTGAAAGGTCATTGCGGACATCATGGACAAATGCCTCGGATTCTCCGCACAAATTGGCGAGAAATATTGGTGGAATCGGAGTTGATAAAATCGACAATGCGCCACAAAAACGATCAAGAACATCATCTCCGCCAAGTCTGTGGGCTGATACCTTCAGGATGGCGGCAAAAAGATCGTTTAGTGTCTGACCGTTGGGACGGAGAAATTCAATGGCGGCTGCTAAGCTATCAACACGAGCGACAGCGATGGCCTGAACACGTGGCACACGGTTCGACAAATAGTGAAATTGTTTAATCTGCTCTGATGTTGCTTGCGGCCATACACGATGAATCATTAACTTGGTTTCTTCAAGTTCGAAGAGATCACATTTTATAGTTGGGCACTCACTTGGGAGCTGCAGCGTTTTCAGACGACTACTTCGGGTAGTTACAATGAGCCTGACATTGGCGGGCAAATCCAAGAACCGGACCAGTTCATGCACGAAGCATCGATCTGGCGGTGTAATGTCGTTAGCGGCAGATACGGCATTATCTGCAGCATCAACTATTACAACAAATAAACCATCTGGTGCCTCAACTCGAAGTAGATCGGACGCCAACTTCAAACGTCGTCGAAATGATGCAGCCAAATTTGGATTTTCTTTGTGAGGAATGAGAAAAGGGACTCTCATTTTTATCGCGAGATCGTTCGAAAGCTGCGTAAATGCATCTTCGGGGCGATGTCGCGGCAAGCTACGATCAAGGTAACTGCCTGCACCATAACAGTCAAAAATAACCGTTTGAGAACCTTCTGGGAGAGAGTGCCCAAGCTCCATTGCGATAGTTGTTTTTCCACAACCACCGCCTCCTCCAAGAGCAACAATTTGATTTGATTTTAGAGCCTCAACCAATTCTAAGCTGACTTTGCGAGGAATGGGGGTAAGCGTTTTTTCAAATCTCGCCTCACATGGAAAGAGTCCAAGAGGGTCCCCGACATTGAACCAGGTTATTACGGTTTGTCTTGTTATAGCGTCTCGAGAACCATCGGGTAGCATGCGTGCGCGTATGGTTTGCCTGAGGTCCGGCAAGGTGCTTGAAACATCAGCGTCTGTGACCGATGCAATGTACTCGATGACATTTGATTTTAAGACAGTTCTGGCTGCTTCACCCCCCTTGAGTTGCAAACATTTACAAAAGAGAATGAATCTTCCCGCAGATAAGCCAGTTGCCGCCTTAAGTTTCTTTGTCGGCTGAGACGAAGAACCTTTAATAATTTTGTCAATCAAATCGCTGAGATCAGAACTGATCGGCTGATTAGATATAAGGGAAACACTGATTTGATTTTCGATAAATAGCCGCGATTTTCCCTTCGCCGCATCTTTAAAAGCATTCCCTAGCCTGCGGGCAACCGAGTTATTGGTCGTGCCAGATTTGCTTTTCGTTAGTCTTCCGAGAGTCCAGTTTTTCTTTGGAGCTGATACGGAATATTTTAGTTGCACTAGATCAATACGGTCAGCGCCTTCGATGTCGGAACCACCGTAATACAAAGAGCAATCGACGCCGTCCCATACGCGATCATCTTGCCTTCGACCTTCGGGGACAGCGACGCCCTCAATCTTTAACGCTGTGAGATCGGAATTTTGGTCGAGTAGGGATAACGCTTTCCGCAATGCCCAAATTTCATGGAATTCATCGCCTGCGTTTGAAGCTTTTGCGCCAAGAATATCACCGGGAAAGACCATCAACAAACTCCTGGGAATAAAAAATCTCTTCGGCCATTATTTCAACGGCCGAATCATCCTCTAATCTTACACTTAGCCCAACGAGTGTTGTGATCCAATTTTTAGCCAACTACAGACAACTCATATACTATATTTATATCGCTCACATCCCCTCAACCCGCTCCCAAATCTCTTTCATGAGCGGCAGTGGATCAAAGCCAACGGCTTTAGAGATCTCAAAGAACTCTACAATATCAATGCGGCGCTCCAAGCCCTCGACCTTGGCGATAAAGGATTGTGGTTTACCCAACCGGTTGGCCACGACTTGTTGCGTCAGCTCCGCATCAAGTCGCGCCTGGGTTAGGCCCACGATCAGGTCTTTATAAATGGCATTATGAATTGATTTTGGCACGTTCACGCTTTTGGTTGATGTTCTGCGCGAACAGAGCTAATCCGATATCAGGATTATCCCAAAACAGGATTGA
>Ga0209633_10002744_pt1 | contig 16767 bp, 17 predicted proteins | sample Cruoilmetagenom1_FD_187290 | JGI IMG/M metagenome (GOLD analysis project Ga0209633, IMG submission 187290) | Oil polluted marine microbial communities from Coal Oil Point, Santa Barbara, California, USA - Sample 1 (SPAdes) (version 2) | ecosystem: Environmental > Aquatic > Marine > Oil seeps ... | reverse complement strand
CATGATGAAATTCATGCCCTTTAATTATATCAAATTGAGAAAACCAAAATTTCTTTTTATTTTCATTGTTTGGTTTAAGGATAGTATAACCATGGCCTGCAGGTTTTTTTATAATCTTTGAATCTGCCTCAAATATTCCCACCATTTCATTCTTCAGGCCTTCGTATATAATATTTTTTGTTAAATATAAAAGACCTCCACACTCAGCATATACAAAATGTCCATCTTCTATATAATCTTTCAGGTTTCTTCTAAACTTATAATTTCTTTCAAGCTCAGCGGCAAAAAGTTCTGGAAAGCCTCCGCCTATATATATTCCATCTACTTCAGGCAATTTAACATCATTTAAGGGTGAAAAATAAATAATTTCTTCTGCTAAATTTTCTAATTCATTAATATTATCGTTATAATAAAAATTGAAGGCTTTATCATACGCTATTCCTATTTTTAAAGAATTTTTTTTGTTTCTTCTCCCTTTTTTATCCAAATCAACATTCTTTGGCATCAATTTATCATGAAGACGGGATATTTCAATAAGCTTATTAGCATCAATAAAGCCTCCTAATTTTTTTGTAATCTTATCGATATGTTCTTCCATTTTTTTATCATCAGCTGTTGCAGTCAACCCAAGATGCCTCATGGGTATTATAGTTTCCTCATCCTCAGGTATAGCGGCTACAACAGGCAGATCTGTGTAGTAATTTATTGAATCAACCAGTTTATTTTTGTGCCTTTCATTTTGGACCCTATTTAGTATAACACCAGCTATGCTCATCTCTTTATCAAAATCTATGCACCCTTTTATAATTGGGACAATACTCCTACCCATCTCTTTTACATCTAGAACAAGAATTATTTGTGATTTTAAAAGTTTTGACAAAGTAGCATTATCGGTTGCGCCATAAAGATTTATATCATCAAATAAACCATGGTTGCCTTCAATAATGCTTATATCTGAGGAGAAGGATTTCTGGTTGAAATAGATTAACAATTTCTCCTTGTCAAGTGAAAAGAAATCAAGATTAAAACATTTTCTTTTAGCGGCAACAGATAGCCAAATAGGGTCAATGAAATCTGGACCTTTCTTAAAAGGTTGTACCGTAAGCCCGCTGTTAACAAGCAGTCTAGTGATGGCAATTGATATTGTCGTTTTCCCAGAATTTCTTTTTATTGCTGATATATAAAGTAGACCCATGGCCCAAATACTATATGTCACGTTTAGTATAGAACTTACATATTACAGTAAAATTATTCACAAAATGGTTCATATATATTTTATCCAATCTCTTCCTTGACTGAAATAGCAATTTTATATAAAATTGTTATAATAAGAAGGCCTGTCGACCAAACACCAATTGTAATTAAAAGTTCCGGAGCTGTTGGCCAATATTCAACAACATGCCCAAAAGAATTTGGTATAAAACCGCCTGATATTAGTCCAAGTCCTTTATCAAGCCAGGTTCCAACGATTATAAGACCACATGCTAATGACAATATTCTCTCATTTTTGCGAAAGGAAGGGACTATTAACAGTATAGAGGCTAATACCATAAATATAATTGAAGCCCACATCCAGAGAATAAGTTTCCCATAACCGTCGATACCCAAGAAAAGATATTTAATATGTTGTATATGTTCCGGTATGTTACTGTATAATACAGTAAATAGTTCACAGGCAATAAAAAACAGATTAACTATTATCGCATAAGTAACGATTTTAGCCAGACTCTGCAACTGTTCTCTACCAGGATCAAATTTAGTATATTTTTTGATCATTAATGCCAACAAGATCAAAAAGGCAGGACCAGAGGAAAATGCTGAAGAAAGAAACCGCGGGGCCATTATAGCAGTTAGCCAGTACCCTCTGCCAGGAAGTCCAGAATATAGGAATGCTGTAACAGTATGAATCAATGGTGCCCATGGTATTGCAATATAAATAAGGGTTTTAACCCAAGTAGGAGGAGCTGCATCATTCTTTTCTGACTGCAGTACCATCCAACCAGTAATTATATTCATAAGCAGATAACCTGATAATACTACCATATCCCAGAATATAACTGAATGAAAGGTTGGATGCAGAAGAATATTAAAAACTCTCATAGGTTTACCCAAGTCGACAAAAATGAAGAGCATACACATTATTACTGCTCCCACAGCCATAAATTCCCCAAGGATTGTAATACGTTCAAAGGCTTTGTAGTTGTGCAAATAATATGGCAAGACGACCATCACTGCGGCAGCTGCAACACCTACAAAATATGTAAACTGAGCAATATACAACCCCCATGAAACATCCCTGCTCATACCAGTTAGCATTAAGCCTACCTTTAACTGCCAGAGGTAACATATAAAGGCAATGAAAATAAGACCCAGCAAAACACCTATAAGAGACCAATACCTCTTTCCTCCAATCAATGCTTTTTCAAACATGTTAACCTCATATAAGATAGTAAATTTGCGGAACTGTTCCTAACTCTGGTTTTCTCCTGATTGTATAACGTGTGCGTAATAATTTTACTACCTCTGATTCTGGATTATTCAGATCGCCAAAATGGAAAGAACCCTCTGATACTTCAACACAAGCGGGTTGTAGGCCTTTATCAATTCTTTCAACACAAAAATCGCATTTTTCCACAACACCCTTTTCTCGTGCTGGGTATTCCATATTTTTATCATTTATATACGGCTTAGGATCCATCCAATTAAAACTTCTCGATCCATAAGGACATGCTGCCATACAAAACCTACAACCTATGCATCTATGCATATCCATCATTACAATCCCATCAGGGCGCTTGAATGTAGCTTTTGTAGGGCATACACGAACACATGGTGGTTCCTTGCAATGGTTGCAAAATACAGGAATTGTCTTATTTCCCAAATCACTACGAATATTAAAATACTCAAACCCTTTGTCAGGGAACACAGACTTAAAAAGTTCACCCCAAATCCATTTTATTTCTCTTTTTTTATCAGGTATGTCAGGAACATTATGAATTTGATGGCATTGTTTTATACATCTAGCAATTATCTTTTCATTAACTATTTTAAGGTCTATAACCATTCCCCAGCTGTTTGCTTTTAATGCCTCAGGATCGGCAATATATTCTTCAGCATTTAGAGCTTCTCCTGGTGATAAAACCTCAAGTAAAGCTCCGCTACCGAGCCCAAATAACAATACTCCACTAATTTTCAGGAACTCCCTTTTATTAATATTGCTCAAAATCAACTCTCCTCTGGTTCCAGGTGACATTCCCAGCAGTAGGGAGATGTCCCACCAGTAACACCGGTGTATGTATGGCACTTATCACAAAATTTGCTCTTATTTGAATGGCAGTTCATACATGTATTTTGTAAGCTTATATCATGGTGTTGGCCTGTAAAATGTGAGACATATATTCTTTCCCCTTTACGAACAGCTTTATTCCTCCACTCATTTAACAAAGAGGGATGCTCTAATCTCATCTCTTTTTTTGATAAAACACAAAATCTTGCATCTTTAGCTTTTGTTGTAAGTTCAGGGGCAGGCGGTATAGATGTTTTACCAATATTAAACCACAGTGGGAAGGTAAATAGTATTATGGCAGCCAAAATCCCCGACGTGATTTTAACTTTATCATACATGAGTATTTTTATGCTCTTTTTTTTCGCCTTCTACTTGTATATCTTTCTGTACAGGCTGCATAAGTTCCAAACCGCGCAAGTCTTCTTCTCTGTCTATTTCATCCTGGAAAACAAGAGCATTGCCAACAAGCTCATGAACACCACTAACATCCACATCAGGAACCCAGTATTCCATCAAAGCTGGTAATGTAGCCCTGTCAATAGCACAAATACATGCGAGCCTATTTACACCATGTCTTCTATGAACATAATCTACAGCGTTTGCTCTTGGAAGGCCTCCACGCATTCTCATCTCCATAAACTCATCCGTACCCACTCCAGACCCTCCCCCACAGCAAAAAGTTTTTTCTCTTATGGTGTTTTCTGGCATCTCATAGAAATTGTTACATACATTGTTTATAATATATCGAGGCTCCTCTAAAATTCCCATCGCTCTCGCAGGGTTACAGGAGTCATGAAATGTTACTTTTAGGTGGTTATTTCTTTCCGGGTCGAGTTCTAATTTACCATGAGCAATCAAATCTGCCGTAAATTCACAGATATGTACCATTTTTGTTGATTTTGCATTCTCAAATTTTGTTCCCGTTATGGGATTAACCGGTTCTTCTAAAAAATCAGCAGGTCCGTTCATTGTGTCCATATACTGATTTACTACCCTCCACATATGCCCGCATTCCCCTCCGAGTATCCATTTAACACCCAATCTTTTTGCTTCCATGTATATCTTTGCGTTCAGCCTTTTCATAGTTTCATTATCTGTAAATAAACCGAAATTTCCTCCTTCGGATGCATAAGTACTCAAGGTATAACTAAAACCGTATCTTCTTCGTAAATATTCAAATAGAAGAAGATATCCTTCGCATGTATAGGTCCCTTCGGTCGCGAAATAATCACCTGAAGGGGGAATAAAAAGTATATGTGCTCCTTTCTGGTTTATTGGGACATTCACACTAACACCCGTAATATCTTTAATATCTTCCACTAAAAAATCTAAGGACGCCTTAAACGTATGTGGCGGTATTCCCAAATGGTTACCCGTTCTGTAACAATTGGCTACTGGCTCAATCGTCCAGTTAATATGGCATCCAAGTTCTGTAAGAAGTTCACGCACTATCATAGTAATCTCAGCGGTATCAATTCCATAGGGACAAAAGATTGAGCACCTTCTGCATTCAGTACATTGAAAAAAATAATAAAAAAGTTCTTTTAAAACACCGTAATCAAGGTCTCTGGCTCCGGCTAATTTACCAAGGTATTTCCCAGCTTTTGTAAAGTACCTGCGATATATGGACCTGATAAGTTCTGCTCTTAAAACAGGCATATTCTTAGGATCACCACCCCCAATAAAAAAATGGCATTTATCAGCACAAGCACCACATCGAACACAAATATCCATAAATAATCTGAATGAACGAAATTTCTTAATCCTTTCTTCCAACCCCTTCAAAAAAATCTCCTTCCAGTTTTCCGGGAGTTTCCAATCATCGTCTGTTGGCGACCACTGCCTTGCATTTGGCAATCCTAATATTTTTAAATGTTTCGGTCCTGCGGAATAACAGTAAGTCCCAGGTCTAAAGGTTGGTTTAGTTTCAATCCAACCTTTAGCAGATGGAGTATATTCTATAGTCTCAACTAATTTATCCTTTTTTGGACAGAACTTTTCATCCATTACTTACTCCTTCTCCAGTGGAAGACCAGCCTTTTTCATCTTCTCTCTGAATTCTTCTTCATACTCTTCATATGTGTGTACTTCAACTTCAGGATTCCATGGATTCACATGTCTAACCATCCTGTTATTGTTGGATGAGTTTCTTGTGGGGCTAAGGAAAATACCACCCATGTGCATAAGCTTAGTAAATGGAAAATAAATAAACAAAAAACTTACAAGGAAAAGATGTATATAAAATAGAGGTGATATATCTCCTTGAGGGATAACAGGATTAAACGTAACCAATCCCATTGTCAGCTCTTTTATTGTGACAATATCCACCCTGGTAAAATACCGCATTAAAATCCCGGTTGCAGCGATACCTATAATGAGAAAAAGAGAAAAATAATCTGAAGGAAGGGAAATATAGCGCAAACCACGAATAAAGATTCTTCTGAGTAAAAGAACAATTGTAGCAACTAAAAGGATAATGCCGCCTAAATACATAATAGGAACACCAATTTCTAAAAACCCACCAAACTTCTCAAGAATATGGACAAAAGACAATACAGGATCAGTAAAAAATCTAAGATGCCTCAATAACACAATTAAAAATGCATAGTGAAAAAGTATACTAAAAAACCATAGCCATTTACTAGACCAGTAAATGGCTTTTGACTCATCTCTTATCAAATCAACCCTGACATTGCGAAATAAACTGCGGAAAAAGAATATTTCAAGAAACATACGCCCAAAAACTTCCCAGGAATTAGAAGGATTTTCAAGTTTGCTATGCTTTATCCACGGAAGCGTTTTTTGCTGACCACAAGTAGATTGTATCTTGAAAGGCACAGGAGATCTTGCCCATGTTAGGACGCGATAAAGAAAGCCAATAAGGAATATAGCAACAGCCACATATGGTATAACAATTCCAAATAATACATTTTGACCTACTCCAACAACTCCCACAAACGGGAATATTATAAGAAGTAACAGAAAAAAAAGGGACGAACAAAAACTAAAATTAAAATTCATAAATTTACCAATGAAGAACTTATTATTTTAATCAGGCATATCAGATAGTAAGTTTGACTCTTTTAATAAACCAAAGGTTAATCTCTTTACCTCATTCACCCTAATTTCGTATACCTTTTGTCTACATTCCGCATAAATGTCAAAAGCAACTAAAAGGAGCTTGTCTATTTTTAATTCAAGCACCCTTAATTCAGCAATTAAATCAGGCATATTAACTGACCTAGCTGTATTATTCTCAACATCTTTTCTTATTATCTCTTTTAAAAAGATAATAAACTCAAGAGCCTTTGAGGGGGAAAGATCGTGCACTGCTCTTAACCTTATAAAGTTTTTTAGAGATAACATCATTTCATCCTTATCAGATTCTTCCAACAGATATTTAAGAATATTATTTGTAGCCTCTCTAATGATATTCCCCGCTGGATTTGCAAAAGGGTCTTTCCCCACCCTCCAGTAACCTTTAGCCTCAGATGGATAAGAAGACAAGATAGCTTCATACCACTCCGCAAATATGGCTTCCTTTCTTTCCCTCAACAAATTGATTTGTCCTTCAATCATAATAAAAAGTAAAATTTAGTAATTTATAATTACAATAAATTTTTAAACACAACCTGCTGGTTTTGAAAGCCCGGCATATCTAACCAACATCCTGGCAGGACCATCTGGAAAGAGTTCATACAGTTTTTTATTCCCTTCTTTTGCATTTTTTAATCCATAAATCGCAGCAATTTTTTTAGTTACAAGTCTTATAGCTGGACAAACCTGATTCTCAGAGAAATATTCTCTAATCCAATCAATCAACTCCCAATGTGTTTCAGTTAACTCAAGATCATCTTTTTTTGCAAAAAACTCGGCCAAATCACGGCTCCAAATCTCCATATCCTGAATATAACCCTCGTCATCAACTTCAATTTTTTGGTTTTTAAACTCAACAAATGCCATTTCCTTCCTCCTGCTATTATTTTAATTATAATACCATATCTATATATCCACAGGGACATACTTCTGCGCATTTTTTACAACCATCACACAGTTCCATAGCAACCCTAAATGGTTTGCCTGGTGACTGATCAGGTATTTTTTTGAAAGCTTGTGGTGTGCAGTAGAGATAGCAATTTTCACAGACAAAACAAAGACCACAGCTCATACATTTTTTTGCTTCATGAAGAAAATCTTCCAATGATAAACCTATTAAATATGGTTCAAAATCCTTTACGCGTTCTTCAGGTGCTCTGTAAGTCCTTTTTTTGCGAGGCTTTTTCTCGAAATAATCTAGATACATATCTTTTGATTCAATAATTTTTCTAGAATCAAGCTTCATGAGATTCTGTCCGGTAAGGTTAAACATTATTTTATCAGCAGCTAATATCCCATGACTGTTGGCAACCGTAACAAGCATATTTTCAGGTCCAATGAGATCTCCTCCTACCATAATTTTATCATCAACAAAGAGATTGTTGTGATTAACAAAACCTTCATTATTTAAGTTTAATATATCCTCAAATAAACTTATATCGGGTTTTTGTCCGACTGAGTAAATCAGAGTTGACGCCTCTACAAAAAATGGTGGATGGTCTGAGTCTATATGATACTTTTTTGCATGTCCCCTTTCATCTATTTCTTCCACACATATTTTTCTAAAATAAATGCCCTTAAACTTGCCATCTCCAATTTCTAATTTTACGGGAACAGTGGCAAATTGAAATGTAATGTCCTCTTCCTCTGCTTCAAGTGCTTCTTTTGAAGCTGTTTTTTTAAAAGCCTCAACATCTGGAATTGTTCTTCTATAGGCAAAGGTTACTTCTGCGCCCAACCTTCTGCAAACCATCGCAGCATCCGCTGCAGTGTCAGCCCCAAGCACAACAACTTTAGAGCCAATATCTATCTTTTCACCTCTTGCAAATCTGTGGAGAAAATCGATACCTGAATATATATTTGGTAATTTGTCAATATTCTCCAAATTCGGTTTATCTATCTTATAGGCGCCTGATGCAATATATATTGCATCATATTGATTTTTAAGTTCTTCTATTAATATATCTTTGCCCACACAAATATTACATAGAAAAACTACTCCTAATTCCTCAATTCTAGCAATTTCTTTCTCTACCACTTTTTTGGGTAATCTAAAATTAGGAATGCCATAATAGAGAAGCCCGCCAGGCTTTTCATCCTTCTCATAAACAATAACTTCAAATCCCTGCCTTGCCAGCTGATAAGCAACTGATAAACCCCCTGGCCCACTCCCTACAACCGCTATTTTTTTACCCTTGCCGATATCACCAATTTTTTTTAATTTTAATCCCTTCTCAATAGCATAATCAGCAATGAACATTTCACATGCATTAATATTTATTGGTTCATCCCTATCCTTCCTATTGCACAAATCTTCACATCCATGTGGACAAACCCTTCCAGTGGATGCAGGTATCGGATTAGTCTCTGTTACAATATCAAAGGCAACCTTTAGTGAGTCATCAATGGTTCTGCCATATTTTTCGGATGTTGCCACATATTGCAAATATTCACGAACCCTGGCACTACTGGGGCAATGCCCTGTGCACGGCGGCCTTTTCTCAACATACATTGGCCTGTAAGGGGATTGTTCAATCTTTGATCCCTGAGCAAATGAACCTAAATGTTTTTTCTTCTTAACGACTTTTTTCACAACTGCCATAAAACACCTTTATTAGGATTTATTTATAAGCATCTTCAGGTATAGTTAGAAAACTACTACCCGCATACCCATAAATCAGAACACCGTTATCGACTATCTCTCTTATAGCACTTTTAGCATCCCTTCTTGTAACATTATCATTGGAGAAAACCTCGACTACCTCTTTTTCCAACTCCATAGGTTTATATCTTTTTTTACCATGATATTTTTTTACTGTATCGACAATATACTCCTTAACGCGTTTATTTAATTTTTCATCCATTTTATACTCCCTTATAGGGTTACATGATTTGAATAGTTCATTGTTGTCTCAGCAAGTCTAAAATCATCAATATGATATTTTGTAAATTCGAAACCTGTCGTCTCAAAAAATCTTGGCCAACCAATCCTATCAATCCATTCACCGACTCTTTCTCCTTTTCGTGCGCCTTTTTTATAAGCATCAAGAATAGTTCTAACAGCATCAACTACCTCAGGCCATCTTGGCGGATTGTTGGATATAAAAGGGATAGCTAATTTTGAAAAAGAGGGTTTTGTCCTCACGTTTGAAACTTTGCCACCGACAAATATGGCAAGACCATCATTTAATTTATCAGCTATAGGCATAGCACCACACACTGTGAAGCAATTTCCGCAGTAAAAACATAAATCTTCATCTACTTCAACTGAAGCTTTACCATTAACGGTTGCCGGCCTAATGGCATTAACAGGACAAGAAGATATAATTGTTGGGATCTCACAAATATTTCTCAATTTTTCGTGGTCAATCTTAGGTGGTCTTCTATGAACTGCAACAATTGCAATATCTGAGGTAGCCACAGAACCACACATATTAAGACAACAGGCGAAAGCAAGTCTCACTTTTGCCGGCAGTACTGGTTCAACAAAGTAATCATATAATTCATCCATGATAGCTTTCACGACACCGCTTGCATCACTTGCTGAAGTGTGACAGTGAATCCAGCCCTGTGTATGAACTATATTCCCAAGGGTGTTATCAATTCCACCTACAGGGAACCCCATAGCTGTCACCTTTTTTATCAAGGGGTCAATACTTTCTTTGTTGTCAATTAAGAATTCAACATTATTCCTTGTGGTAAATCTTAGATAACCGCCACAATATTTTTCAGCAAGCCCTGCAAATGCTCTTATCGTATCAGTACTAAGTAGCCTTGGAGAACCAACTCTGACAGAATATAATTTTTCACCATTTTTTGACACATGCATTAGTACACCAGATCTTATAACTTCATGATACTCCCACTTGCCATAATTATTTTTAATAATAGGGGGCAAAAAGTCTTTATAATCAATAACCCCTATATCAGTTATTCTTTCTAATTGTTTTCCCATTTTGTCCCTCCTTATTTATTTCTTTTCATTTCCTTCTTCTTCTTCTTCAAAATATTCCTCAAACCTGATATAAGGATTAGTTCTGGGATGAGCAACCATTGCAGGAGATGGATCCATTCCTATTTCCTCCAGAAAATTACCAATGCCAACTCTTTGTACAAGTTCTCCAATCCTTTCTCTATTTTTACCGTATTCATCCCAAAAATCCCATATTCTTTGCACCAAGTCGGTAAAAAATGGATAACCCTCCTTCATGTCCTTATTTATATCGTAAAAAGGTACCAGGACAAAACCTAATCGTGGACCTTCCACTATAGGTGCTTTAGCACCAAGGCGAAGCTGCGCACCTTTTTCATCACCAGGGCTCAATGCCTTTGGCATAGCACTTATGCAATGCATACATTTTACACAGTAATTGTCATCTATCTTTAATATTCCATCTTTGTACTTGATACATTTTGAAGGACAAAGATCAACAACATATTTTTGTATATCAAACTGTTCTGCATAGTCTTCTACTGCTTTTTGATTGATCTTTATATTATCCTTCCAGATGCCCACAACAGACATATCCGATCTTGCACCACTTGCTGTACAATCTATTGGACAACCTGAAAACTTAATTTTAAATTTGTAATAGAAAGGGGGCCTATGAACTTCGTCTATAAAATGGTTGGTAATTTCTCTGCAAGCATTTAATGTGTCGTAACATGCCCATTCACATCTGGCAGGACCTACGCAGCAACTAGGAGTTCTAAGAGCTGATCCGCTACCACCTAAATCAAAACCGATCTTTATAAGATCCTGGAACATCTCCTCTGCATCTTCTTGCTTAAACCCCAAAATTTGTATATCACCCGTTGAACCGTGAAAGTTAAAAATGGCGCCGGCATATTTATCACAAACATCTGATAATTTTCTTAAAATATCGCTAGTGTAGAATAAACCAGGCACTGGTAAAAGTCTTGCGGTATGACATTCTTTGACTCCCGGGAACTCTTCAGGGAGATTTGAAAACCTACCAACAACACCACCGCCATATCCTCGGACACCAACCATGCCCCCATGTTTCCAATAATTTATACCATCAACGTAAGATTTCTCAAGCTGACCAAGCAAATCTTTGGTTCTTTCACTCTTCTCGGAAGCTTTCTCAAGTTCTTTTACAAAACTGGGCCACTTCCCATTTTTCAATTCATCTAGGTTATCTGTCTTATGCTTTGCCATGTGTACCTCCTCATAAATAAATTATGTTCTCTATAGCTAATTAATAAATAGTTGTCTAATCAATACTATTTATTTGAAATATAACTAATATTGATAAAATCAATATATTTATCTGCTTTTAGTAACCTTACTAATATCATATATTCTTTTTACTGCATCAATACCACCTCTTATATTGTAAGCCTTAAAACCATGTTGTATTAAGATTCTTGTACATATATATCCTCTGAAACCCGTTTCACAATAAAGATATACAGGTCTATTTTTACTCAGATGACTCAGATTATTTCTAAGTTCATTAATATAAATATTCACCGATCTGTCAATTTTTTCGACTTTCACTTCAGGAGCACTTCTTACATCCAAAATTTGCAAACTATCATCTTTTTCATATAGTTTAATAAATTCTTCAGGCCTGATACTCCCGTGTTCACCTTTTTTTATATTACTTGCAACATAGCCTGCTATATTAACATTATCCTTGGATGATCCATAAGCTGGAGCATAGCAGTAATCAACATAACTTAAGTCCTCCACTGTCATACCATTATAGATTGCTGTTGCTATTACATCTATTTTCCTGGCAACATCTTCAAACCCTGATGCAAAAGCTCCCAGTATCTTTCCAGTTGATTTATCATATATCAGCTGAAGAAAGATGTATTCAGCATTAGGATAATATGATACATGTTGCGGATCAATTGTATAGGTATAATCAGCGTTAAAACCCTCTTTTAATGCCTGCTCATATGTAAGGCCTGTCCCCGCAACTGCAATCCCACCAAAAAGAACATCAAAACCAACAATTGAAGTCCCCACAATTCCTGGAAAAGACATATTCCCACCCGCAGCATTGCATCCTGCAACTCTTCCTTCTCTATTAGCTGATCCAGCCAGTGGAAGCGAAATCTTTTTACCTGTTATTCTGCTAACCTTGCTCACAGCATCTCCTGCAGCATATATATGTTCATCCGAGGTTCTCATGAACTTATCAACTTCTATCGTTCCAAGTTCGTCAATCTTCAGATCCGCTTTTTTAGCAAGATCAATATCGGGCTTAATACCGGTACATACAAAAAGCATATCCGTATCCAGACTTCTGCCATCATTTAAAAACAGAGTAATCTTATTATTCTTCTGGCTGATTTTTTTTACCATTGAGCTAACGTTTATATTTATTCCAGAGGATTCAATTTCCCTCTTTATAGCATATGATATTATATGTGGATAGTTTGGCAATATTGAATCAAGCGCTTCAACTATTGTTGTGCTTATCTCACAATTTCGCATTGCATCTGCCACCTCTAATCCGATATAACCGCCACCGATAATTATTGCTGATTCTGGCTTTTCATCTTTTATATATTTTATCGCTTTATCAGCATCATCTACCGTTCTCATCAAAAAATAGTTAACTTCTGATAGCCCTTCGATTGGGGGAATTATTGGTTTAGCGCCTACTGCTAAAATTAATTTATCATATTCAAATGTTAATTCTTTATCCTTTTTTTGCGCTATTACAACTTTATTGTCTTTATCAATAAACGTTGCTTCAGTTTTAACATAAACATCAGCATCAAACCTATCTCCAAAACTTGCAGGAGTATGAAGTAAAATTTCATTTCTTTCTTTGATATCACCACCAAGATAATAAGGTAGTCCACAATTTGCGTAGGAAATATAGGGACCCTTTTCAATCAAAGTAATATGAGCAAATTCGTCTGTCCTTCTAGCCTTGGCAGCAGCAGTTGCACCCGCTGCGACACCGCCAACTACCACAATTTTTTTCGCCATATGAGTTTTCCTGTTTAGATATTTTAGACACATTTAAAATTTATCAAACTATCCTTAAAATCGTCATTGTTTAATAACATATTACCATTAACTGTTAAATGGTAACCAGACATGCTTTGTGAGCAACAATGCAAGAACTCCAACCGTTAAAGCAGTTAATAAACCACCAGCAAAAGCCTTAGCCCCCACTTTTGTTAAATCTTTTATCTTAATATTAAAACCTACACCTGCGAATGCCCAGGCTAATACAAAAGTAATGGACGGTTTAATATAGGTTTTACTAAAATGGATCCAATCTGTACCAAAAGCCGAACTTTCTAAATAGGCATCTACAAAACTTAAAGCGATAAACCATGCAGCAAACCAGGGAATAGCTATTTTAGATCTTTCCGACTCATCAACCTTTTGATTTAAATATCCAAATAGAATTACACTTACTAAAACCATGGGTCCAATCATAAATATCCTTATAGATTTGGCCATCATAGCCATCTCAACAGACCCTTTAATCTGGTCCCCAGCAGCAATAACCTGGGCTGTTTCGTGGATGCCCATGCCAGCCCATAATCCATAAGCCAGAACATTGTGCTCAAGCCAATTGCCCAAAGGTCCATTGAATAACATGGGATAACCAAACATTGCTATAAGCCCAAATATTGTTACAGTTGCAACAGAGAGCCCCATTTCTTCAGATTTAGCACCAATTGCAGGGCCAACGGCAGCGATTGCTGTCGCTCCACAATTACATGTACCAGCCCCAATTAGTATAGAGAGTGGTAAGTTCATCCCCAATACATATCTGCAAAAAATAAATCCAAAGGAAAAAGCAAAAGCTATTACTATTAATGTACACATAACACCTACCCATCCCATTTTCAACCATACTGCGGCACTAATAGTTATACCTAATATAGCTATAGCAAAACGCAGCAAATTAGCTGAGGCAAACTTTACCCCACTCTTATACTTACCAGAAGACAAATTGTGGAAAATATTGGTGACAATAATGGAATAAACAAATGCCCACAAAAGCGCACTAAATTTTAATTGGGTATCTTTTAGTGACCACCATGTAAGAAATGAAACAACAGCAATCATAAATGTTACAAATAACCCCGGAATTAAAGTCTCATCTCCTGCCTTGCTTTTCTCAACCATAGCGAACCTCCTTAAAAATCAAATAAATATCAATAAATCAAATAAATTTTGCAAACCAAATAAACTCTGTCTTTCCTTTCTATTTTGTGCCTTAGATAATTACCTTTAAATTCTCTAAAAAGTTCTTACTAAAAAAAAAGTCCCGGATATCCAATTGACTCAGTAAAACATCAGCTCTTTCACTTCTTTAGCTTGCTTGATCTAATTTTTTTACAAGGCTGAGCCACTTTTCCTGTTTTAACTCATCCAATTTGGCGGTTTTACTCTTCACCATCCCTGTTACTTTATAATAAAAACATAAATTAATAAATTTTATAGTATTATCTCTTTTACGTCAAATCACTTATATTTAAGTCACTTATAAGTATCAGTGATGTTTTATAAGGAAAAGCAGAAGATATTTTTATTAAAGATCTTTGCATGGATAAATTCATATAACCAGTTGATATTGATGAATAATAACCGTAGAATGCTTTCAAATAAATAACAGCTGGGGCATAAAATGGATAAATATACGGGATATGGATTTGCAGATTTAGAAATAGCGGAGAGATTTCAAGAGGAGACCTATTTAGACAAGATAAATAAACTAATAAACTGGAAGAAGATAGATAAAATATTAAAGAGAGATTAGAAGAAGAATAAAGACGCTCTTGGTAATCCTGCTTATGAAGCGGTCAAGATGTTTAAAATACTTCTGATAGAGAAATGGGAGAAATTAAGTGATCCAAAGATGGAATTTATACAAACCTCGCCCCTCCTTTCTATCTTGTACCTTAGATAATTACTTTAAATTTTCTAAAAGTCCTTATTAGAAATTGTAGAAGCATAGTTTAAAGCATATTTTAAAAAAGTTTCTAATAAAATCGTTTTATATTTACAACAATTGGTAAGTATTAAAAAGTCCCTTCTGATTTTTAACCATGGCGTGTTCAGAATTCTTATTGTGTTTAACTCAACATCACTTTTTATGGATTCATAGGAAAGACAACTTATACCCATTCCAGTTTTTACCACATTTTTTATTGCTTCATTATCTCCAATTTCTGCTATAATATTTATTTTACCTATGATGGCTTTTTCAAAATATTCCCTTGTCCCTGAGCCCTTTTCTCTTAAAACCCAACCAATGTTCTTTAAATCTTCCACGCTTATCTCATTTTTTTTTGCAAGAGGATGATCCTTTGAAGCAAATATAACTAGCCTGTCCTTAAGCCATTGCAATTTATCAACTTCTTTAGCAGTGCAGGAACCTTCAATAAAAGCAACATCAATTTCATATTTATCGACCATATTACATATTGTTTTTGTGTTCGCTATTTTCATTTCTATTTTTACTTCAGGGTACGCCTTCATAAACTTAGCCAACATAGGTGGCAACACATAATTCCCAATAGTTATAGTCGCCCCTAATTTCAAATGCCCAAAAACTTTTTCTTTTTTTTCAATGAAATTTTCAAAATCACCAAGCCTTTTGATTAATTCCACAGCCCTTGGAAAGATCCCCCTTCCATATTCGTTTAAAAGAACTTTTCTACCAACCCTATCGAATAGTCTATTATCTAGTAATCTTTCCATCTCACTGATGGACATACTAACAGCTGCTTGTGTTAAAAATAACTTTTCAGCTGCTTTCGTCACACTACTTAAACGTGCTGCAACTACAAAAATCTCTAATTGTCTAAAAGTTATCACCATAACTATCACCCACTTAGAAAAAAATCATCTTTATTGCTCAGTATACAAGTGCATTTGGCACAATCTCTGGAATATCTTTAAACTCCACATTAAGATTATAATAATTAATAATTTCCATGAATTGGGCTTTACAATTTGGACATGATAAAGCTACAACCTCCGCTCCTGATTCCACCGATTGATTCCTTTTAATCTTGTTATAGGTTTTCATTCTACACTCTAAAAATTATCTTTGGGGATTATATTAGTCCTACATCATCTATGTAGGACTCAATTATAGTTTTTTGAAATCCATTATATTTTTTATTTGCAAAAATATTATAGACCCCTCTGATATAATCCATATAAAAAGCTTCCATTGTTATATTTTTAAATTTTTATAAACTGTCAATTCTAATGTATGTTGAGTGAGTTATCAACCCTTGTTGACTCTACGTAACCATCTCTTCTTGGATCAGCAGCTCCATCCATATTTCCTGTCACTGCATGAACGCCTCCGAAATAGAGATTCTTATCTTTGAACTTAACTATATTATAGTTTTCTTCCAAATAT